>Ga0208459_1002458_pt1 | contig 15603 bp, 10 predicted proteins | sample AD_UKC087_MetaG_FD_184433 | JGI IMG/M metagenome (GOLD analysis project Ga0208459, IMG submission 184433) | Active sludge microbial communities of municipal wastewater-treating anaerobic digesters from USA - AD_UKC087_MetaG (SPAdes) (version 2) | ecosystem: Engineered > Bioreactor > Anaerobic >... | reverse complement strand
AAGAAGCATGTCGGAGTGAGGTATACTTCAACCTGACGTCAGAAAACCCGATTTTTAGTGTCAGATTAGAGTCTAATATCACATTTGTTGACATATTTGTATAAATATCCTAGAGTCATTCCTGACACATTTTAAGGGAGAAGCATCAATGCAAGGCCAACGAATCGGGTATATTCGCATCAGCACCTTCGATCAGAACCCCGCCAGACAACTTGAACAAACCAAGGTTGACCGTGTCTTTACCGATAAGGCTTCTGGGAAAGATGCTAAAAGGCCTGAGTTAGAAGCCCTGCTAGCCTTCGTGAGAGAAGGTGACACGGTAGTGATTCACAGCATGGATCGCCTGGCTCGAAATCTCGACGACTTGCGGCGAATCGTGCAAGATTTGACCAAAGCTGGTATCAGGGTGGAGTTTGTCAAGGAAGGCTTGATCTTTACCGGCGATGATTCACCAATGGCAACTCTTTTGCTTTCGGTTATGGGAGCTTTTGCAGAGTTTGAGCGGTCGCTTCTGCGTGAGCGACAACGGGAAGGAATTGCCCTGGCAAAGCAACGCGGAGTCTACCGAGGAAGGAAAAGGGCTTTAGCTCCTGCTCAAGCTGAGATTCTGCGACAACGAGCACGCAACGGCGAAGAAAAAGCACATCTGGCCCGTGAATTCGGAATCAGTCGCGAAACGGTGTATCAATACATCCGCTCCGAAAGCCGATTGTCATGACTCAGAAATTCCTTAGCGTACGTAAATTTCCGTTTGGTGTCGTGACCCCTTTATTGCCTTTCATCATGTGTGATGGCAATTTTCCTTTTCAGGTCAAATGGCGTGCGGAAATCTGGTAATCGGCTCGACGTAGCTTTAAGGTTTGCCTGGCTGTAGGTGCTGATTAAGAATTCTGACGATTTCATCTGGTTCAATTGGTTTGGTGATGAAATCATCCATGCCTGCGGCGATGCTCTTTTCATACTCACCTTTCAGGGCGCTGGCGGTCAGGGCTATTATCGGTATATGCCCACCGGATGATGCTTCCAGGGTGCGGATCTGTTTACAGGCATCATAACCACCAAGGTTTGGCATCTGAATATCCATCAATATCATGTCTGGACTGTTTTTAAAAAATTTGTCGACTGCTTCACGTCCGTCGTGTGCTTCAACGATGGTAGAACCTGGGATCAATCGTTTTAAAAGTTCACTTATCAGCAACAGGTTCATTGGCACATCTTCGGCAACCATTATTACTGGCTGCATATTCCTGATCACTGTGGGTAATTCAACCTGAGCGTATTTAGCTGTTTCCAATGTTGAAGAGCAGCGCAGCTGGCACAGACAGGAAAACAGGTCGTCCGCGTTGACTGGTTTGACCAGTTTAAAATGGACATCAAGTTTCTGGCATTCCTGCTTAACAATCACGTCATCAAAAGAGCTATAAAGTAGAATTATTGGCTGTTTTTCGGTGGTAGAATTGAAAATTTTGCGTATAAGTCTTATTGTTTCAAGGCCATTCAGCTCAGGCATCATGTAATCCATGATTATAACGTCGAAAGAGCTGCTTTTTCCAAGTCTCACAAGAGCTTCAAACCCGCTTGAGGCGGTTTCGGTGCTGATATTCCAATTTTCGATGGTGCGTTGCAGTATCAACCTGTTCTGTTCATTGTCATCAACAATGAAGATTTGCTTAATTTCCTTGATTTCTTCGAGGTTGAGCGCTTCACCATATTCAAAATTACCTGCTATCGAAAAATAGAATCTGCTGCCTTTGCCAGCCTCCGACTCGAGATCAAGGCTGCCGCCCATTTTTTCGACAAGTAATTTGGATATTGAAAGCCCTAGCCCGGTACCGCCGAAGCGCCGAGTGGCTGAATTATCTGCTTGCGAAAATTTGGTAAAAATTTTGGTCATATCACTTTGGGCAATTCCCATGCCTGTGTCTCTGACGGCAAAAGTGTATTGCCCGGACTCATTATTTGTTTGAGCGAATTTCAGGCTCAGCTCGATTTCACCTCGTTCTGTGAATTTAACGGCATTACCCAGCAGATTTATGAGAATCTGGCCAAGTCTGACAGGGTCGACATACAAAAAACGTGGTGTTTGAACGGGTATATTAAGCAGCAGCTCAATGCCTTTTTTTTCTGCAGAGTATTTGACGACTGACATGGCCTGCCCCATGAGTTTAATCAGGTCAGTTTTAATGACTTCGAGTTCCAGCATGCCAGCCTCAATTTTTGAAAAATCAAGAATGTTATTGATAACGCCAAGAAGCGAATTTGCTGAAGTCTTGGCATTATCCGCATATTGCCGTTGCACCTGATCTAAGCTGGTAGTAATCAACAGTTCGGTAAAGCCGATTACGCCATTTAGTGGCGTTCTCAGCTCATGGCTCATGTTGGCGAGAAATTGCGACTTGGCTACATTAGCTGCTTCGGCGCGTTCCTTAGCCAGTGATAATTCCCTGGTGCGTTTTTTTACCAGGTAAGACAAAGACAGATTGGCGATAAACAGAGCAACAATCAGCCCAAAACCACCGATGACCCAATTGCGGTATTGCTCAAAAAAAGTTATTGGTCTGCCAGTTATGCTTGAGCCAGCAGGCAGCAGAGCAGGGCTGATCTTATATTTCTGCAGACTGTTCCATTCAAATTTGGGCACCGTAACAGGTTCGTAGCGCACGGGAATTTGCTCAACCGGCGTGCCGGTGAAATATTGTAAAACCTTTTTGGCAACCGCGTTACCCTGTTCTCGCCCACTGGTAAGGTAGCCGCCAACGGCACCGTAGCCAAGACTGAAATCCCAGAGAACGTAGACAGGCATTTTACTGGCTTTTACGACTCTTTTTATACCCTCGTCGAACTCAACAAATGTGCCTTCGCGGTCACGAAAAAAAATAGACCAGATAACCACGCTGTTTTGAGGTAAATTGCCAAGCTCACTTTCGAGTTCCGTAAAGTTCAGTTTGGTAAGTTGCCTGATTTCGACCTGACTGTTATATTTCTGGCGCTCCTTGTCAAGGCTTGAGGCGATAATGACACCGGTTTCCGTGCTATCAACAATGAAGGCGATCTGACTGGTTTGTGGGTGCAGTTTCAATATCAGCGCTAAATTGGCATCAATATCGACAACTTCGCTGATGCCAGTGTAGTTTGGGAAATCTTTGAGACTGTTCGAGTCAAGATAGTTTACGCCGCAGAAAAAAACCGGTATGCCCGAAAATACATCTTTGCCAAATTCCCGCACATAGTCGAAAGCAATATTATCAGAAACAATGATAGCATCCAGCTGCTTGTGGCTGTATTTATAGGCATATAAATCCTTGAGGAGGTTCTTGTAGTTGGCGTCCCAGCGACGCTTGCTATCCATATACTCATGAATCAGTTCAATTCTGTCCGTGGAGGTGAGCAAAATCTCGTTGATGCCCGCGGCAATATCGTCGGTCCATTTGAAACCCTGGTGATATGAATGCAGTATTACCACCGTTCTGTCTTTGGCGGGTGCTGAAAACAAAGGCATCCCGAGCTGGAAAATCAGCAGAAAAAGAACGATCGAAAATCTGTTAAAGCATGCTTTAAGCATGTGAAAATTGTTCCGGGTCGATCTTATCTTTGAGAAGCACATGTGCGTTGCCTCATGCAAAATCCACTCAAGTAATTATTGGAAACCTATGTGGCACTTAGCGGCCAATTTTCCGGAAAGTTTTATGGGTCAGGCTTTCTGAATCTTTTTTCTATCTAAAACATTAGAACACAATTTCTCTGAATTTGCAAACAACCATGAACAGCTGGTTGAAGATGCAGTTAAGTGACGGGAAAACTGACTGGACAAATCTTATTAATGGAAGCTGACGACCCGGCATTTTCATTCTCCCTAAAGGTTCAACTCCAAATCATGAACGAGAAGTTGCAGCTTTACGCGAGCTTGTTGGAATCCGCGGACTGCAAAACCGTCATGACTTAAACCAGTCTAAAAATCTCCTTCCTGCAAACGCGCCAGATGAGCGGTAAAACCATTGCGGATGCCGGCAACCTGACTTTTGAGGTGCTCGGAATCAGTCTCGAGCAGCTTCTCGGCTGCACGTTCACCCATACCCTGTTCGAAATTGCGCAGCATGGTGATCGCATAACGTGGTGCCACTTTGCCGCTTCTAATCTCAGCAAGCGCTTCGTTTATCTGCTGCTGAACGACCTCGATGGTTTTGAGGCTCACTTTTCCAGGACGCCAGTTTTGCGGGTTGGCGGCAATATCATCGGCAATGCGGGCAAACACAGTTGCATGCGCCTCCTCTTCACCGACAAAAACCTCAAAATCGCTTTTGAATAAAGGAAACAAACGTGCGCATTCACGATACATGTCGGCAAAAAGCAATTCATTCTGACGCAACAGTTCAACAAAACGACTAATTTCCATATCGCCTCCGCAGTGACTAAAAAATTATAATCTTTTTTTCCATTTTTGCCAAAACCGTGCTAAAACCGCTGAGAATCATCCTGCCTGAACTGCTGCCATGGTGCACCTCACGGGTTACAGCCATGACCCGGATCAAGGGGCGGCCGCTTGCTGAAGCATTGCGTGATTCCGGCATCGACAAACGCGAACGGCGCCGCATTGTAGAAAAGCTGGTCGATGGTCTTATTGCCCGCCCATTCTGGATGTCGGAAACCTGGGCCATTTTTCACGGCGACCCTCATGGCGGCAATCTGTTCTTTGACGAACAGGGCCGAATTGTACCTCTCGACTGGAGCTTGGCCGTCGAACTGCCCAAAAATGACCGGGTTGCAATTCTGCAACTGCTGCTGGGCGGACTGCGCATGGACGAAAAGGCAATAGTTCAGGCGCTTTCGCAGCTCGGGCTATCATCAGATGATCGAAAACTTGCCGGCACAGGCACCTGGGGTTTAGGGAGCAATGGAACAGAAAACTCGGTTAAGGATTATTCGTCACCTTCAAGATTCCTTAATGGTCGAAGTTCTCCGCGCTTTATTGCCTCCGGCACCGCAAAAGAATAGCGTCCCAGGATATTTATATGTTCTGAAATCAATGGTGACAATCGAGAAACCTCATCCTCAACAACGGGATAACCATCCTGTCGAAGTTTTGAAAGAGCAGCATTCATGTAAATCGTGTTCCAGAGCACAATTGCATTAACAACCAAACCCAATGCGCTTAACTGGTCTTCCTGACCTTCCCGGTAACGTTGTCGTAATTCACCGCGCTTTGCATAGAACACCAGTCGAGCCAGACTATGTCTAGCTTCACCACGATTCAACTGTAATAATGTGTTTCTGCGCTTGGTTTCATCGTCGATGTAAGTCAATACGTGAAGAGTTTTTTCAATTCGCCCAAACTCTGCCAAAGCCTGGGCTAATCTGGTAGGTCGGTCACCGACCTGCAACGTTCGCATGATACCGGTTGCCGGCACTCGTCCTAACTTGAGGGATCCGGCCAATCGCAGGAGGTCATCCCAATTTTGCGCGATGAGATCAGGATTAACTCGTTGTCGAGCCATTTCATTGAGAACTCCATAGTCAGCCTGGGAATCAATTCGCCAGAGCCGAGTGCCGCCGATATCAGCTAACCGTGGGCTGAATTTATATCCAAGCAATCTAAAAAGCCCGAAAATAACGTCACTGTAGGCCCCCGTGTCGGTTGTGATTTCAGTTGGCATTAGTTCTGTTTGCTGATCGAGCACCACCGCAAGTAAAACCAAGCTATCACGCAATGTGCCAGGAACAACCACGGCATTTAATCCGGTAAACTGGTCGGAAACAAGGTTGTAATAGGTCACTCCTCTACCAATGCCAAAATACTTAGGGTTAGGGCGTGCATGGATTGTTCGAATAGGCACCACAAAGCGAAGACCATCAGCTGATGCAACCTCTCCGCCACCCCAGGCTTGCGCCAGAGGATTTTTGTTCTGGGCAGAAACAAGTCTGCCGTTGGCTATAGCCAATGTTTCATCACGAATATAATTTTGACTTACCCATAACAACCGCTCTCGACGAAGCGCCGGAGTGTCGTTCCGAACCAATGGTTCAATGCCGGTGTTGCAGGCTTCTGCCAGGAGTGCAGCGCAAAGACTGACATTCAGATCCTCTGTTCGCGATCGAGCCTCCGAAATATGAGTAAATGCCTCTGAAAACCCTGTTTGAGCCTCTATTTCCAAAAGGATTTCTGGCAAATCAACCCGCGGCAGGTAGTTAATCACAGCCTTGCGAAGTGCTTTCAAAGTTGTCGATTCTTCTAGTTTGTCGAGGGGACTCAAAATGAGATCTGATTTTCCGTTTACTGTTTCAAAACGAACCGCCGGATTATTGGGAAGTCGTTTCAATACCGCTCGATAGGTGTTATCTAACTCTTCAGTTATTGCAGACAGTATTGGTGCGGGCTGATAAGATAACCCGAGAGTGCGACAAATCACCGGTCGGGTGGCTTCCCATTCCCGCCCAGAAAGCAATCCCGCACGCGGATCTGCATATCTCCAACTCGGGGTTATAAAAACATCTCTACGCTGCAGAGCAGCCAGAAGACTGTCAAGAACGCAAAAAGTATAGGCCCGGTGATCGATTTCGCCATTTTCTGTCAGCACATAGCGGTGCCATGGCTTGCTTATGACATCACGGGGGGCGCCAGCGGTATTTTTGGTCGCTTCATAATCGCGGAGCCAATCTAATGCAGCCAAAATCACTTTTCCAGCTGGGTTGGCATCAAATTTAATGTGCGTCAAAACCGCCAAAAAATATCGACGAACACTGCGATATCGTTCAGCTAATTCGCAGTAATAGACATCATCCGGCGGCCGAACCAGTGCACGGACTTTCTCTACCGCGCTGGCAATCTCTTCTCGAGAAGCCAGGGCAAAAACATGTGTTCGCAGAGCATTGTCGGGAAGATTCGGATTTAGAATGACATTACAGGCTGAGACCAGTGTTGTTGCAGCCTTATCCAGATCCTTCAACGTCCGCAACCGCGCCTTTTTATCGGTCTGCTTGGCTTTTTTAAACAGGCTGTGCAGTAAAATTTCAAAAATCTCCAGCGCCTCATCATGTGCAGTTGCTTCCAGCCTGTGGATGAAGGCTACCAGGGTTGCTAAACGGCGGTTAACAGGCAAGCGAATAATAGCCGTTACTTTCGCAGTTGTGGCAAAACGTGCAAGAGCCGTTATACGACTGAGCGGAATCTTTACTGCAGACGGCAGGCTGATTCCCAAATCACGGATTGTTTGAAGCCTCTCTAATGATTTTACAAGTGATGGCCCGCTTATTGTTACTGGTCCTGAACGGAGTCGATCAAGCTGCGAACTCCGGCGACTGCCTTCTGGTGTTGTTAAAAGTGCGTCCAATCGCTGCTTTTGTTCTTCGGAGAGACTTCGAACAAGGCAACTCCACAACCGATTCTCTGCTCTGTGCCTAACTTTGGAAACAAACCGTTCCAGCAAGCTGGCTCCGGGCAATAAAACTTTGTGAGCAAACAACCAATCGGTAACTCGATCAAATAAGACTCCAGGTCTATCGGTTCCAGTCCAGCAGAGATCAAAAAGCCACCTGGTTAAACGAAAGCCCACAACGGAATCTGAAAAATTTAGATACCCGTAATGATCACGAATTTCCGCCATATGAGCCCATCGCTGAGGAGTTTCCCTATATTCACGAAAACATTTAATGCTCATTATGGAAAGCTGCTGAGCTAGTGCCTTGAGCACTGACAGTGGAACTGCTGTGGTCTCTTCCGGAAAGGTTCCGAGATAACGGACAGATGTGAGCAGAAAAGCAAACCCCAGGCGACTATGGTCACCCCGTTTATTCTCAATTAATGCACGGTCATCGTCAGTCAGATGAAAGAACCGAGCAAGTTCTTCCGATGTCGGACCAGCAGTATACCGGCTATAATTGGCTCGTTGTGTTGGTGTGAGATAATTAACCGGGGTCAAAAAACATAACCTCCAAGGCTGTCATATAAAAATCAGCTATGCCCTTTTGGGGAACATAGTTTACAATACTATTAAAGTGACAAAATATCAGGGTTTTTAGAGTTCCTTTTACCTTGTCACATATTCGAACGTTTGGATGACATTATGTTAATTGGTTATATGCGAGTTTCCAAAACAGACGGGTCTCAAACCACTGATCTTCAGCGTGATGCTCTGGTCTCCGCTGGTGTTGGCAACTCTTACATCTACGAAGACTTTTGTTCAGGTAGCCTTGACGACAGGCCCAGCCTGGATGCTGCGCTCAAAGCGTTGCGTGAAGGTGATACTTTGGTGGTCTGGAAACTTGATCGGCTCGGCCGTAGCCTGCGGCATCTCATAAATACCATGCACGATCTCACCCACCGCGGCATAGGGCTCAAGGTTTTGGCCGGTCAAGGCGCTTCCATTGATACCACAACACCAACGGGAAAACTGGTATTTGGGATTTTTGCTGCGCTGGCAGAGTTTGAGCGTGAGCTTATTGCAGAACGCACCAGAGCTGGTTTGGCAGCAGCCAGGGCTAGAGGGCGAAAAGGCGGAGCACCTTTTAAGATGACACCGGCAAAATTGCGACGGGCAATGGCCGCAATGGGGAAACCAGAAACTGTCGTTGGCAAGCTCTGTCGGGAGTTAGGCATAACTCGCCAAACCCTATACCGACATGTGGACCCAAAAGGCGAACTGAGAAGTGATGGGAAACTGCTTCTGGAGAGGACTGGCAAAAAATCAAAATGAGCTTAACCGAGTTTTCTGTTCCGTTGCTCCCTAAACCCCTTTTTGAAGAAAGAGGGGTATATGACGAAAGATTCACCGAAAACTTATTTGATTCTTCTATTTTGCGCTCGTTGCTGAAGTGCCCAGGATTCATGAATTTACTCAGATTGACCTGCATGAGACTGCCGGAACTTGGGAAAAATGGGTCGTCCAGAGTATCTGAAGAAAAGAAGCTGAAAACAGACGAATATTCGTAGTCATGCTCATTTATTCCGGCAGGGGTATGCCGGTATTTAGCAAAACCGATCTTTTTCTGGGCACCAAAACCGATTTGTCCTGATTCAGAAACCTTCTTGTTCAGCGAAAAACTGCCGGAAAAAACGGAGCTGATATACTTCAGCTGATTGGTAAAATCATAATTTGTGGAAACCTGATTTTTCTGATAGCCCAGCTCAAGCTCTGCTCCCAGTCCAAGATTTTTGAACTCGTGAACATATTCTCTGAAAAGAAACCTGGGGCGTTGTGAGATTACGCTCTCAATACTCGATCTGCCGCCGACCAGGAAGCGATCTTTCATCAGAAAACTGGTTTTTATAGCAGTCCCCCTGTCGACATCGTAGCGCAGGCCAAAATTGCTTTCAAACTGTTCGGTCTCTTTTACAACGAAAGTGAGGATTTTGCCTTCAGGAGTTGAAGAAATTCTATAACTGATAAGGTTTGCCAAACCAGTTCCAAGAATTTTCTGCGAAAGATTCTGAATCTCGTCTAGGTTGAGACTGCGAAATTGCCTGCCTCCAATACGATCGAAAACAAAGTTCTGGCGAGTCTGGCTTAATCCTGAAATTTTAATTTCCTTGAATAATATTCTCCTGTGGCGGTCAAGATCAGGAAGGAATGCTTTGATGTTCTGCATATCTGCATGCTTTTTTCCGATTTTTTTAAGCTGCGACATGTTGCTTTTCCCTGCTTGTTCGCCAATAGCTATGATTGCCTGAATACTGTCGAATGAAAAAGTTGAATAACCTTTTACATCAGGCTCTATAAGTATGTCGCATAGTGTCTTTTGTTTTTCCAGATCCTGCTCGCCAAAGAACGAAATGCATTGCTCTAGAATTCTGGGAATCGAATTGATCTGTTCCTTGGTATAAAGTGAGGAGCCTACATTCACTGCAATTATTATGTCTGCTCCGGCTTCCTTTAAATCGGAAACAGGAAGGTTGCGTGCAATACCTCCATCTCCAAGAAGTTTCCCGTCCAGTTTAACAGGGGTAAAAGCAAAAGGATATGAAATGCTTGCTCTTAAGGCTTCTGGAAGAAACCCTTTACTCAGCTTCACGGGTTTGCCAGTTTCAAGATCGGTTGCGATACAGGAAAAAGGAATCCGCAGCTGGAAAAAATCCTCACATTCGTGTACCGGTGAAAACCACCGGCAGAGAAGATCTGTGATTCTCTGACCTTTGATCAATCCGGCTTCAGTCATTTTTCCCTGAATTCTAAAAGAATACTGTCCGTCATTTTTTTTCTCAAAGTGGTCCAGGCGTCGGCGAAAAACATTGTCATTCATGATTTTCGCCCAGTCTTCTTCTGCAACAAGATTCTCAATCTGTTCCGGTGAATAGCCAGAAGCATATAAGGCTCCAATGATTGAGCCCATACTTGTTCCGCAGACAAGATCGATTTTGATGCCGGCTTTTTCAATTGCTTTTAAAACGCCGATATGGGCAAAACCTTTGACTCCGCCTCCGCTTAAAGCAAGGCCAATAACCGGCGTTTTTGCCCCAGCCATAGTTGGAACGAATGTAAAAAAAATACTGATAAATGTGATGACCGGGAGAAGTCGTTTTTTCGAATGCATGTTGAGCACCATCACAGGTCTCTGTAATCTAAGACAAGCCAAGTGCAGGGCAGCTTTTGGTGAAATTAGGCAACTAAAAGCAGGAAATTTTGATGAAAATGGGGCCTCGCTATTTTCTATCAACGAGTTTCTTGCGGTCTTTCCCCAAGTTTCAGAGCCTGCATAAGAAAATCGGTATTGAGAAGCGAAGGGTTCTGGTCAGTAAGGTAGAGTTCATCAAATTTGTGCAGCAGCAGAAGTATTTCGACAAAACGTTCGCGCTCATCGTAATAGGCTTTGACAGCAGTCTGGGAAGAATTCGTGAGCAGGCGCTGTGCATCGATAAGCTCGACGATCGAAGATGCACCTTCCTGATAACGTGTAAAAACGATGCGCATATTTTCATAGCTTTGTTCGGTCATTTTCTCGGCAAAGCTGATACGGGAAAGAGCTTCGTTATAATCGGCAACCGCCTTTTCCAGGATTGCCTTTTTATTGTTTGAAATATCGCGGACTCTCAATCTGACGATTTCTTCGGCCTTTTGTGCCGTGCGCACGGCATTTTCGATGTCGTTGCCATTATAAACCGGTGTTGTCAGAATGAAAGTTGCAGCAAAGTCTTTGGTGCCTTCTATTGGGCCAATTTCACGACCGTAGTTGCAGGAAGCATCGAGACTCAGTGTTGGTAGATGAGCGCTTCGCGCCGCCTGTACGGTTTTTTGCAGAATAGTCTGGTCGGTTCTGGCAATGTTGATATCGTTGTCTATCTTGAACAACTCTGGCAGAAGAGCCTCGCTGGTAAAGCTGCTGGTCGAGAATTTGAGGCTTCGCGCCAGTTCGAGTTCGATTGCAGCAGGATTTTGAACATCCAGAATATTTGCCAGATCGTATTTGAGGTTTTCAAAACTGTTTTTGGCCTTTATCAGCTCGGTATTCGAGTTAAGCTGTTCAACCTCTATCCTCAGAATATCGTTATGCAATACCAGCCCGAGATCTTCGTTGAGCCTGGCAACCTTCATCAGGGCGGCGATCAGTATCAGGTCGGTTTCGTGAATTTTAATAAGTTCCTGATCGCGAACCAGTTTGAAATAGATTTGGGTCAGTCTGCGTAGAACATCGACTTTCTGGCTGTCTTTGTATGATTTTTTGAGGTCGGTTTTCAGTCGCGTAATTTCTTTTTGTATGGCAGGAATTCTGCCCAGCCCGGGATAACTCTGCGTTAGCTTGAGCGAGTAGGTCATCATTTTATCGATGCTGGCAGGGCTTTTTTTCTGGTAATCGTCTTTGAAATCTTTGCTGGTTCTGTTGATAACAAAATTTACATCAGGAATCAGCGCATTATCAGATATTTTCTGGTCAATGAAGCTCCGCTCGATTTCAAGATCAGAAATCTGCAGACTGATATTTCGCTCGAGTGCCTTATCGATTAGACTGGCAAGAGCATCTGCCTGTACAGTTGAAGTTGCAACAATGACTGATACTGTTACCAGTAGAATCCGGGCTGTAAGTGATGATATTGTTTTCATGTTCTGAACTTCCGTTGATTAAGATATAGCCGGCACCTCTATTATCATGGAAGGATGCATTCCATTTTGGACAAGAGATGAAAGTTATTGTTTAAAAACGATTTGAGCGGTTTCAGCGATCGCATACTCCCTTGGAATGCTCGCCTTTTTTGGCTGTAATGTAATCAACCGCTGTCTTAAGCGACAAAAACTCAGCAGTATCTTCGTTTGGAATTGATATTTCAAAGTGATCTTCTAATTCCATCAAAAGCTCTGCGATATCAAGGCTGTCTGCTCCGAGTTCTCTCAGGTCTGTTTCGATTGAAACCTGCTTTTCATCGATCCGCAGAGTGTTTGCCACAATTTTTTTCATCCTTTTAGCATAGTTGTTCACTTGATAATTCCTCCTGATGTGGTTGCTCTGGAAATATGCTGCCAGGCTTGCAATCAGACCTCACTTGCCTGCATTCGGGCAAAACTGATGATTTTTTCTTTTTCCAGTGCTGCAATTCTTTTTTCAAGCTTTCTTATATCTTCTTTTCTTGCAACATCGAATTTGGTGAGGACTTTGAAGATTACAGGCTCTATTTTCAATTCCAGGTTTTTTTCACGCTCGATCAGCTCGTTCAGCGAATGTATAAGCTCGTTTCCTTCCTGTTCTGATAAACAACCCTGCTCGACAAGCTCTTTGCTGATTTTTTCGATTTTCTCTCTGGTTATAGATGCTGGATTGATGCCATTGAGAATACCCTCTTTCCATAATTCGATCATGTTTTTCTCCTTTTGAAGCCATTTTGTTCAGACACAGCTGTCTAAGAAGCACCCCTTGTTTTGCCCAGTGGTGAATTGATACTCTGGCAAAATTGCATCAGGTATGGTGATATCAGGCCTGGTCGGCTTTTTTGTCGCGCAGAAAGAAGCTGAAGACAATGGGCACCAGAAACATCGAAATGATCGCTGAAGACAGAATGCCGCCAGCTGAAGATATACCGATGTCGGTGCGCAGTTCTGAGCCGATGCCGCTGCCAAAAGCCATTGGCAGCATGCCAAGAACCGCAGCCAGAGTGATCATCATTACGGGGCGCAGACTGGTGCCGCACGCCTGGACCAGAGCCTGTTTTTTCGGCATTGCCCCGGTGGCTGCCAGATTATTGTATTCTTCAAGCATCAGAATCGCATTGTTAACGACGATACCGATAAGCATGACGCCACCCATGAGAACGAAAATCGAAATGGAATAACCGGTAAGGTATAAAGCCCAGAGCATGCCGATCAGCATGGGAGGGATCGACAGCAGAATAATGGCAGGCATCGTGAATGATTCCATTACCGCTGCAAGAGTCAGTAATACAAGTACCACGGCGATCACGGCGGCCTCGGCAAGGTTCATCTGCGCATCGTGCATCATTTCAACCTGGCCCGTCGGTTTAAGTTCGTAGCCGACCGGCATCACTTTTCTGGAAAACTCGCTGACGTAGTTCATGGCATTGCCCATTGGCAGCTTTTTTGACAGGTAAGACTCGAACTTGGCAATGCGCTGCTTGTCTTTGCGGATAATCTGAATTGGTGCGATAACCTTGTCGAGCTGGCCAAAGTTGGTTAATGCAATCTGCTTGCCATCTTTGCCGGCAAAACTGAATTCTTTAACCTGCTCAGAACCATCGTTTTCGGCAAATTTGACTACAATGTCGTAGTTGCGATCACCTTTTTTGAAGGTTGCTGCCTTTAAGCCCTCAACATTGCCTCTCAGTGCCGTGCCCAGATTTACCGCAGCTATCTGCGATTCACTGAGGACATTACGCTTCGGAATGACTTTAATTTTCTTTTTGCCGCTGCGCACCGTGGTATCCATAGAAGTAAAGCCGGGAATGTTTTCGGCTTCAGTCTTTACGGTGGTAGCAATCCGGTCGAGAACATTGAGGCTTTCGCCACTGTATTCAACCTGCAGTGGAGCCTCGCTGCCGCCTGCCGGGCTCGGAATGCTGATTGTAACAATTGCATCGGTAAAAGTACTGAAGCTTTTTCTGGTTTTTGCGAGAAACTCATCGATAGAAATGCTTCGCTTGTCCTTGTCGGCTATCCTGAGTTTGACCTCTGCGAGATAAACCCCTTCAGAAGAGCGCCCAAAACCGCCATCTACCTTGCCAACAGCACTGAGAACGGAATTTACATCGGGCAGGCTTCTGGCAATCTTTATCGCCTCAAGAGTGCGCTGTCGCGTTTGCTCCAGGCCATAACTGGTCGGAAATTCAAGCTTGACACTGACATTGCCCATGTCTGCCGTAGGCATGAAACCGCCGCCGATAATTGGCGCCAGCGACAGTGCCTGCGCCATCAGCAGCACAAATGCAATGATGAAGATAGCGCTGGCGCCCATGTTGCTCTGCGCCATGGCAATCATATCCATATATAGCTGAGTTAGCCGGTTGAACCACTTGTTGAAGCCCGTTTCCAGCTTTTTCAACAATCCTGACTCGTTGGTGTCGTTTTTTAAAAGAATTGAACTGAGCAGCGGGATGATGGTAAAAGACAGAAACAGTGATACTGCTGTCATAATCAACATTGTTGAAGCAAGCGGTTCAAGAAACAGGCCAACCATGCTGCCCATGTTGGCAATGGGAAAAAGCACGACGATGTTGGTGCCACTGCTTGCCAGGACCGGTATTGTCGAGGCGCTGGTGCCTTCTATTGCCGCTTTTTTGGCGTCGCCAGTCTCAGCGAACCTTTTCATTATCGCTTCCAGGACGACCAGTGAATTGGTTATCAGAATCCCAACCGAAAGGCCTATCGAAATCAGGGTCGAGAGATTGAGGGTATAGTTCAGATACTGCATGAAAAAGAAGCCGATGACTATATTGAGTGGCATGGTTATGCCTGCAATCAGCAGAATCTTGAAGTTGTAAAGAAACAAAAAGAGAATGAGAGCAGTCAGGATAATTCCTTGAAAAATGCTTTCCCAGGCGCTGTCAGCGTTTGCCTGAATGAATCTGGCGTCATCAGAAACCCAGTTCAGCTTCCAGCCGGCCGGCAAAGTCGCCGAAATTCCGGCGATGGATTTCTGCAAATTCTCTACCGTGGTAACGACATTGGCATCACTGCGTTTAACAACTTTAATTGCGATACAGGGCTCATTTTCAAAGAAAGCGATCTGTCTGAGCTCAGCGGTCGCCATTTTTACTTCAGCGATGTCTTTGAGAAAAATTATTTTTCCGTCGCTTGTGTTGCTGATCTCAAGCTCTTTGAGACCGTCGACATGTGAGACGTCGCCGCTGAATTCAACGCCGATTTCAGTGCCAAGCTCTTTGATGCGACCAACCGGAATCGTCTTGACCGCTGAATTAACGGCATGCACTACGTCAAGGGTTGTCAGGCCTCTGGCGGCAAGCTTTTCGCGGTCTATCAGAACCTGAACTTCGCGTTTTGCGCCACCGATCAATTCGGCATCAGCAACGCCCTCGACGACTGTAAGTTTATCTCTCAGGTAGTTGTCTGCATAATCGTAAAGTTCTTCGATTCTGGTCGGCCCGGTAAGCGCCAGATTGGCCACAGGCTTGGCGTTGATATCGAACTTCAGAACCTTCGGGTTTTCAACGTCTTC
>Ga0208459_1002454_pt1 | contig 15626 bp, 10 predicted proteins | sample AD_UKC087_MetaG_FD_184433 | JGI IMG/M metagenome (GOLD analysis project Ga0208459, IMG submission 184433) | Active sludge microbial communities of municipal wastewater-treating anaerobic digesters from USA - AD_UKC087_MetaG (SPAdes) (version 2) | ecosystem: Engineered > Bioreactor > Anaerobic >... | reverse complement strand
CAATCGTACGATCAACCTGGGCCGGATCCGGCTCGACCTCTTCTTCCTGTTCGTCGCCCCCGATTCCCCCCGTGCGATCTTCCGGCCCGCCAAATCCCGGCAATCCACCGGGGCATTCAATCCCTTCGTGGTCGCCAATCAGCAGTATCGGCATGAAATTCATCGAATCGATCTTCCCGAAAAGTTCCATCAGTTGTTCAAGCACCACTTCGTACGGTGCGTTGTAGATCCAGGCCGCCTTGTAAACCGACCACACTTTACCCAGCAGTGTGTGGCTGGCCTTCATCTTTTTCAACGCGACCAGCATCTTACGGTGGATTTCTTCCCGCTCTCTGCCCAACATCGGGAAGAGCGGCTTGAGGGGCGGGCGCAGCAGCAGCGCCGGCAGTTCATCGTCCGGATACATCCTGGCCAGCAGCGGCACGCCCGACGGGAAGTACCTGTTGCAGACCGCCCTGTTCACCAGCATGTCAGCCGCGATGTTCGCCAGGTTCCTGTACGTCCGGGACACCTTGTCTTTTTTGCTGTGGTGCAGGTGTCCAAGTACGTGATGGTAGATTTCATGCAACAGCACGAACAGGAAGTCCCTGTCGTCATTCAGTTCCTCGTCCAGAAAGCGCTGCCCGAATTCGATGCGGACCGGGTCGGTGTTCACGATCCTGGCGGTCGGAACCGAATCGCTGACCGCGAAGGTACACTTCGGCATGAATTCGTGCAGCGCCTGAGCCACCTCACCCGGGTTATCGCACAGATCCACCGCCATCCAGACACGCGCTTCAAGATCCTCCAGGGTCGAAGGCCGGCCGAGCCCGCGCCGCGCCTGCCCCGCCCGGGAAGCATCCAGGGCCACGTTTCCATCACAGTTTTCGTTCATGCACACCCCCTTGCGACATCAGGCCGCCACGTCCCACTGCGAAGGCACGCAGACCGCCAGCAGCTTCCCACGATGACGCGCGATCGGAGCGGGAAGCACATCACCGCCAAGCCCCGAAATCACGAACCCGCGTGAAACCCTGCACAGAATCGCCAGCGCCTCGGCCGGGTCCTCGACCACGCGGACCCGGGACGAAAGCGGAATCGGCATGCGCAAATCCGCAAGGCGCGCAACCGGGATTCCGTCCAGGCACGACGGTCTTTCATCCACGCCCGAGGCATCCCCCGAGGCCGGCACGCGAACCGCCATGATGACCTTCCACGCATTCCACGACGTCAGGTCGCCCTGGTCGAAATGCACGGCGCGCCCCCGGGTTTCAAACGCCTTCAACACATCCGGGTCCATCTTGCGCGGCGAGGTGCACTCCCACCTGCCGCCCGACGAAACCATCACCCGCCGGGACTCGCCCCTCCCGAAAAAGACCATCGCGTCGTACCGCCGCACCGGCTGGCCGGCGATGTCGCAGGTCCTTTCAACGACCACGCCGACATTACCCCGCCCACCCCAGCCGCGATGTTCCGGAAGCATGACCTCTGGTCGCGACCTTGCGACCCGGTTGAACTTTTCTTCAAATGCTTCTTCGGCCCATACAACGCCTGAAACGTCTTCAGAGTCCAGGTGCGGGCGACGGCCCAGGCTTTCACCCACGACCAGCGATTCCATCACGCTCAGGAAGGGGCGGCCGGCTGCCCTGGAGGCACGGGCCTGGGCAATCGCATCGTCAATCGGGCCACCAGCACCCGGTATCCAAGTATCTACCAGCAGTTCCAGCGCGGCGGTCCGGGTGGCCGAAACGAGCAGGCCGGGCAGGCCACGGTCCGCTTCCGGCATCACGTCAAGACTCAGTGGTTTCAGGTCGATGGCATCGACCCTGCTGCGCAGGGGCATCGCCAGGGAATCAACGCCAAGTTCCACGCGTTCGAACGGCCTGGCGCCGGATTCGAGCATGGCCTGCAGGGAAACGCGTACGTCCTTGAACACATACCCGGTGACATCGAAGCAGGAAAACGACCGCACAAGACCCTTGATTACCATGTGACACCCCCTTCGCCGATGATTTCAGACATTTTTGCCAGGATTTCCTTGAATTCAACGCCCGGGAGCCGGCTGGCGGCAATGGCGTGTTCGATCCCGCCAACGATGCGCAGGAACGATTCTATGTGCGCTTCCGGGATAGTGAGGGGCAGTTCGGCGGACGCGGCTTCGTCCAGGAAATCCTCGACGGCGTCGCCGTCCATTTCGATCAGGTCGGCCCAGGCGACCATGACACGCTGGCAGGACTCGAGCGGAATACGCGACAGCGCCTGCGGCGAGGACGCAAGGACGAACAGCGCCGCGCCCGCGCGGATCGTGACATTGAGATCCCGCGGATGGTCGATCGCCTGCAGGATCCTGGTAACCGCCATCGAAAACGCGTCCTGGTCTTCGATACATTCGCCGCGCACCGCAGCCGTCGCCACGGCAAAAACATCCGTGGGAGCCAGGGCCCGCCGCCGCCCCTTCATGGCAGCGACCGCGTGCCGGTGGGCGCCGTCGATAAGGACCCGGGGCACTTCGCGGCCCGTCGCGCTGAACGGCAGCAGCACGTCCAGGCCCTCCCTGAAGCAATCCGCGATACGGCCGTCCGTCACCGGACAGCCCCACAGCACTTCACGCGCCGCGATCAGCCCGATCAGCCCGCGCCGCATCATCCCGAGCCGGCGGGCATCAAGGTGCAGGTCCTTCGCCGACAGGTATTCGGAAAAGGCCATGAGGTAGTTCGTGATTTCGGGGCCACGCTCACCCCTCACCGCGGGCATGCGACTTATGACCGCGTCCACGAAGAACGCCAGGCGGGACCCCTCACAGGGTGGCAGACCGTCCGCGCCGTCGGCCGCCTCGATGACGGTTCGCCTGTCGGCGGCATCCATGCGCCGGATTTCTGGAACGCTTATGTGGAACACGAACCTTCCGGCAAGCGCCTCGTCCAGCGGGACGGTGCCCGCCAGTCCCGGCGGGTTCATGGCCCCGAACACGAATTCCAGTTCGGGCAGGCCCATACCCATCACGCGCCGCGCCCTGATGATTTCCAGCCACTTGTTCTGCAGGCCGGGGTGGGCGCGACTGACTTCGTCCACCAGGATGAACTGCTTGCCGACCAGCGAAAGCGGGGTCGGTACATACACGACTTCCCCGCGGGACAGACTGGACGGGTCTGGGAACCCGATGATGTCTTCGAACATGGCCTTTGACGCGTCGTAGGCCCAGAAGCGCTTATCCAGGTCGGTGGCGATCCGTTCCGCCATCGCTGTTTTCGCGGAACCTGGGGCGCCGATCAACAGCACGGGTTCCCGCAGGGCAAGGCCGGCCAGAATCGCGTCGTCGATTCCACGGCAGCCATAAACCCCCAGCATCTGCAGGACTGACCAGTTACTGCCAAACACCGCCGGCGACACCGGCTGGCCCGCCTCGTCCACCCAGACCCGGCCGGCTGCATCCCACCGGTACCTTACCCACGGCGGCGTTTCCAGTTCCTGGAAGATTTCGGCCAGATCCTCTGCGCTGATCTGGTCGACATCGTCGACATCGCCACAGTCCTGGTCCGGCAACCTGAACATCACTTCGCCCAGCGGGACTTCAACGGACGTAGGAAGGCCGCTATCAGCCTGGAGCCCGGCTGGTTCCCCGTCAGACTCGTCAAACAGTTCCGGAATCTGATCCAGTTCGACGGCCCGACCTGACGCCAGGCCGGAAACGGACAGACAGGAAGACACAGCAACGGCATGTTGCCCTTTCATATACAACCCCCTTTTAATTATGCAATCGAAATGATACTTACGTTGGTTGCGTTCATGATTGAAGTTGTAACCGAAAACCCTGTATTTGTCAAGCCTTTTCTTCAAAAATAACGAACCTCCGACCGACCATCGCCGCCCTTTGAAGGATTCGCGCGCGCGAGTCGCGCGATCACAAATACTATGCGAGCGCGCACGAAACAGCAAAACCCCGGATGACCCAGGATCACCAGGATACGAACCCTGCCGCAGGAATCGAGCGTCCGACGAGCAGAGGCAGACTGAAGCAGAAAACACTTGACAATCCGCCAGTTCTGGTGTATCGTCCACCCGTCAAAACAAAGCCCCCGCGCAACTACCGGGAACACCCATCTAGAGCCCACCGGAACGAAGCTGCGGCCGCCGTGCCCGAAAAACTATACCGGAAAATTATACACACATACTCTATACACAATCCTGGTGTCTGCGAACGCGGTTCCGTTGCCGGCATTTTTTCATCATCGCGCACGTGGCGGCATTATTCGTGCCGCAAACCCAACAATCTTCCGGGTGGTTATTTTCCCACGGCAGGGCATTGATGGTGGCGGCTTAGAAAGCCGAGGTGACGGACTTGTCACCACCCATTCAACAAGCTTGGCTGATGGCGTCATCCTGTGACAGCGGAACAGTTGGATTTTGAACTGAGCACGGCCAGGGGTCGCGACAGTCAAGAAGGCGTCAGTTCAATTTCTGCGCTTTGATTTCCCGCACCAGGACATCGAACAGATTGCGATTGGTGTCATGGGCAGGTTGAAGCGATACATCGGAAAGAAGACTTTCAATGAACGTTGAGGGGTCGATGGCCGGGTCAGCCGCATTCAGTCGCCTGACCTGATCGGTAAGAAAACGAGCCCACTCTCCAACGAAGCCTTCGCCAACACCATCAAAAGCGCCTTCCTTCTGGGCCACATCAACAATCGATCGGACGGGATTAAGCCTGCCGCCTTCTGCGCCATGGGAATGGCCAAATTTGATGTCGGACAGGTGACTGGCGAAAGTCTTGTGGCGATTCGGGAAATACTTGTACATCACTTGATCGATGGTGGCCCCGACGAATAGAACAGCCACAAAATTTGCCAGGTTGTCTGGCGCAATATCCTTTACGTCGTCCTGATAGGTTTCCCAGTGCAACGAACCACCGAAATAGCGGCAATCCACGAGTCTGCCTTCGACGTCGGTGCACCGACCATTTTGTAAACCCAATTTCAGAACATCTCTCCCAAACCCTTCTTCAGCGTATTTGCCTATACCCATGAACGTTCCTCCCAAATGAAGTGACAAAAAATCCCAACGCCTTAAGCAACATAATTTAGCTTATCTGGGGTTTTAGCCATCACAATTGGATTTATCAATGAAACTTTCCAAGCCACTCCATAAACTCATCGGCACGAGCCCGCTTGAATTCTCGCTGCATCTGCCGAACTATGGCGAGGAATCATCATGTCAGTTCGACTCGTCGTCGCTAACCCGGCCGTGGCGTCTGGCCTGATTCAGGGCGCCCAGGACGACGTCGGCGACATCATCGTCGCACTTTCGCTCGGCTGCCTTGGCCTCGGCCTCGACCATGCGTTTCTTCACTTCTTCAACTGTCAGGTTTTCCATTTCCTCGGGCTCGACGGGTATCGGAGTCGGGGAAAATGTCAAACCGATAGGCTTTCCCCAACCGCGAGACCAGATTTCATAAACCATGGGTTCGCCGGAGTGCTGCCTCCGGTATTCAGCACGAATAGCCTCGCGGGCAGCCGCACGGGCCTCAATTTCCGCCCTCGCCTTCGCGGCAACTTCTTCACGGCGCTTCATTCTCCGTTCTGCGGCTGCTTTCTTCTTTTCCAGCCGCCGACCTTCAAGATCCCTCGACTTCTTCACGGACGCCCCCTCGCTGACCTGACAGAGTTGTATCTGGATCCGATTGACGGGCGTCCAGAACAACCTTCAGGCAACCTGCATTGTTAATGTAAACTGCCATATCTTAACGCGCGACGGCATGTTTACAACCTCATTTCAGGCTGAGCGATCCCCTGATAGAGAGACGAGGGTATTTGTTAGAGTCCCGGGACGTGGTGTACGAAGGATCGTAGCTAACAGCCTGACATAGAAGCGACGGACTTGGCAGGGATCGTAGAAGTCTGGAGGTCCCCCGAGGGCGTCTGCCGGGAGTTGGGCTTTGAAGTGACCATCGTGTAATCCTCAAGTGGGAGCTACCAAACAACCACAAGGAGAGAACACGATGGTCGAGCAAAGCATGGATGTTTTGGGGATTCTTCGCAAGCTGATCGAGGAGACGGAGCCTGACATTTTGAGGAAGCTGCTGCAGACCACGGTAGAGAAGCTGATGTCTGCGGAGGCGGACGTACTTTGCGGAGCCGGTTACCGTGAGCGGAGCGAGGACCGCCAGAACCATCGAAACGGTTACCGGTCGAGGCCGTTTGACACGCGCCTTGGGAGCCTTGATCTGGGTGTGCCGAAGCTGCGGCACGGCAGCTATTTCCCGGACTGGCTTCTGCAGCCGCGGCGGCGTGTAGAGAAGGCGCTGGTGGCAGTGGTGGCCGAGGCTTATGTAAACGGCGTTTCCACGCGTCGGATGGAGAAACTGGCCGAGGCGCTGGGCATCAAGTCGCTATCGAAGTCTCAGGTGTCTGAAATGGCCCGGGAACTGGACCAGATAGTGTCGGATTTCCGTGGCCGCCCGCTGGCCGGCGGGTACCCGTATGTATGGGTGGATGCCCTGGCGGTACGGTGCCGGGAAGGCGGCTGCGTGGTCAGCGTGTGCGTGATGATAGCGACCGGCGTCAACAACGACGGGCACCGGCAGATACTGGGCCTGGACGTATCCACGTCCGAGGACGAAGCCGCCTGGACCGATTTCCTGCGTGGTCTGAGCACCCGCGGCCTATCCGGCGTGAAGCTGGTGATATCCGACGCCCACAAGGGCCTGAAGGCAGCCATCGCGTCCGAGATACCCGGTGTAAGCTGGCAGAGATGTCGCACGCACTTTGCCCGCAATCTGCTATGCAAGGTCCCGAAGAGGGCCCAAGGCTTTGTGGCCGCCGCGCTGCGGACAGTCTTTGTCCAGCCTCAGAAGAAAGATGCACAGGATGCACTGCGCAAGCTTGTCGGCGAGCTCGACCGCTTCCCGGATGCGGCTAAAACGCTCGAAGACGCGGCCGACGACATCCTGGCCTTTGCTGACTTCCCGGAAGCCCACTGGAAGCAGATTTGGTCCAACAACCCCCAGGAACGCCTGAACAAGGAAATGCGCCGCAGGACTGATGTAGTGGGTATTTTCCCCAACCGCGAAGCCATCATCCGCCTGGTCGGCGCCGTCCTGTGCGAGCAGAACGACGAGTGGATGGTTACAAGGTGCTACATGACTCAGGAGACCCTGAAAATGGCCGCCCAAGCCGGCCAACCGGCACCGGAAAAAATGATATCGGGATTTACGTCGCTGCCGGATGCAGCGGCTTAACAGGAACGGAGGATGTCACACGATGCAGAATCCTTCGTACACCACCTTGACGGACGTGGCCCCAACTACCGCAAGTGATCCGAATCAGACATCATTCGAAGAGCATCTGTCAACCATCGAAAACTCGACATTGTTAAGCCGACCTGCCCTAAGCAAGCATTGCGTGGGCGAAGACATCTGGACTGACATCCAAGCCGAAAGACCCGACGAATTCCGTCCGCTCCACCCCCGCAATCCACTCACGCGCCCCATCCTTCCCCAGGGCACCGACCAGGATGCGGGCGATCTGCCTGCGTTCCCAGGGGTCCGCCGTCGGCCACATGGTCTTCAGCCGGGCGAGCACAGCGGGGTCGCTGGTGCCGGTCAGGGTGTCGAGGGCGGTGCGGCCGATGAGGGCGCCGGGGTGGTGGCAGAGGGTCTGCAGGCAGCGGTCCAGCGCCGCGGGGTCGCGAAGGCCGGGGGCGCCGTTCAGGCGGATGATGGCCACGGCCAGGTATTCGGGAAGGTCGGGCAGGTCGGCCCAGGCGGTCAGGGCCTGGCGGACGTGGGCCAGGTCGGCCGGGGCGATGGATTTGTGGTGCTTAATCAGGCCGTCCACCACCAGCGGAATGAACTGCGGGAACTTGTCCAGCACGGACGGCAGGTGGCGCAGCAGCTGTGACCGGGCGCTGTAGATCGTCACGCGGACGTATTCCAGGGCGTCCTCGGGCGACAGGATGCGGTGTTCGTTGACGCGGGCCAGGATGGCGGCTGGGTCGGCGGCGCGGTACTGGGCCTGCAGGCGCTCGGTGACCTCGCGGAACAGGCTGGGGATGGCGCCGCCGTAACCGGCCATGATGCGGACGCCGGGGCCGAAGCCCTTGCGACGACGGCGGTCTTCCTTGAACTGCTCGACCTGTTCGGGGGTGAGGGGCGGACGGGCGGCCTGCTGGAGGTCGGTCGGCTGCTCGTCCCTGGCCGCCTTGCGGCCGTACATGTCGGCGGGGTCGATCCTGGTCTTGACGCCCTTGATAGCCAGGCCCTCGATGTCCAGGCGGTGGATCAGGGTGGTCAGGGCCAGGTGGGCCGATTTCAGGTCGGGCGCGAACAGGCGGAAGTCATCGACGAAGCGGCAGAACCGGATGCCGCGGGACGCCAGGTGGTTGTCGACGCCCAGCAGCATGGCTTCGGCCAGGATGCGGCTGGCGTTCGAGCCGGTCGGGAACCCGTGGGCCCCGGCCGCGCGCCAGGTGCGCAGGATCGACATCAGCAGGTTGACGTGCGACGGGTCGCACCCCAGCGACAGAAGCACGGGCGACAGGCGTTCCGCATCCAGGCGGTCATAGAAGTTCGCGATGTCGCACGACACGACGATGCTGACCGACGGGTCGCGGGCGGTTTCCGACGTGGCCTTCTTGAACGACGTGATGTTGTATGACTGGTCGAACACTAGCCCGGTGTCGGGCGACGGGGCGAACCGGTACGAAAAGATGACGTTGTCCTGTTTCGGCGGACGGGCGGCCTCGATCTGTTCGGCCATCAGCAGCGCCAGGGCCAGGTACCGGATGGTGTCCAGCGGCTGCATCAACGCGCACCGCCTGAAGTCGAACGCCGACGTTTTGGGCAGTAGCACGAACCCCAGCGGTTCCGGCCGCACCCCCGTCGGGTCGCCCGCCTGGATGGCACGAACCACCAGGTCGGCCACCTTTTCCCGGAACGCCCGGTCGTTCAGCATGTCCACTTCAAACGGCCGCGGAAAGATGTCCGTCAGCCCCTCCTTGCGGACGTTTTCGATCGCCATGTGCACCGCGGATTCGATGGTCATTTCGTTTTCCCCCGGGCTTCGTTGGTTCCCCTCAAAACATTCACACCATCCACATCACATCGCCGGCGAGGGCCAGCCATAGGCCGAGGCGGCCGACTCGTTCACGAAGCTGCCCGGATTGGTGACTTCCACACCGATCAGCGGAGAAATGTCGACCAGGCAACGCCGGACCCATTGTTCGGAGGCGTCGTCCGGGGTCATCACGACGACGTGGCCGGGTTCGAAGTCGACCAGCCGCTGACGCAGGGCCGCGACAGATCCAGTTACCAGTTCCGGGAATCGACGATCCATTCAAACACCTCGAAGGCAACGGCAGCGGGCAAAAGCGTGCCCGTCGTCCAAATGGCACAAATCGGCTTTGCGGCAAGCGTTGACCGGAAGTCCGTTCGTGTCAAGGCGGATCATGCACCCCGGGGGTTGTTTCAGCCCTTGGGGAAACCGCGCGAATTGTGACATTAACTGATCCGCCGGCATGAAACGTGCCGCTGGCGCGAAAAGTTGGGCGGGGGTGGACCAAAACCGCCAAATCCAACAATTTTCACAACTTGAAAGGGCGGCAACACCGGCGACGGCCTGTGCGACGTCTGGGGCAACGTGTCCGAATGGTCCTCCGACGGCCCTGCCCTGGGCGGCAGCTTCATGTCCACCGCCACATCGATCCGCACCCCCGACGAACGCACCGGCGCCGCATCGTGGAACGGCTTCCGCTGCGTCCTGAGGGCGAAAATAGTGAATCAGTGAACTCCAATGAAGTCACGGGCGTCTGATCAGGCGCACTGCCTTTACCGGCGCGTCGGCCGACAGACTTCCAATCACACCCACTCCGTGGCGTCGGTCGTGAAAAAGTCTTCGAGCGGCAGGCCTTGGCCGCCGACCAGGATCTTGCGGACGCGGCCGAATTCGCGTTCGAAGGCTTCGATACCGGGAAGACGGGCGCGGCGGCGGGTGCTCTTGATTTCAAAGGCGGTCAGGCTGCCCGGGCCGGACAGGACGTAATCGACTTCCCGGTCGCCACTGGACCAGTAATGCAGCGACACCCCCGCGGCGCCGGCCAGGCCGTTTGAAAGATGGGCGCCTGCAGCGGATTCGACCAGGCGGCCCCAGGTTTCGTGGTCGACGCGGATGGCGGTCGGACCGGTTCCGATGGCCGTCGTAACCAGCGCGTTGTTCAGGGCGAGCAGCTTGGGGCTGCTGGCGCGCTGGCGGACCTTTTCGCCCGCGTACTTGCCAAGTCCGCGCAGCAGGCCGGCGTGTTCAAGAAGGGTCAGGTAATGCGACAGCGTGGTGGTGTTTCCCGCGTCCTGCAACTGGCCCACCATCTTCTGGTACGCCAGCACCTGCCCGGAATACGCACAACCGAGGTCGAACAGCCGACGCAGCAGGTCGGGCTTGTCCACCCGCGTCATCTGCAGGATGTCCCGCGAAACGGACGTTTCGACAAGCGAATCAACGACATACGACGCCCAGCGGCCCGGGTCGCCGACCAGCGACGCGGCCCCCGGGTATCCCCCGAAAACAAGCCACGTTTCCAGATCCCATCCGAACGCATCCCGCATTTCGGGATATGACCAGTGCCGGACATGAATCATTTCAAACCGCCCGGCAAGGCTTTCGGTCAGGCCCTGTTTCACCAGGAGCGGCGATGACCCCAGCAGCACGAGCCTGATCGGGACGCCCGACATCGAGTCCGAATCCCACAAATGTTTCACCGTGGCCGACCAGTCGGGGATTTTCTGGATTTCGTCCAGCAGAAGCACGACGGGCCGCGTGCCACCGGCAGTCCGCAGCCGCGCGACTTCCCACTGCTGCTCGACCCAGCGGCCATCCTTTATGACCGGCTCGTCGGCCGACGCGTACAGGGCGCCTTCACCCAGCTTCGCCAGCGCCTGCCTGGCCATCGTCGTCTTGCCAACCTGGCGCGGGCCGGCCAGGACCTGGATGAACCTGCGTGGTTCGGCAAGGCGGTTCATCAGTGTATTCAGGGCATTACGTTCATACATCGAGGCGCCTCGCGAATTAACTCAACACATTGAGTAATTTTACTCAATTCCCTGAGTAAATCAACAAGCCCGCGCGTGGATCAGTTTCAGATGGCCGGGACAAAAACCGAACTCGGTTCCGATGCTGGGAAGAAAGAACCGAAACTTACCCAAAGCGCGCACTGCCGTAACCCGTAATACACAAAACTTGCAACTTTCGTGTATTATGGTGACATCCAGGCGTCAGATTTGCCTGAGAGGGGGCGCCATGCTCAAGGACGTAATATCCAGCCAGATGCGGGAAGCCGAACGAAAGCTGGCCGAGCCATACGTTCCCAGGGATGTCAGATGGCCGGACGGCGACGACGACATGATACGGGTCGTGATCGGACCCCGACGCGCCGGCAAGTCCTTCCTGACGCTTCACAAGATGGGCGAAACGGGCAGGTTCGGTTATGTGAACTTCGATGACGAACGGCTGAAAGGCGTAAGCGACTTCGACGCGTTGATCGCTGCGCTGAACGCGGTCTGCGGCAACCCGGAAAGACTGCTGCTGGACGAAATCCAGAACGTGCCGGACTGGGAACTGCTGGTTAACCGGCTGCAGCGGCAAGGCTTTCGCCTGACGCTCACCGGAAGCAACGCGCACCTGCTTTCAACCGAACTGGCGACACACCTGACCGGACGGCATATCCCGATAATACTTTTCCCCTTTTCGTTCAAGGAATTCACGAACAGCCGCGGGACCGGGTTTTCCGCGGCCGAAATGGCGGAAATGTTCCGGACGTACGCCGAATCAGGCGGTTATCCCGAACCCCTGATGAAGGGGCTTTCCATCCGCGACTACCTGTCCACGCTTTTCAATTCAATCCTTTACAAGGATGTGGTGGTCAGGCACGGAATCCGGATGCATGCGGCAATCGAAGAAGTCGCGAAAACCCTTGTCAACGGCTGTTCGCAGCGATTCACCTTCCCCAGGCTCGGCAAGGCCGTGGGGGGCATCAACCCACGGACGGCCCAGCGATATGTCGGATACCTGGAAGAGGCGTTCCTGCTGTTTGCCGTGAAACGGTTTTCATACAAGTACAGCCTGCAGACCACCGCGCCGCGCAAGGTTTACTTCGTGGACAACGGGTTCGTGACCACAAATTCCCTGATGTTTTCCGCCAACAGGGGCGCCCTGTATGAAAACACCGTTGCCTGCGCCCTGAAAGCCCGCGAAATGGCCGGACAGATCCAATTGTATTACTGGCAGGGAGCCGGACAGGAAGAAGTGGACTTCGTTGTCAAGGAGGGCGCTGCGGTCACGGCGCTGATCCAGGTCTGCGTTGACCCTTCACGGGCGGACGTCCTTGAACGTGAAGCGCGTGCGCTGCTGAAGGCCTCCAGCGAAACGGGATGCTCTAACCTGCTTATGTTGACCGATTCCCAGACCGGACAGACCGACTTCACCTGGTACGGTGAAACCGCCAGGATCCAGATGATCCCGCTGTGGCAATGGCTTACAGACCGGGGTTGACGCAACCTGAACCGGGGCGGGCACAGTCCCTCTCTCCCTGCCCGGCCGTCGAACGAAAAATCCAATCAGCGGAATAAATCTTGCCAGGGGATGGGGTATCCTTCCATGTGAATCAAGAGGGGCCTGACATGAAGATACTGCACACATCGGACTGGCACCTGGGCGCGAAGCTGCACGGGCAGTCGCGGGCGGAAGAATCCGCGGCGTTCCTGAAGTGGCTGCGTGGGGTGATCTGCGAAAACGCGATCGACGCGCTGATCGTGTCCGGGGATATATTTGACGGCAGCACGCCCGGGTCGGGCGTCCAGTCCATGTACTTCGGCTTTCTGGCGTCCCTGCAGGACACATGCTGCAATAACGTCGTAATCGTCGCGGGCAACCATGATTCGCCGTCGCAACTGGCGGCCACGGGCGAAATCCTGAAACACCTGAATATCCATGTGGTCGGGGCCGCGACCGACGACCCGGGCGACGAAATCATCGCCCTGCGGGACCGCGACGGCGCGGCGCTGATGGTTGTGGCGGCAGTCCCGTACCTGCGCGAATCCGACATCAGGTGCCCTGAAGCCGGCGAGGACGCCGAAACGGTCCGTGACCGCGTCGCAATCGGCATCGCCGAACACTACCGGGCCGTGTACGGACGCGCCGAAACCGTGCGGGCCGGCCTTTCCGGCGGCGGGCACGTCCCGCTGGTCGTCACCGGACACCTGTATGTTTCCGGGTACAGCGTTTCCAGCAGTGAACGCCGCATGTACATCGGCAGCCTGGGCGCCGTGGACGCGGCGATCTTCCCGGAACGCGCGGATTACGTGGCGCTCGGGCACCTGCACAAGGCGCAGCACCTGGGCGACAGGCGACATTTCAGGTACTGCGGGTCGCCCCTGCAACTTGGCTTCGACGACGCCGGCCAGAACAAGTTCGTGTATGTGGCCGACTTCCCCGACGGTGTTGACCGCCCGCCGGACGTCCGGCACATCCACGTGCCCGTCTGGCAACGACTGGACAGGGTTCGTGGCAAGTCATGGGACGAAATCCGCGACGGGCTCCAGGCCCTCATGGACTGCCACGAACCGATGTGGGTCGATGTCCATTACGACGGCGAAACCATGGCAGAAAACCTGTCAGGGCGGGTCCACGACCTGGTCGACGGCTCGGACGTGCTGGTGCTTGGTGTTTACGACCTGCAGCACAGGGAATCGGCAATGATGTCGGGCGGCGTGGACGAATCGCTGCAGGATCTGGATCCGCACGAGGTCTTCCGGCGGAGGCTGGAACTGGCGGCCGCACCCGCGGAAAAGCGGGAAGAACTTGAAAAGATGTTCGATGAAATCCTTTTCGAAATCCAGAACCGCGACGGCGCCGCCGAAGCGGACCAGGTCTGACGGGGGCGTCAAATGAAGATTCTTTCCGTGCGATTCCGCAACCTGAATTCGCTGGCCGGGGAATGGAAAATCGACTTCACCGACCCGAAATTCCGGGAAGACGGGTTGTTTGCCATCACCGGCCCGACAGGCGCGGGCAAATCGACCATCCTGGACGCGATCTGCCTGGCGCTGTACGGCAGGACGCCGCGCCTGGACAAGGCCGGGACAAAAACCGGCAACGAAGCGATGACGAAGCGGACCGCTGAATGCATGGCCGAAGTTGAATTCGAAACGTCGGCGGGCGGACGATACCGCGCCACATGGATGCAGCACCGGGCCCGGCAGCGCGCCGACGGGGAACTGCAGACGGCGCAGCACAAGGTCACCGACCTGATAAAGGGCGAACTGCTGACCGAAAAAAAGCGGGACACGGAGACCCAGATCACTGAAATCACCGGGCTTGACTTCAGCCGGTTCACCAAATCGGTCCTGCTGGCGCAGAACGCGTTTGCGGAATTCCTTCGAATGGATTCGGGCAACCGGGCAGTACTGCTTGAAAAGATTACTGGAACCGAGATTTACACAAAGATTTCGATCGCCGTCTTCCGGCGACACAGCCGCGAAGAAAAAACCTTGGATGAACTGAAAGCGGCCGTGCAGGGGATTTCGGTGCTGACCGAAGAAGAAATCGCCCAGGCGCGTACGCGGCTGAATGCGGCGGGTGAAGCTGCCGAAAAGGCGCGGGAACGGGCCGGGGTACTTGAAAAGGCCCTGCAATGGCTCGACCTGATCGAATCACTGAAGGTGGAATCCGGAAAACTGGTCCTGGAACAGCAGGACCTGGAACGGGCCGTGGAAGCATTCAGGGCCGACAATGAAAGGCTAAAGCTGGCCGAAGCGGCGGCGGCGCTTGCTGGTGAATGGACCTCGGTCGACTCCCTGCGGCGGACCGCAACGGAACACCAGAAAAAGATTGATGAATTCACACAGGCAAAGCCCGGGCTTGAACTGGGCGAAAGAAACGCCGGCGCTGGGCTGAAGTCCGCGGAAGAAACGTCCGCCGAGGCGAAAAAGGCGCGCGACCACGCGGCGCCCCTGATTCGCAAGGCCCGAGCAATCGACGTCAGGATTGTCGAAACCGAAGGGCGCAGGACCGATGCCGACGCGGACGTCGCGGCAAAGACCAAAGCCCTGAAACGGCTGGACGGGGAACTGGCGGGTGACCGGGACGCCCACGCAAAGGCGCTGGCCGGACTGGCTGACGTCCGGGCCAGGTTGAAGGAACATGCCGCCGATGAAACGCTTGAAGCCCGGATCGGCGCCGTGCGCCTGAAATTCGGGACGCTGGACACCACGCACAAAAAGGTGGCTGAACTGCGCGCCGAGCTTGGTACGGCCGAAACCAGGAAGGAAAAGGCCACTGCCGAGGGGCTCCGCGTCAAGGCGATTCGCGACGGAATGAACGGCGCGTTGCGCGTGTCGGACGAATCGGTGAAACGACTGGAAGCGGAATTGGCGGCCGCACTCCGGGGACACGACACACAGTGGTGGGCCGACGAAAAGGACCGCCTGGTCGGACTGAAAAGCATGCTGGTCGCGGCGTCGGCGGCAGTGACGGCGGTTGACGCGATCGACCGCGAACTGGCCGCACTGGACGAACGCGCCAGAATCGCCACGCACGCGCTGGCCGGACACAGGAATGCCGGCGCCGCCGGTCGGCAGGCCGCCGAGGACCTGGAAACGCAGT
>Ga0208459_1002444_pt1 | contig 15664 bp, 13 predicted proteins | sample AD_UKC087_MetaG_FD_184433 | JGI IMG/M metagenome (GOLD analysis project Ga0208459, IMG submission 184433) | Active sludge microbial communities of municipal wastewater-treating anaerobic digesters from USA - AD_UKC087_MetaG (SPAdes) (version 2) | ecosystem: Engineered > Bioreactor > Anaerobic >... | reverse complement strand
TATATGAACTACTTTTTTTTTAGTGCTGGCACAGGCCTGATTTTTCAACTTTAGAATATCAGACCTAATCCGGCATTCATCAAGTTTCGACATAGTACATCTCAACACTTACTACAACTTCATCAAGTCCAACTCAACACTTCATAAGTACAACTCAACGAGATCATAAAAAAGGTGTTCACTGAAGTATGTTGTTCAACTTGGTAAGATGACCTTCGATGAGGTCGATGTCAGAGGTCTCGACTTGATAGTAGTCGATGAAGTCAACCAGTATGTCTCGGGCCTCATCCCTCTTACCAAGGTATTGGTCTAGTATGATGAACTCATCCGAATTGTAGAATAACATTATTCTGTAATCGTAACAATAGTATTTACAAGCTAGTAGATAAGTGTCGGACTTCAACTCTCTTATCACCTCAATGGCTTCATCAATCTGATCGTCTGTTATGTTTACCGACATTGATTTTATGTTGTCAATTATTTATTTTATTAATTAATTCAAAATATAAAACTATGTTATATACTTGTCTCAGTTGTAAAGTTGAGAAAGATCAAACCGAATTTCGTGAATCAATGAAGTATAAGAAAGGTTTTACATCAACATGTAAACCATGTGAAAGTGATAAAAACAAAGATCGTCGACGTAAGAAGAAGTTGGATGAGATCAAAACTCTTGAAGATTACTTATTAATCAAGATGACTAATATGAGAAGAATGGACTCAAAGCGTAAACGAGTCGTCTTGAACTACCCCACAGTGGATTACTTGAAGGAAGTGATAAACCGATATGACAATAAATGTGTCTACACCGGTGTCAAACTCGAGTGGCATCCATCTGCTGACATGTACCATCGTGGATCATTTGACCGTATATACAATGACTTAGGTCATGAAATGGGTAACTTACAAATAGTGTCATTAGCCGCTAACTTACTTAGAGGATCACGTACTCATCAAGAATTCGTTGCTTACTTGGATGGACTTGAAGTACCTTCTGATGATGAAGACTACATAATTAGTTAATTTATTTTATTATTTTTTCTGATAAAATGCATAAGTTCAAACCCAGTGTATATCGTGCAAAGTTGAAGAAGTTGAATGGTGGTGGTAAGAAGAAGACAACCCGAGCGATGAAGTCTAAAGCTATGAAGGCTGCTTGGAAATAAATTAATAAATAATTAATTAATTGTTTTTTATGATTTCATATAAAAACCAGGATGAGATTCGACGAGTTCCTTAGATCTTTTGATGATAATGGTCGACTTGTGCAAATACCAGGCACCGATGTTTATGAATACTTGCTTGACTTCTGCAGTCATGATGAAGCTAAAAATAATTATTCAATGTGTCAACAATGGTCAGACCAATATGGACAAAGTTGTCCCAAGTTCGTGTTTATAGCATACTCGATGGTACTTTTTAAATGTTTCAGTATGATGAAGATGATCAACCCTGATGATAAAAAATTCGATACTTTCTTAAATGGACTTTGGGCATTTTACCTTGGTATAGAAAGACTTTACCATAAGAACCAAGCCGGTGTATACTTCACTCGATAACTTGGAACACCAAACTTATTGTATATTTTTTTATGTCTGTCACGATAACTTTTTCGACGTTTAAGGTCAAGATGATCGAGTGATCGGTACAACATAGTCATAATATTGTTGATAACCCAATGCACCGAAATGTATTGTTTTGCCATTAATGGTGATCATATACTTTTGGTGGATTTCTTGAAATCTGACTTTTTCATTTTATGTTGAAAACATTAATATTTACAAATTTAGTACACCGGTAAAGCTGGGTGATCAGCTTAATTATTCCCAAATAAACCACCTTCTCCATCTTTGAATACTTGGAAAGTAGAACTCAACATCTTCTCGTGTTGTACCTCGACCTGCATAGTATGGTAATAGACCACTTTCAGACATTCCGGTATCAGTAGTGTCACCACCCCAACTTGCATATGGTGATATTAGTGGATTTTGTTGTACTGGTGGTTCCATAGGTGGAATTGGGTCAATTGGGTTTACCACTGGATCGGTACTTGGGTCGAGTGGATCACTTGGTGGTGGTATAATCACTGTTGGAATATATAATTTGTCGTTGAACAACATTAGAGTGATTGGTATTCTCATTTGGTACTCAGAGTGCCAACCATGACCACCAACTGCTTGAGCAAAACTTAAATATAGTTTGTCACTTGATCGATATTGTGAAATTTGTTGAATTACAATATCTGTCTTGATACCACCATGACTTTTATTGTACTCATCACCTAAAATATCAACTCTGTAATAACTACCTGGATCAGTGAAAAATGTTGAATTGTAGTATTGGTAGTACACTGCTGGACGTTCACGAGTACAGAAAGTTAAACCCTGAATAAACAGATTAGAGTATGGTCCACCGTATACAAAATCTTGTAAATAGTAAAAGTGATCTTCGTGAATCAAGTTAAAATGGTTGAGTGGATTAAGCCAATTACAATCTCCGTAATAAGTGTTACCATAGGCACCGTTAAGTCTACGATTACGTTCATAATAATTTGCAACAGCACCGTATGTTTTGTATTGTTCAAAAGTGTCTTGATCTTGAAATCTGAGTGTTTCTAATGCAACTGAACTTGTTTGGAGTTGACCATAACCATTATAAAAGTCAACGTTTTGACTACCTAAGTTACCATGAGCAAGTAAAGTTTCGTAAGTTGTGATATTCGGATAAGCTGTCATTTTGATAATTAATAAAAAATTATATTTAATTAATTAAAATGGATAAGAGTTTCTTAATGGAAGAATATGCTGATGGTGATGTTAAGTGTGAATTATATTATGGATTTATGACTCCATTTGTAAAAGTCGTGATTGGTGTTGATAGTTACCTTTTCAAGTTTGATGAAGACCCTAGTGTTGTGTACGATAAATTATCAAAATACAGTTTTGCAAGAAAAGTTAGTAAAAGATTTATGGTCGATGACTTAAACAATTCTTACATTGAAGATGAAGATATTGATGATTAATATTTAATTAAAAGTTTAATGTTTACAGGAAAATGAGTGTTGCTTATATTGTTAAGACTATGGATAAAAATAATGAACTTAAATGTATCGTTACAAAACATGAAGATAATTATGACTTACATGTAACATCTGGATTCTTCGACTTAAGATACACTTTTGATTATGAGGATGAGATTTATGATTGTCTTTATCAAGACTTTCGCTTACATGTCTTCAAGTTGTATAGATTTAAAGTATTGGATGCTGAAGAAGTGTCTACTTACTTGGATGAGATGCATTGGTTTGCTTATGAAATATCTGAATTAGATCTTAGTTGAATAAATGAAGTTTATGTTAACTTGTTATTCAAACTTTCTTAATGATGCATTGATTGTACTGATAAAGTTTTCATCAACCATTTTATCAACTTTTTTTATTTCTTTTTGTCTTCTTTCGATTTCCTTCATCATCATCTTCATCTTCTTGTCAAGTTCTTTATATGTTTTTTTATCATCTCTTGCAAAAGCAAACTCTATTTTAGTGGTTAGTGATAATTTCAACTCTGATCTTTCACGACTGTTGAGTGGTAAAATATCGATGTAACTATTCATGACTTGGTAATAATTGAACACCTTGCCGGCTTTTAACATTTCATCTTTGGTTAATAACTTCGTCATTTTATCAGAAAAAATAATTATTTCGATTAATTAATTAAAACGCATCTTGACTTTGAACAACTATTGATGAACTAGTGTAAAATTCTATAAGATCAGTTGAACCACCAGCTGTTGGTCTGTATGCAAAGAATGAAAAGTATAAATGCCACCGAACATCAACATCAACATTAGGTGAAAATGATCTTTGAATAAAATCACCAACAGAAATATTTGAATTAGTTGAAAATACTACATCAGACCAGATAAGATTCATATCAACATCATTCTCTTTACAATGATGGATACAACAGTAAATAACTAATTTTTCAGTTACAGTTGTTGGGATAGAGAACTTAATAAATGCATCAACCTTTTTTATATTGCCTACATATGGTACAACCCAACCTACAAAAGCTGTTGGAAGAGTAGGATAATCTACTGGAAAAGCATCAATACTTGTGACTGGAATGTTCGTACCGAAACCTAATAAGTCTTCTAATTCTGGATTGCCTGACAAATATGTATTCAAAATAGTTTTACCTGAATATGGGATAACAGTGTTAATGTATGGTCTGAAATAGATGTTTGCTGGATCACTTGTTACCTGAATATTACCATTTGGAATTAATGATTTAAACTGATTATCAAATCCTACATTTCCAGCATAAACAGGTTCACCAGTACCAACTGATACAGGTCCAAGTGCTCCAATTGTTATAGTATTTCCAGATTGATTTACTTGAGCATAACCTTGACTTACTAACGTTCTTGCACGTACTGATCCAGCTAAAACATCAACTAGCACCTGTGCCCCACTACCAAGTGAGGTAACTGTATTTGTTGGAACAGCAGTGTTGTTAATGGTAATTGTATTCGCACTGTTAACTAATGAAATGTTTGTCCCACCAACTAATGATTTTAACACTGCAAAAGGTAAACCAGTAGCGATTAAATTCGAACCACCTGGAGCTGATGTAAGTGTATATGCAGGAGCATCAATATTAATAGTATTTACTGATTGTGTTAGGGTAATTCCTCCAGATGAAGTAAGACCTCTGATGTTGAGATTAGCGCTAACTACTGGTGGACTGATGAGACTTAAACCACCTAAATTTGTCATTGTAACAACTCCACTGTTAGCAAATGTAAAAGTATTCGGACTTGATGTAATGGCTATTCCTGTACCTGCCAAAATAGATCTGAAAAATACTGCAGGTGGTCCAGTAGTGTATAAAGGTACTCCACCAGGTCCACTAGTAAATGTTATACCTGAACCAGTAGAAGATATTGTGATTGCAGTACCACTATCGTTCAGTGTAATATTAGCACCGGCTAACAAGGTTTTCAAGTTAAGAATATTACCTGTTATCCCATTAGAAAGTTGTACACCTCCACCTGTTTGACTCAATACTGTAACACCACCATCTTCACATGGTTGATTTTGATTATTCATTGAACAACAAGATGTATTCATGTTTAGATTATAAAAATATTTAAATCATTAAATTAATTAATCTGTTTGCCTCCGACTTAGACCAAAGTTGACATGGAGTTTACCTCGTAGAGCCGTTCAGGGTGCGGTCACCCTAGTTGGGTGCAGTAATTAATTGGAGTGTAAAGTTCCAATCACGTCCATTCAAGTCAATTGGTTCGGAATATTCGTTTACCAAGAACACATCAAAGTTGCCTAAATTGGAAATGTTGTCTTTGTTGGCTATGAAATATTGATGATATTTACCTTCATCAGTGAAGAAGATGATGTCACCAAACTGTCCGTCTAAGTCGAATTTGAAATTGTACATTGCATTTATACTATTTCTAACGTATTGAGTAAGTTGTTTGATTCGTATAAAACCTGTTTTGGCACCACTAATATCTGCAACATTAGGTGAAGTTACTGATATGCCAGTGTATAATTGACCTGGTGTGAAACCCAACTTATACAATACTGAACCTTCTGTTGAGTCAAGTGTCGGATTGATGATGAAAGGTGGACCAGTTGATGACCAAGTTGTTTTACCTGAGATAGATGAGTAAGTCAATGTAAATACAAATGCACTCAAACTATTCAACTGTGTTTGGATTTCAGTTAAAAGTTCGGTCATGGTATAGTTACCAGCAGGTACTGTAATTGTGAAGTTGGATGCACCATCAAAAATAGTAAAAATGTTTCTAGTCGATGGAATATTGTAAAGTGTTCTCGGACACACAACTGATTTCAACCCGTATGACACTACTCTACCTGGTACTGTATTACCGAGGTCAACACGAAAATTATTGGAATTGGTCTGAGTGTAATTAGTACGATCTTTACTATCAATGACATAATCAAATATACGTAAACCGGTCGATGGATTACTAAAGATGGTCGCGAATTCTAAAGACATTGTTTATAATATAAATAATTATTTTTATTATAATAATTAAATATCATATAAAACTATTTAATTATGTTGGGAGAAGAGCGCGATACCGGTAAAGATTTCGTCTTCAACAATCGTTATAGTGTAGACATCAAGAGTAAGAAGGATTTAGATGCTGTTCAACATGAGTTGGTTAAGGTACTTGACTTCAAAAAGTTTATTAATAAAGGTGACTTGGAGAGTATCAAGTTGAATTATGCTAAGAAGAAGATTGATATGTTGATTGAGTTGAGTACACCAGTAAAGGATCGACTTAGAAAAGATGCATTAGACAAAGTTGTGTTCATCTTGTTCAACTATTATGACAATAGTGCTTTTCACTTGATTGATCAAGAAACTTATGATAATATTGTTGAACGTGCTGATAGAGTGTTTAGTAAAATCACTATTGAGATCAACAAAGAGAAGATTGAACAGATTTTTAGTCAACTCAACACTGATACTCAAGGTGTTATTAGAAATACTAATATACTTAACACTAAGACTGAATACCATGATTTTATGGAATTGTTGACTGAACAAGTTAGACCGCTTGCAACTGGTACTAAAGTGACTAAATGGGTTGATTCTAAATATCCTAAAATGTCGTTTTCAGCTGCTGTTAACAAAGTAAGAGAAGTGTTCAGTGAAGGTATGCAAGCTAATGTTCATGTAACTAAAACCAGTATTTTACGATGCAGAAATGATAAACAATTCTACAAAACGTACATTAACAATGTTAAGATTGATCCATTTGTATTCAGAGGTACTGTTATGGAAAAGTTCACATCACTTAAAAGACTTTATATTGACTATTTCCGCTTGAGTGCAAGAAGAGATAAAGGTTACTTTTTGTTTGATATTGAACCAGTTTTACTTAATGAAGATGTTGAAGTTCAACCAAATGATCCAATTGTTGCAACTAATAGAATTAAGAATATGTATAAAAGACTGTTTAGATATCATAAAAAGAAGATTAATGAAGATATTGATTTGGGATATTTGAAATTAACAGAAAAAGGTAAAGTTAGATTATTGGAACCAACTGCAATCAGTGAACAATGGGTTAAGAATGCTTATAATTCAGACTCTGTTGACATGATGATTGTTACTGGAAGTGGTATTGGTATGGGTATGTTTTATAGAAGATTTGCTGAATATGTTAGTCTTAACATGACTAGATGGGTTATCACTAAATTCTTACATTTTAGTGATGATAAGAATAATGTTAAAAATGTTAGACCTCAGATTGTTGAAAGAGTTTTCACCAGACATAAGAATCTTAAATCTTTTTACGATATGATCAAACAAGAGATTATTAATGGTGCTGAAGATCCAGAAAAGAAGATTACTTATACTTCTGCTGATCAAGAAAAGATGTTTCAACGTCAAAAATATAGTACTGCTGCTAGTATTGGTAAACAAATGTGGTCTTACATGAGTGGTGAATTTCTTGGAATTAGTGAAATTATGGCTGATGATGTTGGTGGACATGGTTTCAGTCAATATTCTGATAGAGTTGCTTTTTCAATCGTAATACCATTAACTAATAAATTCTTCAAAGATGGTAATAATAAGATTAATAGATTCTTTACTCATAGTGATTTAGCACCAAGATATAGTCATGATGGTAAACAAGGTGATGTTCAGAAATTGTATGGTTACTTCTTAAAACAATTACCAGCTGATGCGGCTAAGTATGACTTCAATGATCAAGATAATTATAACTGTCCAGTTAGTGCATTGACTAAACAAACTAATAAAATCGCTATTACTAATGATGATATTATGAGAATTTATCTTGAAGTGGGAATGTTTCATCGTTGTGATATTAGAGTTACATCGGATGAATTACCAGAATTTTATAGTAGGATTGCTAACTATTTAAAGATTAATTTTATGGTCAGAATTTACAACATTTACAAGAAAGCTGGTGTTGTTAAGAAACATGAAGTATTGTATTACTTTGTTGGTGAAAATAATTATTATGCATACTCTAACAGTTTGAAAAAGGGTAAACCTATGGAAAACTTAGCTCGTGCTAAGACTGAAAAGTACATTAATCCAACTAAAAAGGATGGTTACAAACCATTTACTGTAGCATTGTGTGAAGGTCACGTGTTCAATACAAACATTCGTGGATCACTAGATTATTTGAAAAGAGCATGTGAATACTATGATGAGTTACCTGATGCACCTGAAATCCACGATAAAATGATTGAAGACATCTGTGATTTCATCATTAGAGAAGATAAATTAGTTGCTGAAAACCCTTGTTATCTTTTAAAAAACATGACTAAGCGTAAAGAATACATCTTAACTTCACCATCTAAAGAAAAGATTGATGAAGTTATTGAATTATTTAAAGATGATTTACCTGAATTGGCTAAACAACTAGAAAAAGTACAATCTAGACATCCTGATATTCAACGATACAAAAGAAAAGAACAATCACAATACTTTATGGGTGATTTTGAAACATCATCATCTGTTAATCTTACTACTTTACATGATAGAAATAAGTTTAAGTCACGGAATTATGATGTTAGTCATACCGAAAGAGAATGTGAAGGTGCTGAAGACTTATCAACCGTTGTACCATATTCTAACAGTGTAATTCAGTTTGAATGGGAGACCAAAGATGATATTGTTACACCAATTATAAAAGATTCATTGTTTACTTTTGATCCTGAAATGTCATCCAATACTAAGTTAATGTTAGAGTGGATTATCAAAGTTTCAATTAATAAACATATACAAAAAAGATATTCTCGTGGTAAACCAGTTAAAGGTAGTGATGATGTTTACAATTTTATATTCTTCCATAACTTTGCATCATTTGATGGTCCAATATTAATGTACGATGCAATGAGACATATTGATTTGAAAGGACTTCATCCAGATATTAAAGATGTTTTCTACCCTAAAAAGATTCAAGTATCAGGTAAACCAATCAGTTTTGATTTAGGTTTCAGAATGAAAAATGGTAGAAAGATTAGTTTATCATTTCGTGATTCATACAAAATAATTAGTACTCCAGTTGGTTCACTTGGATCAACTTTTGACATCAAAGTTAGTAAACTTAAGTATCCATATGGGTTTTATCAACATAAATTTGAAAGACATTGTAACTTTAAGAAGAAACCACCAACAGTAGAAGAAATTGAAGATGATGATATCTTGATGAATAAGTTTGATGAATATATTAGACAAAATGATTTACACGATGTTAAGTATGAGGATCAAATGTACAGATTTATTTCAACTAAATACATTACTACTGATTGTACTGTCACATGGAAAAGTATTGGTATTGACGGATCTGATTTACAAGAAATTGCAAATGGTAACATTATCAGATGGAAAAATAAACGTTACTCTAAAGATTTTAGTGGTGATGAACACATTGAAGATCAAGCAAAAAGAATGTTTACTGATGATTTTATTATACAGATGGCTAAGATTGCTGTTGGTAGAGCTGTTGAAGTAACTGAATGTGAAAAACAAGTAGAAGAGTTAAACAAGTCTAGTACAAGTGAAGTTGTAATGTTTGACTATATTGAATTTTGTAGAATTTACAATTGGTATGATTGTTATAACGTGATTGAGGCTATGTGCAAATTTCAACAACACTTGATCGTTATTTCTAAAATTAACAAAGATGTTAAACTTACCAATGGTGAAGTTGTACATGTTGATATGAAAGATGTTAAGAAAGTAAACATTTTCCAACATCGAACTATTAGCAGTATTGCTTTTAACATTGGATTACGTGCAAACATGATGAAAGATGTCTGTAAACTAGTTGGTAACACTGCTAGATTTGTTAATAAAAAATGGGGTGGTAAAGTATTTGTTAATCATCAACGAGATATGTTTTATTCTAAGAATAAAGAAGAATTAGACACCTTTATTGATCAAAAAGTAACCGAAGAAAATGCTAGAATTGTTGCTCAGTTGTTAAGTGAAGATTATGGATCTCAGATTGACCTCGACATCAATTCTTTTTACAGTTGGGCCATCTCTGCTATGAAGACTCCTACTGGCAAACCATTCAATATCTTTAATCGTACAGGTGACAATATTTATGCAAGAATTCAGAAAATGTTAGACCAAGGATTACCATTCTGGATTTGTTGTAGTTACAATAGTAAATATATTTATGATGTACCTGAAAATTGTTGTAAGATTGATGGTAAGAATCAATGGAGAAATGGTAGATTCACTGATACTATTATTGATGATGTTAAGATGCGTTTCTTGATTGAAATTGGTGAAGTAGATTTACATGAATTTGAATTTAGAGTTAGTGATACTTTACCTCTTGGAGTTGCTTTCAAGACATGGAATCATAATGCTGCAGGAATTGCTACAGTTTTATATGCTTACAGATTGGAGAATAAGAAGAATGTTGGTTTAGCTACTGTAATCAAACAGATCTTGAACAATCAGTATGGTAAGACTATTATGAAAGAAAATATGTCTAGTAACAGGTATATTCCAAATGAATTTTTTGAAAACTTTATGATGAAAAACAAACATAAGTTAGCTGGTGATGTGATTTCATGTGGAAACTATTTTGAAGTAAAAGAATATAATATCCCATGTGATTATGCAATTTATCCACAATTTGGATCAAGAGTGTTGACAACAAGTAAAACATTGAGTAGTAAATATGCTTGGATTTTATCTGCTGTAGATGGTAAACTTGATGATATTCGTGCTAATCCAGACTTTAAACAACCAACTGACTTGAAAGGCATTGTTGCATGGACACTTAAACATTCTAAAGAATGGATGTCAACAGGTTGTTATCATATTGAAAGTTTTATTAGTAGTACAGATACTGATAGTTTTAACATTCCTGTACAATGCTTGGCATTGATGAAACCTTATGTTAGTAAACAAATGGGTGACTTAGAATCAGATTATGATTTCAAAAGAAACTTATCTGTACCAGATCACATAACCGATCCAAGTTGGTTAATTCAAAATATGCAAAAGTCTGCAGTTGAATGTTATTATTGTATGCCTAAAACATATACTTGTAGAGTTATGATGACAGAAAAAAGAGGAGAAGATCATTATTATGTTTATCGTGATCATACTAAGGCTAAGGGTGTACCTAAAAGTAGTAATCCATCATTTGAAAACATTAAATCATTGTATTTCGGCAATCCAGTAAAATTCTTTACAACTATTAAAGGTGACTCTACATTATTGAGTTTCATTCACTCTAGAGGTCTTGGATTGGGTCAAAAACGTACTACTACAGTAAAAGAAATCATGCCTTATCAGTTGAATACATCCAAATATTATTATGCTGTTGGTGGTGTGATTGAAGGTCATTATGCATATGGTGAAGCACCACTTAAGATTATTTCAGATGTTAAACGTGAAAATGTTGAAACTAAATACTATACATACAACTCAATCGGTGTACTTGAACAGTTTGATGGTGATCACTATGATTTAGCAGGTAGTAGTAGTATTGATTATTCCAAGTTTGTAGTTAGAGTTGGTTCCGATATTCGTTGTGGTGTTTATGACTTAGACGAACCAGTACAAGTACTCAATTCAAAAGTAGACTTAGTTGATGCTAATTTATTCAAAGAATTCAATGGTCGTGAATGGACAGATTACAAGATTGTTAAAGGTTACTCTTCAAGTGAAATAGTAAAGGTTTAAAGTTACCTAATTAATTAATAAAAAACTTTTTTTATGTCAACTAAAATGAATGTTGAATTACCTGCTAACATACTATTCTTGGGTGCAACCAATTCTGGTAAAACTTATGCATTCAAGAAATACTACAATCAATATTGGAAGAACAAAGTCAGATTAACATATGTAATCAGTCCAACAGCTATCTACTCAGGTGACTTTGATGGTGTTGTAGATGATAAATACATCTTAACCGATACTTCACTTGCAAAAGCCAAAATTATGGAAATCACCGAATTCTGTAAACAACAAAAACTCAAGAAAAAAACATATCCGGTAATGTTAATCATCGACGATGGTCTAGGTGTAATTGATTTCAATGAAGGTTACTTTTGTAACTTGATGTCAATGTCACGTCATATCAACTTAACAGTAGTCTTGATGATGCAGAATTTAACAAAATACTTATGTCCAACACTCCGAAACAATTTAGGTTACATATTCGTAAGTAAAGTCAGTGATGCCAACTTGAAATGTTTGTTTGAGTTATGTAATTATTGGGATAAATATAGTGAAATGAAACGGTTTATGAAAGAGTCAATAGTCAACTATCAGATGGTATTCATCGATAAAAAATCCATTGAATGCCCACAACCATCAGTTATCAAAGCCTAGATAGCAACAGTCTCTTCTGTTTTTTTAATCTTTCTAGGATCAATTGGTGCTTTACGTTTACCTTCTGGTTTAGGTTTAGCAAGATATTCATCTATTTTACCAGTCAACTCATTTATCTTAAGTTGTTGTTTAGCTGTAACACTTGGTTTCTCCAATAACTTGGCTCTTGCAACTTCCATATTGATCAATCTAGTATCAGGTTTGATACCTTTACTGATATTCTTAGCTTGTTGGATTAGTATTTTACTTGGTTTCTTAACTCCAAACGATTCAATCGTAATCTTGTACAAATCATTATTCTGTTCAGTCATTTTGTAATGAATTAAATAATTATTAATAATTAATTATCAGTATGTTAAAATGTCGAATGAGAAAATTATTAAAATATCTGAAGTTGAAGATTTTCAACAAAATTTCAATAATGTGATAGACCTACTATTTCCAAATGAAGTAAGAAACTCAATATTTACAAAAGCTAGAGTAGATGAATACAGACAACAATTGAGAACAGGGATTTTATACAATAGACAAATTTATAATATTGGTATTGGTATTGATGTTGCGAAATTAAGAGAAATGGTTGTAAGAATATTATACAAATTAAAGAATTCTAGAATAGTCAAAGAATTACCTAAAGATGCAGCAGTTAATAATCTTTTAGCACTTGGTGCAACTGATCAATTCCAAGAAGATGATAAAGAATTTCTTAACACTGTACAAACAATAGATCAACCAGCTGAAACTGTTTACATCTTATACAATAATCAATATTATGCTGTACCACAATATCTTTTCAGAACTAATATAACGTTTAATGAACTTGGAGAAATGGAAAACACTTTACAAATTGTAGATAATGAAAATCTTGTTCTTGGTATAACTTTACAATTTACACATTTGATGGCATATATTGGAATGACTGAGATGAATGATATAACTCTACAATATGGTAATTATATTATACCAACAACTGAAGAATATAGAACTTTATCAGAATTATATTTTACACAACGTCAAGCCGAATATAAGGCAAGAAAGAAACAATCAGAAGAATTTAGTAAAAGAAAAAAGATTAAAGATAGTCCAAGACCACCACCAGAAAGAATTGCTAGAGAAATAATAGACAGTGTTATTGATGAAGCACTTTATACTGCAACCGAACAACAAGTACTTAATCAAATTTTGAATGAACATTTAGACAACTTAACTTTAGAAGTTATGATAGAATATCTAGTTGAAGAAGTTACTATATTGAGATCAGTTGAGTCTGTTCAAGAACGATTAATTATAACTAATCCAGAATTAAATCTACAATTTAGAATAGTTGATGAAGACATTTATGTCGGAAATGATGACGATGATGATATGATGAGAGGTCCACAAGACGATTTATCTCAAGCAGTTAGAGATTATGCTAGAGCAGCTAGAGACAATAATAATGGAGCAAACAATCAAAGAGAACTCAACAATGCATACAACAGATTAGCAAATATCATCAGAGATAGAATGGGTGATTATAGAATTGGAGATGTTGAATATCAATTTTTAGTTAATGCTGTTGAAACTGCTTTATCAGTACCAAGAGGTTGGTTGAATGTTATCAACTTCAATAGTTACATTGGAATGTTAAGAGATCCTAGACCACAATTATTTCAAATCGATGCAGCCTTAAGAAGTATGATAGATTTATTAGACACTATACCAATTGTTATAAAAGGTGGTTTGGCTGTTGCGTTGACAAAAGCATTTGTTATTAAAATAATGTATTATACCGGATACTTATTTTCACCTATTGAACAACCTGTTGAAACCGAAAAGTTAGGAATTATTATCGACACTCGTAACAATTGGGCAGTAACTGAAGATACTGTTTCATTAGACAGTGTTGAAAGAATGAGAATTTTACCAAGACCAGTTACTCAAAAATCTATAATTGATGTTATCACCAACCCACATCAAGCTAAAGAAAATATCAAAACAGTTGCAGATCCAGAAAATAATGCTTTACCACCTTTAGATAAACCACTTGACGACACTGTTGAATTCAATAAATTCTTGTATGACAATATCGAAAAAGTAGTAGAAAAAACAATTAATAAAGTTAATATGTCAAAATCATATGAGTGGGATAGACCAATACTAGAATATTCTGATGCAATTCCATGGGTACAAAACAATCTCAATAGACCAACTTATCCAAAATCATATGAATCGGACAGACCTAACATTACCAAAGTTTTAGAATATTCGAACAGAAATTCATATACACCAGCATATGTTCCAGATCCTGGTTTTGTTAATACCGCAAGAGTTATTGTTAATACTGCTACTACTGATTTTCCATCAGATGAACAAATTCAAATATTTGCAGAACAATATAAAAAAGATTTAGAGTTAAATAAAGATGTGTTATTAAATTTCATTAATCAAGATGATTGGAGATATCAAGGTCCACCACTAGATGATGAAGACGATGAAGATTTCGATTTTGATATTGCAATTAATAAAACTAGGGATCCTGATGATATTCCTAAATTAGTTGATGATGTTGGTGGATTCATGTACATCTTGAAAACAGTAACTTATTGGATTGCAAGTTCAGCTTATCAATCTGTTATATTTACATCTAATCAAGCTATCTTATATGTTGAAAAAATTGTTACACTTTCAATGAATTGTGCATTAGCAATTATTAATAGTATGAACTTAAAAGCCAAAATAGCAGCTATTGCAACATCATTGTATTTAGGAACCGTTATCAGTCAGGAAGGTATTGAAGGAATTCAAACAAGAGTAGCCAATACATTAGATTTCATTGATACTAATATTTCAAATGTATCTGGAGTAATATCATCTGGTTCAGGTATTGCTTCTAACTTAGCTGGTGTTATTAAAAATGTTACAGATTCAGTCTTATCATTCACTGCTACAGGTCTTGGTGCAGGTTTAATACTTATTATTGTTGGTGGATTAGTTTATACTCTTGCAACAGGTGGACTCAAGTTTTCAGTATTTTAATTAATATGTCAACATACCAACATTTCGGTATTTGTTAATTAATTATTTATTTTTTATATCTCAGACCCAAAACACATGTCTAACAAACTTGAACAAGGAACATATGATCACGATCCATACAGACCATCGAAGGATGGAGGTAACTACTTGGTTAAAAAGTTTTCAGATGATCTTTACGATTATGATGTAGCTGCATATGCCAAGATGCAACATAACAGTATGAGGATTAATCCACAATCAGGACTTTC
>Ga0208459_1002442_pt1 | contig 15673 bp, 23 predicted proteins | sample AD_UKC087_MetaG_FD_184433 | JGI IMG/M metagenome (GOLD analysis project Ga0208459, IMG submission 184433) | Active sludge microbial communities of municipal wastewater-treating anaerobic digesters from USA - AD_UKC087_MetaG (SPAdes) (version 2) | ecosystem: Engineered > Bioreactor > Anaerobic >... | reverse complement strand
ATAAGAACCCTATCGGTTTAACATAAAAAATTATAAAAAATGATTAATTTATCTCTGGACAAATTTAATCTGAATAGGTTTTGGGAAAAAACGCCAACCCCTCTTAAATACATTTTGGTTTTTGTAATGTTTCTAACTGTATCATATTTCTTAATATCTAAAAATGTAGAAGATGCTAGCATTAAGGAACTTGATCAAATGAAAGTTGGAATAGAAGCCACCTATGCTCTAATTGATAATTTTGAAAAATTTAAAGAAGATCAGATGGCTTATAATGAAGAAATTCTTAAATATATTCATGATTTACATGATTTAGTTCAGGAATTAAACGAAAACACTAATAGAAAACTAGATATAATTCTTAATTCGGGGAACAGTAATACTCAGGATATAATAGAGAAGCTCATGTTATTAAATGAATCTTTTGAAAAACTTTCTAAAGTTTATCAACAAAATATTGAGGATAATGCCCCCGCAAGTGAAAAAATAAAAAACCCCGGAGAGCCGTCAATTCAAATACGTAAATTAACGGATACCGCAGGAATAATTAAAAAATAAAGGATAAAATGGAAAAAAAAGCAAAATGGAGCTCCCCCCAATCAATCATTATTATAGCTATTATAGTTTTAATAATGGCTTACATTGCTGTTGACGCTTTTAAAACCAAACCTTATATTAAACAAGAGGTAGAAAATGTTAAAGTTCAATACAAGGAATTATCCAATTATTTGGATCAAAAAATTCCAGAAATTGATTCTGCCCTTAAGATTCAGGAAGTTAAAATCGTACAGCAAGGAGAAGATATTCAGGACCTTAAGAGCTCTATTGTCGATCTCGGAAAAAAGTAATTTAACTCAAGAAATTATACAAAGGTGCAACAAAACTTGTTGTGCCTTTTTTGGTATAAATACTATCTAAAACTATTTTTATTATGCCTCAACATGTGAAGAATAAAGATTTGAGAGAGGAATTAATCAAATCCAAGGAAAAAGATGAATTAACAAAAGAGGCCTTAGATATGTTTATCTTAATGGCTAATAAGTTCAGCACTAAATTTAAATATGTTTATCCAGAGGATAAAGAGGATTGTATCTCTTTTGCTGTCATGGATTGTTACATGTATTGGAGAGGATATAATCCTGATAAAAGTGCTAATGCTTTCGCCTATGTTACACAAATCATTAAAAATGGATTTGCAAAGGGGTGGAGAAAGCTTTACGGTAATATGCCCAAATCAAAGAAAGTAAGTGTTAGCCAGAATAAGATATATAGTTTATAATATGTCAAATTCTAATGTACCATTTTGTTTATATTACTACAAATTTAATAACGGGGAAACAATATATTGGAGATCATTCATCTCTAGTAATTGATGATAATTATTTGGGAAGTGGGGATTATTTAAAATTATCCATAAAAAAACATGGAAGAAAAAATTTTAAAAGAGAAATATTAGAATTTTTTCCAGAGAAAATTAAAGCTTTTGAGGCTCAATCCCGTTATATTCAAAAATATAATACTCTTTATCCTAATGGATATAATATTAGTCCCTTAGGTGGACATAATGTTAGGGGGTGTATGTCTAGGGAAACTATAGAAAAAATAAGCCGAAAAAATAAAAAACATCCTAATATTATTTTTGCAATGAAAAATAGAATTGTTTCCGATGAGACAAGGCAAAAAATGAGCAAATCTAAAAAAGGTAAAACCCCGTGGAATAAAAATGGTCACCATACGGAAGAGGCAAAACAAAAAATGAGCAAATCAAAAAAAGGGATGTATATTGGAGAAAAAAATCCGATGAGTGGAAAATCCCCTTTTGAAATTTGGGCTGCAAAATATGGGGCGGAGGAAGCAGAAAAAAGGAAAAAGAAATTCTATGAAAATAGAAAAAAGACTTTAATAAAATGCGAATTCTGTCAAAAGGAAATACCTTTAAATATTTATAATAGGTGTCACGGTAAAAAATGTAAAGATAATGGCTTTTAATGAATCATATAAACGCTGGCACACTCCAAAAAGAAACAATTTTAATGAAGATGGTTCTTTAAAAAAAGGAGAAAGCTATCAGGGTTATTATAAAATAACCAATAGAGAAAAATATGTAGGCAACCCGGATCTTATTATTTTTCGTAGTTCCTGGGAATTTTCTTTTTGTAAATGGTGTGATTTTTCTCCTTCTATTGTTAGATGGGGATCTGAACCTGTAAGAATACCATATTATGATAAGGTTTCTAAATTAGCTAAATGTAAAGAATTGGGAATTGATCCGAATAATCCTAAAAATTGGGTTACTAAATTTTATACAACTGATTTTTGGATCCAGGTAAAGAAAGCGGATGGATCCATTGAAAAATGGTTTGTAGAAATTAAGCCTGGGGGAAAATTACATAAACCTGTTCCGCCAGATAGAAATGCTCCTTTGGCTCAGATAAAAAGATATAATAGATTGGTGAGAGAATATCTCGTAAATGAAGAAAAATTCAAAGCTATTGAAGAATGGGCAAATAAAAACGGAACTAAATTCTATATTTTTACAGAAGATGAATTAAGGCATTATGGAATTATTGGGGGAAGATTTGACATTAAAAAAGAAGATTTAATTTATGCTTCATCCGCGGGACGAAAATAAAGTCTTAAAGAACGTTAATAATATTGGCGAACAAGCTTATTTTACCTTGTTTGAAAAATATATTATTATGAATCTTAAAGGAGAGAAAAAACTAATAGAGATAGATTCTACTGATCAAGAATCTGTTATTGCTACTCGAAATGGCGGTTATCCTGTTCCCGGATTTATTTATACCTTTATCTACAGAGGACCAGATGCTATTGTTCAGTTAAAATCTGGTCAAGTAAAATATACAGATTTAGTTCCTCTTGTATTTTGCATGAATATCGATAGAGGAAGTTTTACAGGGATAAATTTAAATACCCTTCCCCCAGATGCAAGATTATCTTTCCTAGGGTCATTTTACGATACATTCTATGATTTTTTCAAAAATGTAGAGAATCTTACAGAAAATAACAAAGAAGCTTTTAATAAAAGATTTATCTCTCTTATTAAATCAGGGGGAGGACAATCTCTTTTAAAAGTTTTTAATAGGGAAAATGGAGCAAATTATAATTTTGGTTACAGAAAATATTTAATCGAAAAAGTCGATAGATTTAGAATGGTTGAATACAGCGAATGGAAATTTATTCCTTTTTATGAGCCTAAGGATGCTTTTAGAAAGCTTAATCAAGCAGATTTATATAAATTATACAATCAATCTAAATAAACGGATAAATAAATAAAGAAATAACTGAATAGCATATTATGGCTAAAAAATTAAATGAAGCCGGTTTTACGATGAGATCTTTGGACGGAAGACGTCTGGGCTTTGTCAAAAATATCCAAAAAAATATACGTAATCTCTCCTCTCTTGGAATGAGATGGGATGAAAAGGTTATTAAGCAATCAAAATCCATAGGTATTGCCGAGAGCCAGCTTGATTCCATGTATGGCCTATATTATCAGGGAAATTATGCAGGTACAGATTATGGACAAAAAGAATTTATTGCTTATTTTGATAAAGAATATCCTACAAGAAGAGATTTTCTTAGAAAATTTGCAATGAATGGAGAAATAGAAAACATTCTTGAAATTATCGCGGATGAATCAGTTATCTATGACGATAATAATTATTTTGCATATCCTAACACTGCTAATCTAAAGGGGGTTCTAAAACAAGATAAAGCTAAAGAAATCGTTGATGATTTAAATGAAGCTTTCAGAAAAATTTATTATGCTTTTAAATTTAACCAATCTCATGATGCTTGGCATTATTTTAAAAAATTCTTAATTGACGGATTTCTTTCCTTCGAAATTATTTATGATGGCGAGGGAGATAATGATGCTAAAAATATTATCGCTCTCAAAGAAGTAGATCCAATATCTCTAGAACCAGAAGTTCGTATTGGAGAAGACGGTCACGAATATCGTGTCTGGATCCAGTATCGAGGGGATTCAAGAAAGCAAAGGGAATTACTTGATGGTAACTTAATTTACATATCCTGGGCCAGAGGAAACTTCATTTCCAGATTATCATACGTTGAAAGATTAGTTCGTTCATTTAATATGATGAGAACTCTTGAAAATTCACGTATTATTTGGAACGTTTGGAATGCCCAAATGAGGGTTAAAATATTAGTTCCTATAGGAACCCAGTCAGATGCTAAAGCTCGTACGAGACTTTCTGAATTGAGGGGTATGTATAAAGAGGAACTTAATATAGACGATCATTCCGGGGAAGTAACTTATAATGGAAGCCCGCAATTTAATTTTGCAAAAACTTTTGTTGTTCCAACAAGAGATGGACAGCAAACCGAAATTGATGGGTTTCAACCTCAAGGATATAACTTAGGAGATACAGATGCTCTAAGATATTTCTTGCAGAGGTTCCTTATAGAAACTAAGGTTCCTTCATCTCGTTTTTCCAATGACCCAACTCAGGGGCCTCAAGGACAGTGGGGAGCTGGTGCAGAAGGTATTGCTAGGGAGGAATTAAGATTTAGTAACTTTATCACCAGAATTCGTTCTATTTTTCAAGAGATTTTATTAAAACCCCTATGGATCCAGTTTATTTTACAGCATCCCGAATTTAGGGATGATGAAATTCTCAAAGCATCTATTGGTCTTGAATTCATCGAAGAAAACTTCTTTAAGATGATGAAGGAAAGAGATATTGCGGAAAAAGGTGCCAATACAGTTAATGCTTTGATGGGTATTAAAGAGCCTACAGTTAATCCAGACGGAAGTCCTGGAGAGAAAAATTTCTTTGATCCAAAATTCCTTGTTGAAAAATATATGGAATTCTCTGAAGCAGATATGAAATTGAATGCTAAATATAAGAAAGAACGAGATGAAGAAATTAAGAAGCTTGCTCGTGCTTATGCAAGAATAGCTGCTGCAAGTGGCGGAGGAGCTGCTGGCGCAGGTGGAGGAGGTGGCGAAGCCGGAGGATTATTTGGAGGCGGTGGCGAAGCTGGAGGAGGATTATTCGGTGGTGGCGGTGAACTTGGCGGTGGAGAGCTCGGGGGCGGTGAACTTGGCGGCGGTGAACTTGGCGGCGGGGAAGTTGGAACTGAAGCCCCGGAAGCTGGAGGCGAAGAGCTAGGATTATAAATTTTTAAAAACTATAAATATGGAAACATTTTTAGAATTAACTAAGTTATTATGGCCTGTCGGAGTAATTATACTTGCGGGGGTTATTTTTTTAATTGTCACAAGAGATAAGAAACCAAAATAAAAATAAAATTATGAAAGAATTCTTCAAAAAACTTTGGGAAAAAGTTAAAGCGTGGGCTGTCTTAACAGCATGGCCTTGGTTAAAAAAAGAATGGATGCAGATTATAAACCTTCTTGTTCTTTTTATTGTCTATGGAAATACCGATTCTCTTCCAGGAGTTCAGACTGTAGCTGGATTATGGATATTCATACTCCTTGTATATTATATCTTCTGGAAATTCTTTGGAGCAGAAAAAGCTTTTAAGAAAAAACCTAAAACCCCAGCAAAATAATTAAATTAAATTCCCGAATAGATAAACTATACGGGAATTTTTGTTTATGATAGTACGTGAAAGCATAAATTTTGAAAGGGATATTGATCCTAATAAATCCATGGAAATTGGGGTCCAAATATTTTAGAATAGTATGAGAGCACAATTTGTAAGGGGCCAGAATCCCAAAAAAACAATGGGTATCGGATTATTAGCTCAAAAGGAAAGACTAATAAAAATGCTACCAGAAATTGTGGGAAATACCATGGCATTACACAAACAAGATATAAATGCTTTAAAAAAGTCTATAAGAAATAAAAAAACTATAGTTTCTTTTAATAATGGAAAATTAAAAGTAATTAATCCAGATCTTTCAATATTTTTCTTTACCAGTTTAAAAAGTTATCTAAATTTTTGGGCTACGGACCAAGTTCAAAATTATAGAAAAACACCAGATGGCGCCGAATATGATTTAATTACAAATGAATCTCAAAATTTTGAGAGAGGATTAGATCCTAGGCAAGCTATGGAAATAGGTCTAAAAACATGGGATAAAATTTCTCCTGGATATATTCTTAAACCCAAAAAAGAGGTTTATGTTAGTAATAAGGGAAATTTTGCAGCAGAATATGGCAGTGCTGATACTATATGGCAAGATATGTATATTTTGATTCTTTTAGTACAAAGAATATGGGATAAAGAATTACACAAAGAGATAATTTACACAAATTATATAAAATGTTGGACATTGCCTGAAGCTATTGAAAAAAGTAAAGGGGATCTAGATAAACTTGGTGCTAGAAGAATGTTCGGAACCCAAAAGCAATTTGAAAATAGATTTGAAATTATTCAGAGAAAAGATGAAAGCAAAAATAGTTAAAAACAATTGGAAGTTCTTCAGAAAATAAAAGAAGCTTTAACAGAACTTTAACGGCATTTTAGGTATATAATCTTTTTCTTTTTCGTATATTTGTCTTCTAAAACTATTAACTATGCTACTACTTGCTGAAATTATTCTTACCATTTTTGCCTGGAGAAAAGGTTATAAATGGCTATCTCTTCTTCCTGTTGGTGTAGGACTTATAACAGGATTTATACTTGGAGCAGGAATTGCAGCATCCGGGGGGATGTTGTTACTGCAAGAGGTCTTTCCATATTCATTGATCTTTTAGTAATAGTTGCCCTTGTCGGCATGCTTCTTGCTAAAAAACAGACGAAAGACCTGGAAAAAACAGATTTGACTGAAAATAAATAAAATACTGAGAACTGCTGAAAAGCTAGTTATAGAGTAGGTATGTAAGACGCGGGTTCGAATCCCGCCACCTCCACAGTCGACGGGCCAGAAATGGAAAAACACGTCACTACTTTAGTTTCCGATTTTCAACTCTAAAAATCGGTGGTGGAATCCTGACCTCCGTCCAGTTTCTGGAATTACCGGTCAGCCCCGTTCTCTACCCTAGGTGGGGAACCTTCAAAGGCTTTGGTGATTGAGCCCGCAAATCAATCATCTTTATGGGGGTGACTTGGCTTTGATTGCATGCTAAGGGTAATGATGAACGTCTCAGAACGCGAATAAACGGCGCACAGTTTGAAATGAAAATGGCTGCTTAAGAAGCACCCATTTACAGGAGACTTGCCGGCAGCCTTAGTGCCGGCTTTTTTATTATGAAAAAATTTAATTATTTTTATAAAACTACAAACATCATAAATGAAAAATTTTATTATGGTGTTCATTCTTCTGACAAAGATAACGATAATTATCTAGGATCAGGAAAATTATTATTAAAGGCTATCAAAAAATATGGCCGTGAAAATTTTAAAAGAGAAATCATCCAATTTTTTGATTCTTTTGACGATGCCTTATCTCTGCTCAATATAGATATGTATATCTTATTGAATATGAACTAATTATATTTTATTATTCCTAATTTTTAACCCTCTAAATTATTTGGAGGGTTTTTTGTAATCGTTAAAAAACGTCAACAATGTATTTCATAAGGAAATTATTCGTATATTTGTGATATAATTAAAACTTAAATAAATGAAGGATTTTTTTGAAAAATATGAAGAATTATTAAATAATTTTCTTCATTGGATTGACAACCATGTAGGCAGATAACACAAAAAAGAAGCCTCGGGTAAAAAATAGACTCTAATAGCAAGAATTGAAATAATTGACAAATAAATTTTGAAAAACAATTTGTTATCGAAGATATAATAACAAATCCATTATGTTATAATATTAACATTGGAGGTAAAGGAGGGTCAAAAAGAGGAAGACAATCTCCAATGAAAGGACGAATACATTCTGAAGAAACAAAAACAAAAATTAGTAACTCTGAAAAGGGAAAGTCTAAAAATAAAGGAATAACTCGCTCAATAGAAACCCGACAAAAAATTAGCGAGAATAATGGTATGAAAAACCGAGGTTATCTTGTTTCGGGCTCTCGTAATGGAATGTATAAGAAAAAATACAATATAATTTAGAGACTTGCCGGCAGCCTAAGTGCCGGCTTTTTTCGTTGGATAAATAAAGAAAAAGCCCAATGAAAAAAGTTATCTCTTTTTTAAAAAGATGGTTTGAGCATAATGGCTTAGTAAAAATACTCGCTGCTTTTTTAATCCTTATCCTTTGTATTATTCTAAGTGGCAAATTTCCATCAGCAAAATGGATAGAATATGTAGGCATTGCTTCTGCAATTTATCTTTTAATAACGGTGGTTACATTTACTATTGCAGGAATTGTAAATAGCGTCAAAGATTTCTTAAAAAGAAAGAAATAATGATAGCTATTATTCTTCTTATTTTAGCGGGTATCTTTAATGCAGGCATGGATACTCTTAAAACCAGATATTCTAAATCTATTTTTTCTAAATGGAAAAATCAGAATTGGGTAAATCCCTCTTTATCATGGACAAATAAATGGAAATCCGAATCTAAATTGGGGGATCTTATTATGTCAACGGTTCTAGTTTGGGCTACTGATTTATGGCATTTATTAAAAACCTTAATGCTTCTTTCTATAATGTTAACTGTGGTATTTTATAAACCTATAGTAAATTGGTGGGCTGATTCAATAATACTATTTTGTTCCTTTACGATTCCATTTGAACTTTTTTATAGTAAATTTTTAATCAAGAATAAATAAAGAAAACAAAATTTTGAAAGCTAAATTCATATACGAGGAATATAATGATCTAAAAAATAAACAACAGATAATACAACAAATTTTATCTGAGGTGCATGAGGATTCCCGTCAGGAAGTTCTTCAAATGATAATGGAATTATCCAAAGAAGAGTTTGATGATTTAGCTGCAAGTTTAGGATATAATAAGCTTGGAAAATACTGGACCATGGCGGATGTCTATGGGGTCGACGAAGCTCAAAATTTTGAAAGGGGGATAGAACCTGCTAAATCTATGAATGTGGGTATGTCCAAAAGGATTTCAGAATTAATTGAAAATCTTTTAAAATACGAACAAATAGAAAAATCTGATAGGATTCTAGAAATTAGATTTTATCCAGATATAGTTAGCTTTGGATGTGATAGCGATGATTGGGATGAAAAAGAGGCAATAATTTATATAAGAGATCTTATAAAACAATTTGGCTTAGATCCATTTATAATTCTTTCCCCTGTAAAAGTTTTTCGTCCAATGGGGGTTATTGACTTTTTATTTGATCTAACAGAATTGGGAAAAAAAGTTTCTCCTATAAAAAGATTTTATATATTAAGCGGGGGAGAAGTTGAGTCTCAAAATAATGATCATACTTCCTTTCAAGCTTTATTTGGAGCAAAAAAATTGGAAGAAGCCTATCATTTTCAAAGGGGAAGAGATCCAAAGAGATCTATTCAAATAGGACAGCACTGGAATAAAACTAAATCCCAATTATCCGCAGAAATTGTTAAGAGAGTTGAAGATGAGTGTAAAAGCCTTGTAAAAGCAGTTAGTGATTTGGCTATTGCTAAAGGATATTCTTCATCATCTGATTATGTTTTTACAGCTTATCCCCCAGAAGGAGGAACAAAAGTTGATGATGAAATAGAGGAAGCTATAAAACTTGTAGAAGATAAAGTTTCTGAGATAATGGAAGAATATCCTTTTGATACTTCTAAAGATGATCTAGCTTTAAATGAACTTGTAAATTTCATGGTTGTTGGAGAGCCCCCATACGGAACTTTAAGAACTGAAATAGAAGCAGTTCTTGATAATAGTTTAAAAGAATCCAGGTTTGAAAGAGGTATCGATCCAAAAGAATCTATGAATATAGGACAGAAGGGCATGAAACAAAAATTATTAGATATGCGTTATCCTGCATTGAAAAATTCTTCTGTATGGAAAAAAGACTGGGAAGATTTGGATGCTCTATTTAATTTTCCGGGGGTTAAGGTTCATTTTGTTGGGGATAAGGTAAAAGTGATAATACCTAAAAAAGTTCCACTGCATTTAAGGACTTCTCTTTTTCAATTACCTATTATGATTAATTTTGAAAAGGAAAGAATAAAGAAATTTGTTACAACTCAAGATCGGGATGCAGAAGGTAATACTTATGAGACTTTTAAAATATTAGAATCTGCAAATTTTGAAAGAGGATTAAATCCAAAGGAAATGATGGATATTGGAAGGGATAGAAGCGATGCGCCTGATGAACAGATATTTTTAAGAATGCATGAAGAAGCTTCTAAATCTCCTAATTTTCAATATGTTACTGATATAAATTGGAAAAATGAAGAACCCGTATTTACTATTAAATCCAAAAAAATAATTACAGTAAAAAGAACTTTTAGGGATTATGAAAATGAATTCAGGGAAGGATATGTAAATGAGCCAGAGCTATTTACAATTTATTTAACTAAGGACCAAGGGGTTACCATGTTTAATGATTTAACAAATGATGAATATGAGAATCTTACATTTAAAGAGTTCCTTAAGATTACTAATTGTCGTAGTATAAAAGAATCTGTGAATTTTGAAAGAGGAAAAGATGTTAAAAAATCTATGGATATAGGATTACAACATAAATATGGCCGAATGTATAATTTATTCACTATTTGCCATAACCTATCTATGAATTCCGATAGCTTTGAATGGGTATCTGATATTGTATGGAATCCAGATGATGCTGATCATCCTTATTTTAATATTGATTCTTTTTATTATTACACAGATGAAGATGAGAATAATATTACAGAAAAATTTGTTGTTAGACTATTTCCTAATTATCTAGAAATTTACAATGTAATTACAGAAGAAGAGGAAGAAGTAAGATCTGTTCGAAAATTCATAGAGATTACTTCTGCTTATGAAGAGGATACCGCTAGGGAATTAGGGGAATACTTAAAGGATTTTTAAAATAAATATCGAAACTTTAGATATATAAAATAAAACTACATTATATGAAAGCTGGATCTTTTAACCTAAATGACTATCTACAGCGTCTTCACGAAGAAAAGGAAGCTACTTCCAAAGTTCCTGATGAAGGAATTATTATCCCTGAAGAAAACAAGAAGTCTTTTTCGTGGCTAAAAAAAGAATACCAAAAAGGTAGGACCGAAGTTAAAGTCGAAATGAAATTGGGTGGTGCAAAATTTGAACCTGGGTATGAACTTCAAACTAACCTAAAAAGTGTTAAAGATTTTAAACCCGGAATGTTTGGTGATGTTAAAACTTCTGATACCGAAGGCAGTAAAAAGAAAGAAGAAGGACAGAAAGAAGAAGGAAAAGGCGGCGAAAAACCTGCTAAACAAGCTCCTAAAAAAAGCAATGGAGTAGTGGTTAAGGCTGTCGAAACTGAGGAAAAAGACGAAGAAAAGCCAGCTGACAAAAAGGAAGAAAAGAAAAAAGTAAATGAAGGATTTCAGGTTATAAAACCAGGAGAAGAAAATCTTGAGCCAGAAGCTTCAGTTTACTTAAGAAATCTTCCGATGACAAGGAAACCAGCGGATATTGACGATCTTTATTATGCTAAGAAAATCAAAGTTGACCCTCAACTTGAAGCTATTTTAGATGTTCTTCCAGTAGTAGAATTTGATACTTATGAAGATCTTTTAGGAAATTATACCGAGGAAATTCCAAGAACATTTTTCATTGCAAATGTTCTCGAAGAAGATGGAGTTAGTTTCCTTGTTGACCCAAGTGGATTTGAATATGCAAGATATATTGCAGAATTAATATAAAAAGATGATAAACGACAAAGCTCTAGCCAACAGATTGAATGCCGTGAAAGGAGGAAAAGATATACCAAAATCAAAAGGTGAGGAAAATCCTCTTCAGGGTAAAGTGCCTGTGAATGAAACTCCAGAAGAACAAATTTTTGAATTAGGAGAAATTCCTTCTATGCGTTCTATGATTTTATCTTCTGTTCTTAATTTAGGCGAGGTTGCTCTTATGTCGTTTTTCTATGGCTTTGGCCTTCAAACACTTCTCGAAAAAGATTGGAATATACTAGGAATATTTGGTGTAGGCCTTATTCTAAATCAGATTATCTCTCTAATTTCTAGTTTAAAACTTTTCCGCCAATAAGATCTATAATCTTAAAAACACACAATGTCTTATACAAGTAGTCTTCCTTATAAGGTAAAAGACATTTCTTTGGCTGACTTTGGTCGTAAGGAGATCGAGATAGCAGAGAAAGAAATGCCTGGATTAATGTCAATCCGAAAAAAATACTCGAACTTAAAACCTCTTAAAGGAGCTCGTATTACTGGCTCCCTCCACATGACTATTCAAACAGCTGTTCTAATCGAAACATTAGTTGAATTAGGGGCTGAAGTAAGATGGGCAAGTTGTAATATATTTTCAACGCAGGATCATGCAGCAGCTGCAATTGCTGCAAAAGGTATACCGGTGTTTGCTTGGAAAGGAGAAACATTAGAAGAATATTGGTGGTGTACTGCTCAAGCTCTTTGCTTTCCTGATGGTGAAGGACCCAATCTTATAGTCGATGATGGAGGAGATGCCACCCTTATGATTCATAAAGGAGTTCAATTTGAATTTGATAAAGGAAGAAAGGTTCTTTCCGGGATGTCTCATGAAGAACGAGCTCTTTATGAAATGCTTGATGAAATCTATAAAAATGATACATATTTCTGGTATAATTTATCTAGATTTGTTAAGGGGGTATCTGAAGAAACTACCACTGGAGTTCATAGACTTTATCAGATGCTTGAAAAAGGAGAATTGCTTTTTCCTGCAATAAATGTCAATGACTCCGTAACTAAATCAAAATTTGATAATCTTTACGGATGCCGAGAATCTCTCGCTGATGGAATAAAAAGAGCTACAGACGTAATGATTGCTGGAAAAGTAGTTGTAGTCTGCGGATATGGCGACGTTGGAAAGGGGTGTGCTCATTCTATGAGATCCTATGGAGCTAGGGTTATTGTAACTGAAATTGATCCAATCTGCGCTCTTCAAGCAGCTATGGAGGGATTTGAAGTTAAAACCATCGAGGATTCACTGGAAGAAGGAAACATCTACGTAACTACTACAGGAAATAAGGATGTTATTACTTTAGAGCATATTAAAGCTATGAGGGATCAAGCAATTGTATGCAATATCGGGCACTTTGATAATGAAATCCAAGTTAATCGTCTTAACTCCGACCCCCAAATTAAGAAGGTCAATATTAAACCACAAGTGGACAAATATATCATATCTGAAGTTAAAGAAATTTTTCTTCTTGCAGAAGGACGTTTGGTTAATCTTGGCTGTGCTACAGGCCATCCATCATTTGTCATGAGTAATTCTTTCGCTAATCAAACTTTGGCTCAAATTGAACTTTGGACTAAAAAATACAAGGTGGGCGTTTATCGTTTACCCAAAGAATTAGATGAAGAAGTTGCAAGACTCCATTTGGAACAAATCGGGGTAAAATTAACCAAATTATCTGAAGAACAAGCTGATTATATAGGGGTTCCTATAGAAGGACCATATAAACCGGATCATTATAGATATTAATTAAAACTTTTAGAATATAATGACATAAAAACACTATTAACGAATGGAGAAATCCAATTTATAGATCGATATAAGGAAAAATTTAAACAATGGGAAAACTCATATCAGCAGAAGGCCTTGATGGTTCGGGAAAATCTACCCAATGCAATTTAATAAAAAAATATTTCGATAATCGTAAACTTTCCCATTCTTTTTTTCATTTCCCAATGTATGGGGATAATCAATTTAGTGATGTAATTGCTAAATTTCTTCGAGGAGAATTCGGAGGAATAAACGAAGTTTCCCCTTACTTTGTTGCAAATCTTTATGCAATGGATCGATATATGTTTCTCCCAACTCTTCAAATGGCATTGGACACAATGGACGTAGTCCTTTTGGATAGATATGTTTTTTCTAATTTAGCTTATCAGGGTGCAAAATATCCCAATGGATCTATTGCAAGTGATCAAGTAAAAAAATGGATCATGGACTTTGAATTTGATTTTCTAAAACTTCCTTATCCTGATCTTAATATATTTTTTGATGTTCCTACCGAAATTACAGGGAAAAGATTAGAGGATCAAAGAGGGGATGATAAAGAATATTTACAGGGAAGGCAAAAAGATATTCATGAAGAAGATATGGAATTCCAGGAAAGGGTAAGGCAAAATTATCTTGGAGTTATGAGTGCTTCTCCTAATTGTAAAATTGTTCCGTGCACTCTACTTGTAGGAGATAAGAATTTTGTAATACCTGCAGATAAATTATTTGATGTTCATGTAAAGCCCGTCCTGGATCAGGTTTTATTCGGGGACAAAAATTATGAGTAATATTCAATCACATATAAATGAAGTTGTTGTAAAAAAACTTCAAAAACAAAAAGTGGGATATACTCTTTTACTAACTCTTGCTGATAAGAATGATGATTGGCTTATTAATGTTTATAAGTATAGAACTAAGTCCGGAGAGATTACTCATGAGTCTATGATTATTAAGCCAGATATTGAAAAATATCTAGGATATTATTTTAAGGAAGGATATATTGAAGTTTAACACAGGCTTAACTTTTTTTAGAAAAATTAACGCATTTCATACCGTATATTTAAGAGAACAATTGATATATAAAAATAAATTATAAACCTTAACTAAAATTATGGAAAATCAGAATCAGCCAGTTCAGCCTCAGCCAAAAGTTGATGCAACACAGAAAGTCGAAACAAATGCTTACGTTCCTACCTATCGTTTGAAACCCGAATTCAAACAGGCCGTTCTCAAGGCTATTGGACAGTATCCTTTTAACCAGATTGCTGGAATTATGAATGCTATTCAGGTAGACGTGGTAGACCACAATACCTTTCAACAGATCGTAAACGTATTGGGAAATTTCCCTTACCAACAGGTTGCAGGAATACTCCAGAACGTTAACTCATACGTCGAGCAAATAGTTGAGGATTAATTAAAATCCTCAACTTTAAATTTTTTTAATATAAAATAGTTGTGTTTTTATGCATAGGGAAAACATTTCAATTCAAAATCTCGCTATAGATTTTTTGGAACAAAAGGACAATAAGACATTTTCATCATTAATTAAAAGATTAAAGCCGGGATTAGTTTCTTTTGTCTATGGTTTTGTTCAGGATACAGATCTCTCCAGAGAAATTGTATCAAAAACTTTTATTGCAGTCTGGGAAAAGATTGACCAATATAATAAGGACTATAATTTTAGCACTTGGGTTTATGCCATTGCTAAAAACGAAGCTCTTGGTCAATTACGTCTGAGAAGTAAAACTTTATCCAGGGATAAACTTTCGGAAAACCATTCAAAACTTCTTAAAGTTTATACTCCTTTAACTTCCATTAATATAGAAGTTATCGGCCCGACCGGAGAAAAGTTAACTTCGGAATTATATGAAAAAGTTCTCGAGGAAATTGAAAGCCTTGAAGAACCTTACAGGACAGTAATTTTCGAAAGGGAGATAAATAATAAAAGACTCCAGGATATTGCTGTTGATCTCGATTGGAATCTTAATACTGTTAAGACCCGCTTGAGAAAAGCAAGAAAGGATGTTGCTGATCGTCTTAGAGAAAAACATCCGGGACTTATTGAAGCTTATTATGATGAAAGCGAAACAGAATTCTAAAAGATTTGTTAAACCCAAAACTCCCCTTTGGAAAAAAATTCCAATTATAGG
>Ga0208459_1002439_pt1 | contig 15685 bp, 18 predicted proteins | sample AD_UKC087_MetaG_FD_184433 | JGI IMG/M metagenome (GOLD analysis project Ga0208459, IMG submission 184433) | Active sludge microbial communities of municipal wastewater-treating anaerobic digesters from USA - AD_UKC087_MetaG (SPAdes) (version 2) | ecosystem: Engineered > Bioreactor > Anaerobic >... | reverse complement strand
TGGATGCAAAACCAGAGCTTGCAGAGAGTACCTTAGTAACTCAAAAGATAGGCTGGGGGCCTGATGAGAAGGGAGTCTACTACCTCCTTTATGGCCCAGCCTGGGAGCAGGTGGTAAAGTATCTGAGAACCCAGGAGGAGGGGCTCTCCCTCTCCAAGAACTCCCTTCTAGATTCAATGGAGCAGAAAGGCCTCCTGGATAGAAGCCAGGGGGACCGGCGGGTTATCCAGAAAAAAATAGCAGGAACTAAGGTTAGGGTCCTTCCCATTCTTGAAAAGGCCTTCAACCAAGAGGAGGGAGAAAATGAAGATTAGACTTTCAAGGGGGAAGTGGAGGGTACCAAGGGTACCTTTAATGGTAGAGGGTACCTCTAAAATCAATATCAATAAATCAATAGTACCCTCAGTACCCTCAGTACCCTCTATTATCTCGCGCGCATGTGAGAGAGCAAAAAACATTGGTATACATGTAATATCTCCCTCAGGATCAGCTACCCTATGTAAAAATGAGGGTACCGAGGGTACCAAAGCCTTACAGCTAGCGGTTTTCCGGTACCCTCCACCTGGCAAAGGTACCCTCAGGTACCCTCTACCTTTCATCCTGGAGGCTTCTTCATGAGCGAGGGCTTCTCTCCAGAGCTGGGCCTTACCCAGGAGGAGCTTTTGGAGCGGCTCCTTTCTCACGGTCTAGCCAGAAAGGTAAAGAAAAGAATAGGAGGCCAGATTTACGAAGTGCTGGCCATAGACGGGAAAGTTTTGGAGGGGCTCAGGAAATGACTACCTTAATCCTCTGGGCTCCTGATCGATCAGCTCTAAAAAAAGAGCCTGATCCTGTCGTACGTACGACTCCAAAAAAGAGATCTTCTCAGGCTACCCTCTCCCAGGATCAGGGGGAGGTTTTGTCTAATTTTGTCTATTCTGTCCAACCCCAGGCCGATCCTGTCAATTTGTCAATTTCATGTCACATGTCAAACCTTAACAATAACTTAACAACTTTGGATCTGATAGAGATTTCCTCTCCCCAGGCCTGGGCTCAGGCTCTCCAGGAGATAGAAGCGGCGGGGATCTGTGGCTTAGACCTAGAGACAACGGGCCTAGATCCTCTTTCCTCCAGGGCCAGACTTTGCCAGCTCTCCCTCCCTTCAGGGCGGGTTTATGTGGCTGACCTCTGGGAGCTGGGGCGGGAAGGAGCTTCTCCTCTCCAAGACCTGGCCAACCTTACAGAAAATCCCAGCATAAAGATAGTAGGCCATAATCTAAAGTTCGATCTCTCCTTTATCCAGGCCTCCCAGAGCCGAAGGCTGCATATTTCAAACATTTTTGATACCATGCTGGCCTCTCAGGTGTGCTGGGCTGGCCTGTATAAACTGGAGGCAGCTCCTAAATCCCTAAAATTCCCTTGGAAGAAAGTACTCCCTGAGCAGAACCTCAGAGCCCTTGCAGAGAGACATTTAGGAGTACTCCTCTCCAAAGAACTCCAGGCCAGCAACTGGGGAGCAGAGACTCTTTCCCCAGAGCAGAAGGCTTACGCGGCCAGGGATGTTAAGGTCCTTCTCCCTCTCCATGACATCCTCCAGGAACTTCTCCAAAAGAATAACCTGGAGCATATAGCAGAGCTGGAGTTTAGGGCTCTTCCCTCTGTTATCGAGCTGGAGCTTACAGGCCTTCCCTTAGATACCCAGGCCTGTAGATCCTTGATGGAGCAGAAGAAAGCCCAGGCCCAGGGGCTTCTCCAGAGCCTCCAGGCCGAAGCTCAGGAGGCAGGCTTTGAGCCCAGGCCAAAGAAGGGAAAGAAACCCTCTCACCACCTAAATCCAGCCAGCTCTCAGGATGTCCTAGCCTTTCTTCAGACCCAGGGGCATAAGATCAGTTCTACCAAGGAGGAAGATCTCAAAGCCCTCTCTCAGGCTGGCTGCTCCTGGGCTGGAGATCTCCTCCAATATCGTAGGCTGGCCAGACAGGAGAAGTTTATGGAGGACTGGCTGCTAAAGCTCTCTCCCATTGATGGGAGGCTTCATCCTGGATACTTCCAGCTAGCAACCAGAGCAGGGAGATTTAGCTCCAGGGAGCCTAACGCCCAGCAAATACCAAAGCGGGGAGAGGATGCTCTGGCTATGAGGAGGCTCTTCAAAGCTCCTCCAGGGAAGAAACTGGTTAAGGCTGACTTCTCAGGTATCGAGCTTAGGATAATGGCCTGTCTCTCCCAGGATAAGACCATGATAGAGGCCTTCCAGAGCGGCCAGGATCTCCATAAACTGACAGCTTCCAAACTGGCTGGAGTCCCATTAGATCAAGTCACCAAAGCCCAGAGACAGAGCGCAAAGAGCGCGAACTTTGGCCTAATCTATGGAGTCTCTGCTACCAGGTTTAGAGAGAACGCAAAGAACGAATACGGCATAGAGATGAGTCTGGAGGAGGCTGAAAAGATAAGAAACACTTTCTTTGCTACTTACCCAGGAGTGGCGGCTTTCCATCAATTACAGAAGAATTCAAAGAACCTTCCTAAGACTCATTTCTTCCATTTTAAGGAGACAGGGTTTAAGGCCTCTTCTCTGGTTTGTACTCGGACCATAACAGGCAGAAGAAGAGCCTGGTTTTGGAAGGATGGCCGAAGCCTGGCCAGGGATACGGAGCTGTTTAATTCTCCCTCTCAGGGAACCGGCGCCGATCTGCTAAAAGCGGTTATGGCTGAAGTCTATTCTTCCCTTCCTAAGGAGGTTAGGATGATCGGCTCCATTCATGATGAGCTTATCCTGGAGGCTCCAGAAGCTCTGGCCCAGGATATGGCCTCCCTCCTCCTGGGGATAATGAGGCGGGTAGGCTCGGAGCTGCTCTCTCCTGTCCCTGTAGATGCTGAAGTAGAGGTACTCCAGAGCTGGGGAGGTGATTGAGCTGGCCCTAAATGCGACAAATGCAACACCAAGAAAAAGAAAACCTTCCAGAGGGAATTATTCCAGTAAAACCATTATCCAGGAGCTTGAAGCTCTGGAAGAACTCAACCTGGAGGAGCTTCTCCAGAGCGTTCAAACCCTGGAGGATTCTCTCAAGGATCTTCCCTCCATTGAGGATCACCTGGCCGAAGTTGAACGATTAGCTGAGCAGATGAAAAGGGACCTGGAGGAATATCTCAATGAGTAAACGAACCTCTAAACCTACTCTTCCCAGGGTAAAGAAGCCTCCTCCTCTCCCATCCATTGATGAACTGATAGCAGAGGCCAGGGCCTTAGGAGAGGATGATATGGCTAATGCTTTTGAGAAAATTAGGTATCTGGAGTCTCCCAAAGGTCAGAGATCCCTAGAACGTAGAGAACGAAGAATTTCCAGGCGGTAGAGAGGTGATACAATGTTTGATGGCGCAACAGAGAAAGAATTAGATAACATGCAGAAAAGACTCTGGGACCGTTCCCCAGCTCCCCAACTTACCCCAGAGCAGCTTAATGCAATAGATCTATTAATTCTAGGGAAAACAGATAGAGAAGTATCTGAATTAGTAGGGGTTAGGCGTGAAACGGTCACAAAATGGCACAGAAACCCATTTTTTACAGCGGATTTGAATGTCAAACGAGAAGCTCTATGGACCGATTCAAAGCTCAGGCTCAGGGCTTTAGCCTCCGAAGCGGTGAACGTTCTTACCAATGGCCTACATAGTGAGGATGAAAAGATATCAATATCGGCGGCGGTTCATATCTTAAAGACTGTAGGCCTGTATGATGTAGAGGGGAAAGTCTCTATCAGACTACCAAAGACTCCAGAAGAAGTGGTTTGGGCTCAAGCATTAGAGGATAACACCAACTCTATTAGAGGATCAAGACCTGATGCCCTAACAGAGTTTAGTACTGCAAACTGGGCCGAACAAGTAGGAGCAAAAGTTTCTGCTCAGGTGCTGGCTATGGAATATGAGAAGGCAGTAAAGGAGCAGAAGAAGGAGCTAAAGGACTCTAAGAACAAAGCTAAATCCCAGGAGGACCTCTCCCAGCACATTACCATAGAGGAGATTGAGGTAGAGAAAGATCCTTCTCAAGGTCAGGGAGACAGGCCAGAGCCGATTAAGGCCTAGGAGGATCTACCCTCCCCTCTTTTAGGTATAAACAAATATGCAACGGAACATAAGACTAGCATAATAAAAACAATTCATTATAAGGAAACTACACAAAAACTACACATAATCTTAATCCTTAAAAGAGGAGGGCTCATAACCTTCTTCCCCCCCAGGCCCAGGTAAGAGGAGCCTCTCCAAGACCTGGAAACCAAAAGGGTCACTTTGACCTTTTTTGATCGGCATTTTCTGACCTCCTAGGCCCAACCTTCGCCGGTCTTATGATCTATCAGGAATCACTGCCTCACTTTGAGGCAGTGGTTGCAACCTACCCTGAGAAACAACTGGGCCACAGTGGCCTAGTTGTTTTGCTGGTCAAAGAGCATGTTCTCGGAGAAGTACCTCTTTGACTTGAGGGCTCTTGCAATGGCCGTCTCATCTCGCGACTCTGGATCAAAGGGGGTCACTTTGACCTTTTTGATCGGCATTTTCTGACCCCCCTAGGCTTAACCTTTGTCGGTCTTATGATCGTGGTTAGCCAATCAAGCATGGGAGAACTCCGTCAAAGTGACGGAGATTCGCAACCTTTGCCGGTCTTATGATCTATCAGGAATCACTGCCTCACTTTGAGGCAGAGATTCTTTCGTGGTTAGCCTTCCGAAACCTTCCGAACCGTATGTTTAGGCTTCCGAGCCTTCCGAACCTGCCAAAATAGCATATCAACCTACCAGCCAACCTTACGAACCTTACAAAAACCTTCTCTGACCTTTATCACTTGGCCAAAATGACCAAGTGATTTCAGGCCTCACTTGAAAGTTACCAAAAAGTTAACAAGAACCTCTCCCTGGCCTTCTCTCTCCAGGATCTAAGACCTTCCCAAACTTCCCAGAAGCTTCCCATAAAACCCTTATCAAGCTTCATTCAAACTTCGTTTTTACTTCGCTTTTCCTCCCTTTCAAATGTCGCTTTTGTGTCTCGCTTTTACTTCTTCCTCCCATGTATTCCCTTGAAAGTTAACAAAAACTTAACAGGCGGGGAACGTTTGAAGACGGAGGCCCAGGTAAGGGGAACCACTCCATCAGGACCTGGAAAAATGTATCATCCTTGTATAAATGTATCAAGGCCCAACCTTCGCAACCTTCGCATTTAGCCTTTCATCCTTCGCACCCTTCCGAAATACACAATCAGCCTTCTGAACCTATCAGCCAGTTTTTACCAACCTTTACAAAACCCTCTTTGACCTTTACAACCTTGCAACCTGGCCAGAGCAGCTTATAATTTCCAGAAGAATTCGGAAATCTGGAAATGGCTTCCTGTAATTCCAGAATTCCAATTGAAATTCCAAATTCCAATTTCTGAATTACCAGGCCCAGGAAGATAGGCCATAATCTTAATCCTTAAAAGGAAGAGACGTTTCAAGTCTGTCCCTGGTTACCAGGAGGATGACAATTGGCGTCAAAGCCATGCCAGGCCCAACTTGCCGCAAAACTTATTGATGGCATTATCTGTACGTCGCCTTTTTATCATTAGAGTGTTAAGACGTGCTCTGCTGGCGATATCTTGATTAGAGAACTCATGCAGTCGATGCGGCCACATCAGTGGTACAAGAACCTGGTCATCTTCGTCGGTATAATTTTTTCCTATAACCTGTTTAGCTTGGAAATGTGGTATCGTTCTCTCTTTGCCTTCATAATGTTCTGTCTAATCTCGGGATCTGTGTACATTATAAATGACATAAAAGATGTCGAGAAAGACCGGCTCCATCCCACAAAGAGGTTCAGGCCGATCGCATCAGGAACTCTTTCACCTAGAACAGCTCTATTAGTATCTACTCTGTTATTATTCATATCCTTATCTGCCTCTTTCTTTGTGGGCAGGCAGTTTGGTTACATTGAGCTATTATATATATTTATAAATTTATTATATACTTTCTATCTAAAATATTTCGCTTTAATCGATGTGATGGTAGTTGCAGTCGGCTTTGTGCTGAGGGCAATTGTCGGGAGCATCGTCATCAATGTACCTGTCTCCCCTTGGCTAGTCCTTTGTGTATTCCTGATGGCGTTTGTCCTGGCCTTCGGGAAGAGGCGACATGAGTTATTAACCGCCAGCACCTCCAGAGACTGCCTATCACAATACACGGAGAAGATGATCGAGGATCTACTGAATATCTCGGTGTCAATGCTCCTGATGTCTTACGCCCTTTATTCATTTTCTGTGCATGTTTATATGATGATCACCCTTCCTTTCGCATTTTATGGTGTCTTTCGGTTTGTGCAGCTCGTCTATCTGAAGAACTTCGGTGGGGAGGCAGAGCTTATACTGAAAGACAGGGCCTCTCTGGCAAATCTCGTTCTCTGGGCGTTTTTTGTAATCGTGGTCCTTTACGAGGTGAATGCGTGAAGTTCGATATGCACGTCCACACGCTTCACTCCGAGAGATGTGGTTGGATGAGACCAAAGCGACTCGTAGAGCATGCCAAAGAAAGGGGGCTGGATGGCCTGGCGGTTACAGACCATAATAACATCGACGGTGCACGGGAGGTTTTCGATATAGTCAGAGACGAACAGATGGAACTTTTTGTCATAATTGGTGAGGAGATCTCCACGGATAGAGGCGAGGTCCTGGCCTACTTCATAAATAGGGAGATTGAACCAGGATCTTTCGTAGAGGTTCTGACTGAAATAAGACGAGCTGGTGGCATTTCGGCCATACCTCACCCTTTTGAAAAGATAAGAAAAGGGTTTAGAGGCGTGGAGACTGTAATGGGCGATGTGAATGCAATTGAGGTTCTCAACTCTAGGTGCCTCTTCAACCGGAAAGCGTTTGATCTATGTCTTGCCCACAAGAAGCCGATGCTAGGTGGTAGCGATGCACATTTTTACAGGGAGGTTGGCCAGGCGTGGACAGAGATATCGGATGATCCCATGGCCTGCATTCTAGCTGGCAGGACTCGGGTCGGCGGCGGCCTGAGCAATCCAGCTTATCTGGCTTTGACCAAGGGGGTGAAGGTGTGGCGAAAGGTAACCTCTGGATTAGTCTGATCGCAGGCATCTTAATCTACTTCGTAATGACGATCTACGGAGACTATGAGAAGGTCCTGACTGTGATCTCCTCCGTTCACATGGAGTATATTCCGGTTCTCCTGGTTCTTGCCTTCACGAACTACCTTTTGAGGGCCTTCAAGTGGCATTACTTTTTCAAGGTACTTCGTTTGGACATAAGCTTCAAGGAAAACCTCTGGGTTTTCCTCAGTGGATTACTTATGGCCGTTACCCCCGGCAAGGTTGGCGAGGTATGGAAGTCCTGGCTGATCAGGGATCTTAGGGGATACGACCTGCACAGGACGGTGCCGATAGTGTTCATGGACAGGATAACGGATGTTGTAGCCATGCTGACTCTTGCCTCCTTAGGAGTCTTTGTCTTCAGGGTGAGCATCCTGTCTTTCTCTTTGGTTGTAGCGATACTCCTGAGCATGTTGATGGTGCTTAGATCAAAGACGATAATGCTGAAGATATTCGGGAGATCAGAGAGGTTCGAGAACATCAGGGAGGCTTACCTAAGTTCCCAGGATCTCCTGAGATTTAGGCCCTTCATCTTAACGGTCCTGATAAGCCTGGTGGCCTGGTTCATGGAATGCCTGGCATTTTACCTCACATTCCGAGGACTGTCTGTTGAGGCGGGCCTCTTCGAATCAACCTTCATCTATGCCATATCTTCCATTGCAGGTGCTCTGACGATGCTGCCAGGCGGCCTGGGAGTCACTGAGGTCTCCCTAGCAGGGCTATCCAGTCATCTCATGATGTTCAACGAATCCATCACCGTGGCGGCAGCATTAATAATAAGAACAGTCACTCTCTGGTTTGCAGTCGGCGTAGGAGCCGTTTCGTATTTCGTGGGAAGGCGTTTACTATATCGAAAGTCAGCGTGATCAGGACAAGCCCAGGATCGGTCCTGGATGATTACGAGAAGCTCATGCATCTGGTAGGGATAGTGCAATCTGTGTCCAAGGATAAAGTCACTGCGATAAAGCTCAACCTTTCCTGGACCCATTTCTATCCAGCGTGCTCTACTGCACCATGGCAGCTTGAAGGCGTCCTAAAAACACTAAGATCGGATGGCTACAAAGACCTTGTTGCGGTTGAGAATCAGACAGTGGTTACCCATCCCTGGAAGGGTGCTTACAACAACAAGTGGCTGTCGGTGCTAGAAAAATACGAAGTAGAATTCAGGCCCCTTACGAATGTAGAGTGGGTACCTTACGAGCCTAGGTCGGAGATGCTGGCGATGTATGAGATCTTCGACAAAATACTAGTGCCTGAGATGTTCATCGGCAGAAACATGATCCACTTGCCTACGGTCAAGACCCATGGCCACACCACGACCACCGGCTCCATGAAGAACGCCTTCGGAGGACTTATTCCTAAGTACAGGCACCATGCTCACCGAAAGATTCATGAGATTCTGGTTGATCTGCTGGCGATCCAGCGGGAGATTCACCCAAGCATTTTTACGGCCATGGACGGGTGCGTCTGCGGCAATGGTGCCGGTCCGAGGACCATGGAGCCCTTCATCGGTAATGTAATCCTGGCCAGCGACGACCCCGTGAGCATAGATGCAGTCGCAGCGAAGATCATGGGCTTCGACCCGATGAAGATAGATTATATAAAAATGGCTCACGACAGGGGTTTGGGGAACGGAGACCTGGAGCAGGTAGAGATCCTGGGAATGAGGCGATCTGAGTTCGACAAGCTGAATTTCGGTTTCGAGGTCAAAAGAAGTCCGATAATAATGGGCGACCAGTTGCTGAGGAAGAAGACCATTGGAGTAGACTGGTTGCACAACATGCTATTCCATTCACCGATATTCGGGCTCTTCATTCTGGCATCGGAGACATACCACGATAAAATATGGTATCCTCTGGTTGGTGATAAAGCCATAAAACAATTCTTGGAGAGCGAATGGGGTGCAATGTTTAAGCAGTACCTCGTTGGCCGCTATCCTGTGTATGCTGATGTAAAGGACTGGAACCGGTATTAATTCGGAAGGGATTTTGTTGGATTATAGGAGGAGTGATATAAAAAAATATATCAATGAGATGTCTCCCCATTCAAAATATGTAATATTATTGTATTGTGCACTTACATCGATTTATATATATATAAAATTTTTGCAAATATATGTAAATCCAATCGTATTTCCGGACACAGGTAGCTATGTTAGTATAGCAAAGTATTCATTATTTGATTTATATACGGCGGGTAGACCTTTTACCTATCCTCTTTTCTTGAGACTATTTAGCACTACCAATTATGACGTGGTTGCTTTTCAAGTTCTCTTCTCGGTCATATCTTGGATTTTTTTGGCATTTGTTGTGTCTAAACTATATAAGAATTATGCGATAAAATTTACAATTTATATTACTATACTACTTTTAAGTTTAAGTGTGACGATAACTCAATGGGATACAATGATTCTTTCGGAATCAATCTCTTTTTCATTATTTGCTATATTCCTTGGTCTTAATATTCTACTTATAACTAGTAAATTAAATAAAAAAATCCTGTTTCCATTAATTGTTATTGTAGGTATCTTATTTTCTTTTACCAGAGATTCTAATTCATATGTTGTTCTACAGGCTTCCATTGTATATTTAACATCATATATAGTACTCAGTGTTTTTAAATATGTGAAAGATATTAATACAACGAAACAACATCTATCATATGTAATCTTAGCTTTTATTTTTTTAATAACTTATTATATACAAGGACGTCTGATTGAACTCTCTCACAGAACTCTGTTCGGTCTGAATAATATATTTGGAATCCGCATTTTAACAAACAACAAATCTATAGAATACTTTGTAACTAAGTGGGACATGCCACTAAACAAAGATATTTTGCAGTGTGCTGGGCATTACGCATCTGATAAACATTGCACCTATGAAAATCAGTCCGTTTTTCGTAACTGGGTTGCAGATAAAGGATTTGAAGCATATCGTTCCTTTTTAACATCTCATCTTGCAGAGGTTATATCTATCTATGCGAGCCTAATTCCCAAATCATTAAATTATACTCCGAAGTATACTCAAGACGTACTTTTTAATAGTATCTATTTCAGTATTCCTCAGCAAATCTTTTATGCCAACTTATGGGACACGTTATTCCTTGCCTTCTTAGCTATACTAGTTATAATTATATTGTTTTTCGTTATGCGACCGTATTTCATCAATAGCTATTTAACTAGATATTTAATAATAATTTCTTTATTTTTTGTATCCTTGGGGCAAGTGTTTATCGGATATTTCGGTGATTCAATGGAAGTAGCAAGACATTCCATTCTTGCAAGCATTTCTTTCAAGCTAGCATTTATTATTCTAGTTTTTATCATCTTAGAATTCGTAATTTTAAATTATTTAAACTTGTTTGCATACATAAAAACTAATTCAATTAAGCTAATAATTCTCTTTGCCGTTGGAATTATAGCTGCTAGTTCAATTCTTATACTCTTACCTGAATCGACGACAAGGTTTGATGGCTGGCTAGATCCTGATGATTTTACACTAACCGGGGATTTTATGAGTCTTGGACACGATCAAATCCTATTCATCAATTTAAATTTGGAGAATAAAGGAGACACGATGATTGCAGATTTCATTGAAGGACAACCTGCAAAAATCAGATATAAAGATAATTTCGATAAAAAGATCTGCTTGGGCACATGCCTAGGGGCAAATAATACACGATTAGCGGTCGATCTCGCAGGTCTTGGATATAAGCAATTGTTTATATATAATGCTCAAGAAAATAAAACGTGGCTATTTGATTTTATTAAAAAACAGCTAATTAAACTCAAATATGATCGGATAAGCACAAAATATACACCACTAGAAGGGGACTTCTTGAATTTGAAGCATGATCAGATATTATTTATAACTAATAGTTATATAACTGATGAGAGAGTAACGATCACTGACTTCAACGGCACAAATTCTTCTGGGGGAGAAGGCACATTATTCGGCGGCTGGACCGATCCAGAAGACGTCCAGCTAGCCGGAGATTTTATGGACTCTGGATACGACCAAGTGTTATTTATCAATCGTAGAAATGCCGGAGACGGAAAGATAATGATTGCTGATTTCTCCAACGACAAGCCGCCTGTAAATATCAAATATTGGGAAAATTGGGGTGAGAGTAACCTGTTCAACGGTTGGCTGGACGCTGATAATACTCAGCTAGTTGGAGACTTTATGGATCTTGGACACGACCAAGTTCTATTTATTAATCGAAATACTACATATAACGGAAGAGTGATGATTGCGGATTTTAGTAAAGGCAAGCCACCTTCTATAAAATATTATTCAACCTGGAATGATAAGGAATTAGGCGGCTGGACCGATCCAGAAGACGTCCAGCTAGCCGGAGATTTTATGGACTCTGGATACGACCAAGTGTTATTTATCAATCGTAGAAATGCCGGAGACGGAAAGATAATGATTGCTGATTTCTCCAACGACAAGCCGCCTGTAAATATCAAATATTGGGAAAATTGGTAGATTACGATTAGATCCGGTCGTACTCCCGAAGCCGACGCTATCTTCGCCAAGGTCAAGGGGCGGTGTGTGTAACCTGTAATTTATTCCCTCCTTTTTCGATATGCTTTAAACGACGAGATATTATTATAAGGATACATTCCATCTCAAACTCCATAGGTGTGCGCTCCAAGAAAGGGCCTTATCGTGATCGGCAGCAGTGGCCGGAATGGATCGCTATGAGCAGGCCGATCAAGTCAGCTTGTGCAAAATTCCATAGACTGTGGAATAGGCACTTTGCCAGAAGCGGATTTAGGCCGATTAAGCCGGGCCGGGAAGGACTGATGATGCGGTGCGTGCAACTATCATAAATCCTGTACTTCAATTAATTTTTCTAACCGTTAGAAATATATGCTCATTCCGTGTTTTATATATACCAATTAAGACACTTATAGGCCACTGAGTAGAGGAGGCTTGTAGCGTGACTAGCGTGTATAAACCGGACGAGGTGATATCTATGATACCTGTTGTAGAAATGAAGAGGAGGGATGATTTAGTCGCGGGTATCGCAGAAGGCCTAGAAGACTTCATAGAGGGCCGGTGCAAGCACTTCAAAACCGATGAAGAAATAGAAGCCTACCTAATGAGCCTTTGAATCTTGGGTCATTATGGCTTTTGAGTCCATCATTACAGGCCATTTTAGCAAAAACTTTCATGAATTAACTGATAAAAACATCGCTTTTAAGAAACAAATCATAAAGAAGCTGGCTGGCATCCGACAAAATCCGGAGATAGGAGAGCCAAAAAGCGGCAACTTAAGAGGGCTCAGAGGCCTACACATCTCGGAGCACTTCGTTATCGTCTATCTTATCTATAAAGATTATGTGATATTTATAGAATTAGAACATCATGATAAAGCCTACGACACATCAGAAGGCTTGATGGATCGTATATTAGAAGACGTACGGTTGCTTTCCTCATTGGACAAACTAGACATTTCAACTGAAGAGTTTGCTTTTTTTGTAAGGTCCCTTCGCAAGCGTACATGATGTTATGCATCCATTATGCAAACCTTGAATACCTTGCATAAACCATGCATAACCCATGTCTCGCGTGACCGTCTCTCTTACTGATTCAACCCTGCATAAAGTAGATGATGAGGCGCATAAAAGCGGAATATCGCGATCTGAGTATGTGGCTCAAGCTATTGAATCATATGTCACAGGCAGTAATCAGGCCAGCATAACCCTGCATAACACCGAACTTGAGCTGAATAAAAGTCAAACTGAAGTTATGCAGCTAAAGCGACAGATAACGAAATTAGAGAATCAGTTAGCAGAGAGAGATAAAACCATAGAATCGAAAGCAAAAGAAGTTATGCAGGCTGATGAAAAATTTAATCAGGCTTATGCAGACGTTATGCAGGCCCGGCAGGAAGTTGCAAAATACGAATCGGCATTGAAGAGCAAAGAGGACGAGGTCTCATTCCTTCGCGGCCATGTGGCACAGCTCACCCAAAGCATCAGCCAGCTATCATTGAAGCCAGGGGAAGAGGAGATCAAGAAAAAAGGATGGTGGCGGTTCTGGAGGAGAGGTTAGTCCATGGACGAGGAACCAGTTAACAAGAAGCCATTGACAAACGGATTCACCCCCAAGCTCAAGGACAAGAAGGTCACAATCCGCCTGGTCTCAGGTGGCCAGCCAATTACCGGCATCCTAGATAGATACAACCCTTATGAGATCCACATCCAGACCGCCAAAGGGCCGATCCTGGTATTCAAGCACGCTATTGCCACTATCGAGCCTGTGGATGAGCCAAAGGGCTACAGACCAGATATTTAGAGGCAGGAGAGGGCGAAGTTTGGATAGTGAACGAGGTGAGATCTCCTTCGCCCAATAATCTCTAAGCAACTATCATAAATAATTATCTTGCGGCCCGGAAGAGGTACCAAGCAGCTTAGGGGAGTAGCATGGGTCTGCCGGGCCACTTGGATATAGGACAAAAATGGTTATGAAGGTTGTGGACGGCATGGCAAGCATAACATAGTTAATTGATTTAGTTTGATTTAATGCTACTAGTACCACACAATTTATTAGCTTTAAAGACATTTAGCCACCAGACACAAGGAGGATTTTGAATGAAATATTTGAAATGCGTTTTAGCGCTGGTGCTATGTCTATCAATGGTGATACTGCCAGCACTGGGAACAGATGGCTTTCCTAAGACCATTGTAGATTCAGCGAACAAAACAGTGACTATAGACAAGCCGGTAGAGAGAATTGTCCCCATTGTAGCCTGGTCCTATGAGCCCATATATATCCTGAAAGCGCAAGATAAGATAGTGGGTGTAGAGAAAGGCTCCAAGGTCCAGTACTCTTATCTGCCTGGAATAGGAGACAAACCGGTCATCGGTACTTACAAGGAACCAGATTATGAAAAGATCATAGAGCTAAAACCCGATGCAGTTATCGTACAGCCAGCCTATCAAAAAAAGGTTGATGAGAAACTCTCGCCTCTAGGGATTAAAGTAATCTGTTTGCCATTCAATCAGCAGAATTCCTTCGATCATGATCTGTCGATCCTTGCTGAGATGCTCGGGCCCGATGGAGAGAAGCGCGCCAGGGAGTTCATCGCCTGGAAACAAAGCTCCAATGATACCTTAAAAAACGGCGTCAAAGGTATCATCCCGAAGGTCAGAGTATACGGTGAATGGTCAGATACACCATGGATGACCGGATCTAAGGCATCTGGAATGAATGATGTAATCATTATGGCTGGAGGAAATAACATCGCAGAGGCCCTCAACCCAGATGCAAATTCATCACTACGCTATCCAACGGTGGATTCTGAATGGGTGCTGAAAGAGAATCCACAGGTAATAATCTTTCCCGCTTTTGATTATTATACCGGGTATCAACAAAACGACACCATAAATGCCACCGAGTTTATCAATAACGCCAAGCTTCGCGCCGGATTGAACGGCACGGATGCTGTGTTGAATAACAAGATTTACATCATCGATGCCTATCTAATTGAGGCGGTGCGAGGCTTCATCGGAGCTCAATATCTAGCCAAACTGTTCTATCCAGAAGAGTTCAAGAACCAAGACCCTGATGCAGTCCACAAAGAGTATTACGAGAAGTGGTTAGGTGTGCCTTACAAGGGAATTTGGGCATACCCACAAGCAAGCTGAGTGGCTTGCTTAGCATCCTTTTTTGAACATATTACAATAAGCTGGTCACAGACACAAACGGACACTGTTGAAGAGGTACATCTCCGAGAACGCGCTTTCACATAAGATATAAAAAGACCGTGGGGATGGAGATAATGGACGAATCGCTACCCACGGCACGGGGCATGAGAGGTGTTTTCGCAGATGATCTCTGAAGGTTATATTCGCTAATCTCTGTATGTTCGTATGAGTATTTATGTCTTTTCTTTATGTTAGTAATATTAGGATTTGGCGGTGATGTTATTGTGCAACATCATGTCCTTGTCTTGCCAGCAATGTTGCACTACTAAATTGTTTCATTTGGCAACGGTCCAACTCAGATATCTATCCAGTCAACGAAATAATATTCATCTGCTATTATAATAGAAACGAAACCAAAACGATAGTAGCAGGTCAACTAACGCAAGCATCAAACAATTATTATCCTTCTCGGATTTATGGAATTTATTTGTATTTTATTCGACAATATTAACTAGACGTGCTTATATCCTCAGGCTTACGCACCTGTCAGACCGTTGCCATATGTCACGATAGCCCATTATTGGCGAATCCTGCAGCTCTTCCACACTCGCGGTTAGACGTGTGGTCTGCCGGCCATCATGGGGCCTGTGGCCGCACTTCAAGGCAGGCCAAAGGGCTTCAGCTCTCCTCATGGCTCTAATGGTCTCCTTGCGGCTCACCTTCTCCTTGGACGCACCTGAGAAGAGTATCCTGGCCTGTTGGGAGTCCAGGGCGATCTCCTTTCTTTGGGGATCATCCTGAGTTATGGTCTTAATGTAATCAACAATCTGGACAGCGCGAGCCATGATCTTAGAACAGACTTGCACAACCTTTCCGCCTTCTTGTGGCCTGGTCTTCAGAGCATCGCGAATCTTAACCAGAA
>Ga0208459_1002438_pt1 | contig 15688 bp, 14 predicted proteins | sample AD_UKC087_MetaG_FD_184433 | JGI IMG/M metagenome (GOLD analysis project Ga0208459, IMG submission 184433) | Active sludge microbial communities of municipal wastewater-treating anaerobic digesters from USA - AD_UKC087_MetaG (SPAdes) (version 2) | ecosystem: Engineered > Bioreactor > Anaerobic >... | reverse complement strand
GACGGAAACGGTCTGCCACGCCGGGCTCAAACCATGAATGAATCTTTACCTAACTGAAATGCATTTGGAAAGACTGAAGTAAACATACAAGACGGAACAGACGTGAGAAACCCCATCACCAACGCCCTTACCATCGACCTCGAAGACTACTACATGGTCTCCGCATTCGAGTCTGTGGCCAAACGTGAGGATTGGCACGGGTACGAGTCCCGTATTGAACGCAATACACACCGCATACTCGAACTGCTCGCAGAGGCGGAGCCTCCCTCTTCACAACCCAAACCTCCAAATTCAAAATTCGAACCGGCAGACGGCTCAACCCGGCGCCTTCTTCCCGGCGTCAAGGCCACCTTCTTTTGTCTGGGCTGGATCGGTGAGAGATATCCCCATCTTATCCGGGAAATCGATCGACGGGGCCACGAGATCGCGTGCCATAGCTACGATCATCAGCTCGTTTACCGCATGACCCCCGCGAATTCAGAGAAGATGTAAGAGTGTCGAAGCGAATCCTGGAGGATGCGACAGGGAAAGAGGTCATCGGCTACAGGGCGCCCAGCTACTCCGTAACGAAAAAATCGCTGTGGGCGCTGGACATCCTGGGCGAGGAAGGATACCGATACGATTCCAGCATCTTCCCCATCCACCATGACCGTTACGGGATTCCAACAGCGCCGAGATTCCCTTTTCTGGTCAAGTTGGACGGGAATGGGGGATACGGGACACATGGGACGGCCGATTTCGAGCGAATGCCGTTATGGAAACCGGAGCCAGGTGAACCGCCTGATGATTGCATAGTGGAGTATCCAATTTCCACGGTCAAACTGATGGGTCTAAATATCCCCATAAGTGGAGGGGGGTATATGCGCCTGTTTCCCTATGGAGTGACCCGGCAAGGCCTTGCGAAAATCAACAGCACTGAAAACAAGCCCTTTGTATTTTACATGCACCCATGGGAAATTGATCCTGAACAACCGAGGATGAATCGTTTATCGGTCTTGAGCAAATTCAGACATTACATCAACCTGGATGGGACAGCTGATAAGCTGAAGAGACTATTGAATGACTTCAAATTTTCAGCAATGAAAGACGTGATCGGATTGGGATAGGTGGCACCTATGAAATACCTGAAAATCAATTGCATGACTGCTAGATCAGGCGGATGTGGAGGCAGGTTATCTGAACCTAGGAAACAACTGCAGCGGTCCCTGGCGTGCGTAATGCAGTTGATATTCGTCGTCGTGCTGTCATTCGTGATCATATGTGACAACGAGGTTTACGGTATGAAAAAAGAAAAACATGTCGTTTTGCTGGGGGCATCAGTCGGACACGCCTGGAATATCGATGCGTTACCTGATCGGATCAAGCCGTCGGCATCTTCATCTTCGCAATCATATCGTTTCGAGTTCGTGGGAGAATACGCTTTCGATAAAACTGAAGCCCTGAATAAGATCCTCAAAAGAAAACAGAACAAGCCCGACGTCATTCTGATTAAGGAGTGTGCCGCTTATTTCCCGGGGGATTTGGGCCAGTACCAAGAACTGATGAAGGGCTGGATCAAAGAGTGCAGGAAAGCGGGTGTTGTTCCTGTCCCAACGACCGTGGTTCCTGTAGTCAGCAGTAAGAACAAGCCATGGAAAGATCGACTCAAGGATTTCATTAAGACCATGCTTGGCAGGCCGACGACAGCCACGCAACTGGAGGGCATATTCCGGTACAACGACTGGATAAAGGAGTATGCCATGCAGGAAGGGCTCACGGTGCTAGACCTCGAGGCGCCGTTACGGACGAGCCAGGATGATCGGAGCCTCAGGGTCGATCTCCACAGCGGAGACGGGTTACACCTCAATTCCAGGGCATATGCAATGCTGGATGCGATCGTGGTCCCGACACTGGATCGCGCCTTCCGGAAAAAGTAAATCTGGAGCGACAAAGTGGTATTCGGAATGAGTGATTCTTCGAGAGCACACGCCCGGTCATACATGTATTCGTTTTTCCTTGCGCCCTTTCTGGCTACGGCTTTTCTCTATCGTGAGACTCTTCTCAGGCTGGGCAAGGGCCTGATGACCTATGAGAATTCGCATGGCCTGATCATTCTTGCAATCAGCCTGTACCTGGTGTGGAGCGAAAGGCAGGAGCTCGGAAGGCGACCCGTGAAGCCCAGCATGATTGTCGGGTCTGTCGTTACGGTTTTGGGCTGTCTTCTTCTGGTCGCAGGAAAATACGGCGCCTCGGTGATTCTGACGGATGCGTCCCTGATCGTCACCCTCCTGGGGCTGACCTGGCTTCTGCTGGGTTCAGGCCATTTGAAGATTCTCGCTCTGCCGATAGGGTATTTGATCTTTGCATACCCGGTGTTCGATTATCTGCCGGCTGGTACCCTTGCGCATCTCCAGCGTGTCACCGCATGGCTTGCCGAGGGCATCTTGAAATTAACAGGCATCGCCGTACACCGAGATTCCGTTTATCTGGAATTGCCCAATGTGACGCTGCAGGTCGCGCAGGTGTGCGCTGGAACGAGTCACATCATCGCCCTGCTTGCCGTGTCTGTTCTACTGGCTCATTTCACGCTGAACGGGTGGGTAAAGAAAGCCGTTCTGGTCACGGCGGCTCTCGTTGTTGGTCTGGCCGCGAACGGATTCCGTGTAGCGGTCATAGGGATCCTGAGCATGTGGGATAAGAACGGCGCACTCCACGGTCCATCGGATATATTCTATGTGTCATTTGTTTTCCTCGTTGGCCTGGCTGTAATGATCGGGTTGAATTATCTGATGGGGGGAAGAAGGCGACCCGTTAACGATAAGGGGAAAACGGTGCAGCTTACAGATGAATCATTGCATGCGGCAAAACAGGGACACGGGTTAGGCCTGTGGGGCAGCCCCCGAGGTTCACTCCTGCCGCTATCGCTGCTGATTGCGACACTCATCCCCGTCTCCGCTTCGGCCTACATGTATGCGTACAGCCCGCAACCCGTGCCGATGAAGGATTCACTCGCCGACGTGCCTCTGCGCATCGGGAACTGGGATGCAATATGCGCCGTGAAAGTAGATTTCGTTCCGGACGATGTGCAACCCGACGAAAGGTTGGCGAGGTGTTATCAAAACGAAGCGGGGGATACGCTGCAGCTCTACATCGCCTATTTCACGCATCAGAGGCAAGGGCGGAAATTGACGGATTTTACCCTGAATGCGTACAATGAGGGCAATGAGCTGGCGTTAACGAGCGGTGGCGAAAGAATCCATGTCAGGAGAGCGATCCCGAACAGGACTGGACCGAAAGAGAACATATATTTCCTTTATAGCATCGACGGCCGGGTGCTTTCAGCCCGGGCCGATGCGAAGATGGCCCTTCTGCTGAACGGCATGACCAAGAAAAGGACGAATGGAAGTCTCGTTGTCATAAAAATCGACCGAAAGCGAGGCGTGTCAAGCGACGCGGCCGCCGATGACAGGGGCATCCTCGAGTCGGTCTTGCCGGTTATTCTGCGACATACGAGTTCCTGACGAGCCGCAAGCTGCCATCGTCACCGGGAACGCACTGCTTTCGCGGTCATCATCTTTGAAGAAACCGTTATTCTACTCCCTCCCTCCGGCGGGTCACAAAATCCCGTTAAGGCTTTCGTTGGGGTGTTTCGGCAACCGTTCACAGGAGCATTGCGAACGCGCAATCGAAGGCATAACGAGGTATTTGGGGATCCGTAACGTTTTCTATCTGTCCTCCGGCAGGGCTGCCTTATGGCTTTACTTGAAGGCGCTCTCCGTTTTCAGACGGGAAAGAAACGAAGTCATCGTGCCTGCCTACACCTGCCCGTCCGTTGTGTCGGCCGTGCTGAAAGCGGGCCTTACACCGGTTCTGTGCGATAACAACCTCGAGGACCTCGGCTATGATCTCCAGGCGTTGGAGAGCAAACTCGGCCATAAGACACTTGCCGCAATCGTGGTGCATCTATACGGGGTGCCGGTTGATGTTGCTGCCGTACAGGAGCTTTGTCGAAATCATGGCGCCTCTCTTGTTGAAGATGCCGCACAGGCCTTCGGGAATTCCTTCCCGGATGAGCAGGATGTGAAGCTCGGCCTGAAGGGTGACGCGGGGTTTTACAGCTTCGGTCGCGGAAAACCGATCAGCATCCTGCACGGCGGCCTCCTGGCGGTGGCGTCCGATGAAGTCGGCCATGAGGCCCGACGAATTATGCGGGAATTGAACGCGAATACCGCAAACGTGCGATATGGCCTTTCGCTGGGCACGTACGCCCTCTTTTCGAATCCAAGGCTCTACTGGATTCCCCAGATGATCCCCTTTCTCAATCTCGGGGGTACGGTCTTCGAGCCGGAATTCGCAACGTCAAGGGGGTTGCATGCCGCCGCCGCGGTTCTGGGAACGATGCTGTCCGGGCTCGAGAAGGAAAAAGAAATCCGAGGGATGAATGCAAAATGGTACGCGGACAATTTGACGGCGGGCTGCATCAGGCATATCGGCAGTCGAGGGGAATACCCCTATCTGAGATATCCCTTGATGATCGTTGACACGGGCTTGAGGATGAGAATTCTCGAGAAACTGATCGCGGAAGGAAGCGGCGCGACCGGCTCATATCCGACCCCGTTGAACGAGCTGCCGAAACTAAGGGAAGTGTTGGCGGACGACAGGGAATACGAGAACGCGAAAAAAATCGCCGCCTCCATTGTCACACTGCCCGTTCATTCGGGGGTAGACGTTACGGACAGGGAAAACATCAAGAGGATCATTCAGCAAGTCATCCATGCGAACTAGACTGATTCGGCAGGGGGAAGAGAAATTCTGGGATGCATACGTCAATCGGCATCCCGGGGCGACACTTTGCCATCTCTACGGGTGGAGCAGGGTGATCCGGGACACGTACGGCCACCCATCCTATTATCTCGTCGCGGAAGCAGATGACGAGGGGAGCTGCGCCGGGATAACGGGAGTCCTTCCGCTTGTCCATATCAAAAGTCTCCTGTTCGGAAACTCGCTTGTATCCATGCCCTTTCTCAACTACGGAGGCCTGTTGGCAGATGATGAGCGTACGGAAAAGGTGCTTTTCGAGGAAGCCATAAGTCTGGGGCGGAAACTGAAGGTCCGAAGTCTGGAATGCAGGCACATTCATCCCCTGTCCTGGACGAATGGGCAGGGTACCGGGCCTTTAAAGGACGCTGCAGTCACTGAACCCGTTACACATAAGGTCCGAATGCTGCTCGAGTTGCCCGAGACGTCGGCAAAACTGTTCGATTCGTTCAAGTCCAAACTCCGCAGCCAGATCCGCAAACCACAAAAAGAAGGGCTGGTGGCGCGCATTGGCGGGGCGGAACTCCTGGACGAATTTTACCAGGTATTTTCCATCAATATGCGGGATCTGGGCAGTCCGGTTCATTCGAAAAAGCTTTTCGTAAATATATTAAATGAATTCGGCGGCAGTGTCCGGTTGGGCCTCGTCAAATACAAAGAGGCTGCGGCTGCCGCGGGCCTGATCTTCTGCTTCAAGGACACGGTCGAGATCATCTGGGCCTCATCGCTTAAATCTTTCAATCACCTCAGCCCGAATATGCTCCTTTACTGGTCGCTTCTTGAATATGTGACGGATGCCGGGTACAAGCTCTTTGACTTCGGGCGGTCAACGCCGAATGAGGGAACCTATAAATTCAAGGAGCAATGGGGAGCAAAACCGCAGACCCTGTACTGGTATGAACATGGGTTTCAGGACCAAGCGGGACATTCGGCCGGCGCAGGAGCCTATCGTTATCGGCAAAAGGGTGAGGAACTTTGGCAGTCGATGCCCCTCTGCATCGCAAATGCAATCGGCCCGCTGATCCGAAAAAGCATACCCCTGTAAAGAGAAGGCAAGAGGCGAGACGCAATGAACGGAAGTGCCCGGAAAACAGACCTAGTCAGTGTCATCATACCCACCTATAACCGTGCTGCACGATGCAGAAAGGCGGTAGAATCGGTTCTTTCACAGACGCATGGAAACGTGGAAATCGTCGTGGTGGATGACGGGTCTAAAGACAATACGGGGGACATCATTCAGGGCATGGATGAGCGGATTAAATATATCTACCAGGCCAATGCCGGCGTGTCGGCGGCAAGAAACACGGGCCTCGCGGCGGCAACGGGAGACTACATTGCCTTTCTTGACAGTGATGATTCATGGCTGCCTTGGAAGCTGGAGGCACAGCTCAGTGTCCTGAAAGCGTATCCAGAAGCGGGAATGGTGTGGACAGACATGCTGGCAGTGGATGAAAATGGAATGATGATGCATGAGTCCTATATAAAATTGATGTATGCGGCATATACATATTTTGATCGTGAGAAGCATTTTCGCACCAGCCGGCTGCTGGCTGGACTATGGGACGGTTGTCCCGCCGCGTACAAGGAAAGAAAATGCTACGTGGGGAATATCTTCTCGTGGATGTTCATGGGAAATCTCGTTCATACGTCGACCGCCCTGCTGAGGCGGGACCGGCAGCAAAAGGTGGGCCTCTTTGATACGGAGCTGATCCGGAGCGGCGAGGACTACGACTTTCACTTCCGTACATGCAGAGAAGGGGATGTGGCGTACATCGATGTGCCATCGATATGCTACCAGGTGGGTGCGGCGGACCAGCTCACACAGCCCGAGCACATTGGATGGATTGCCGCCAATAATCTGCGTACGGTAACAAAAATGTATGATCGGGCCCGTAAAGAAATTGATCTTCCCCGGTGGATGATTCGCAAGCGTTTGAGTGATTCTTACACGTGGGTGGGCAGAACCAAATTATTCGGCGAAGGAGGGGCGTCTGCTCGATATTTCCTGAAGAGCCTGCAGTATAACATTTTTCAACCGAAACTTCTTGTTTTTGTGCTTTTATCCATGTGTCCCGCGAAGAGCGTGGATTACACCGTAGCTTTCAAAAGGTGGGCGAAGAGCATTGTGTCGAGTTGACGGTGAAAGACAAATACCGCGTAGGGCCCCGGCAGCGGCAGTAATGGCTTATTCTGATCGGGATAATATGGCATTATTGTTTGAGACCAAGTGTCGAATATTCGGAGAGTTGAAATGAGGTCCGAGATTGTCACGTCTATTCAGACATTGCAAGGCATCAAGGAAGAATGGAACAAACTCCTCGAGGGGTCCATATCCAATACGGTCTTTCTGACGTGGGAGTGGCTGTATTCATGGGCGGAACGCTTTATCAATGGAAAACGCGAACTTCTGGTCATCAAGGTATTTGATGACGCAAATCGGCTGGTCGGGATCGCGCCCTGGTACACAGACAGGATCCATGTCGGACCTGCCTCAATCAGGCAGTTAGGTTTTCTGGGCAGCCCAGAGACGGCATCGGATTATCTCGACGTATTTACTTCGAGAGGGAGAGAAAAGGAAGTCAGTAACTATTTGTACGACTTCCTATTCGGCGAGTTGACGGCGGGGTGGGACGCTCTTAACTTTCAAGATGTCAGAGCTGAGTCGTTATTTCTTCTGAATTTCATACACAACCACAGGCTCCGTGGGAGGCATTTTGAGATCAGCCAGGGGTCGTTCTGCCCCATCATCGTATTGCCAAAGACAGAGGAAGAATTTCTGTCTCAGATATCCTCGAACCGGAGCAAGAGGTTCAGGCAGGACCTTAGGACGTTGAAAAAAACGGACACGGTCGAAATCAAAACGTACAGCCAAGATGGCGTCGAAGAAGCGGTGGACCGTTTTTTCATGTTGTACGCCGAGAAAACAGAGTGGGACGGAAAAGACTTGCACGGATTCATGAAAAGGTTTTTCGAAAATTCGGCTGAAAAGAATTACCTGCAGATAGACTTCCTGCACGCGAACGAGAACTGCATAGGCGGGCTTCTGCATCTCAAGCATCATCATACCCTGTCGCTGTATTTGATGGCGGTGGATAAGGCATATAATTCGAGGATCAGCGCCGGCAATCTCCTCGTGGGGCTCTGCATCGGAAGGGCGATCGCAAATCAATTCAAGGTCTATGATTTTCTGAAGGGATATGAGGAATACAAATTCTACTGGACCAGCGATGGCCGTGTGACACAGACCATCTCGGTCGTACAAAATAGGATCCTTCCGGTCATGCACATGATGAAGCGAATGGCCAAAAACGCCGCGAAAATCATGTTACGCTGAGGCCCGTCACAAAGAACCATGTATCTTGTCATAACAATTGACACGGAGGAGGACAACTGGGGCGACTATTCGAGCGAGTCGTTCGGCATCGAGAACATAAAAAAAATTCCTTCGCTTCAAAAGCTGTTCGACGAGTTTCATGTGACTCCAACCTATCTTGTCACCTATCCCGTAGCAACAAATCAGGAAGCCTCGAGTATCCTGAAGTCAATTCTTCAGCAGGGAAAATGCGAGATCGGCGCGCACTGCCACCCCTGGAGCACGCCGCCATTTGAAGAGGAACGAAACCCGTATAACAGCATGCTCTGTAATCTTCCGTACGATTTGCAGCGAAAGAAAATTGGTGCATTGCACGAAGCGATAGAAAAGAACTTTGGTGTCGAGCCAAAATCCTTCAGAGCCGGCAGGTGGGGTTATAATGGCGACACGGCGCGGGTTCTGAGGGAAGCGGGTTATCGGGTGGACACCTCTGTCACGGCGTTTACCGACTGGTCGGAGTATCACGGGCCGGATTATTCTACAATCCTTCCCGTCCCATACAGGTTTAACGCACCGGAGATCTTTGTAAGCCGGCCCGACGGCGAACTATTGGAAATCCCCGCAACCGTTGGATATCTTCAGGATAACAGCAAATTATGCAATTCGTTAGACCGCTTCTTGACGTCTCGACCGGGCAGACTCTTCCGCATGAAGGGATTGCTGAGCAAGGTGAGATTGTTGAACAAAATCATACTGTCTCCCGAGGGTTCGGAGTCGAACCAGCTGATCAAGTTAACGAAGATGTTCATGAGAAAGAAAGCCGAAATTGTAAATATGTTCTTTCATTCGACATCTTTACAGGCGGGGTTGAGTTTTATAGTCACAACAAAGGTAGATGAAATACAGTTTTCGAATCGTATAAGGGAATATCTTACTTTCACAAGAGACGCCGGGGTCAAGCCGATTACACTATCCGGAGCGGCGGATGTTATTTAGGGGACGGGGAGTTTATGATCTTCAATCTATTGAAAAGGTTTAATCGCATATTCACATATCTCGCCTTTAAAAGAGACCGCTTGAGGCTTCGCAGCCTCATAAAAAGGGGGCTTAAAGTCGGCAAAAATGTTTATATATTTCAGGATGTGGAGATCGATTCGGGATATCCGTTCCTCATAGAAATAGGGGACAATTGCCGCATAGGGAAAAATGTTCTCATCCTTGCCCATGATGCAACAGCTTTTCCGGGACTTGGTATGACTCGCCTTGCGCCCGTCAAGATCCTCGAAGGTTCATTCATAGGGCAAAGGTCAATTATCCTGCCGGGTGTCACAATAGGGCCGCGGGCTATGGTCGCGGCAGGTTCCGTTGTAAACAGGAGCGTGCCCGAGGGCAGGGCGGTGGCGGGCAATCCCGCGAGACCATACACTACATATACTGAGATATTTGAAAGATTAAGAAGTAAGGCGAATGATGAAAATATCATTGATATCGAGGATATCGAGAATGGGTCTATAACCGCTGATGCAATCTTTGAGAAAATTGACCAGCACAAGATTGCCTTTGTAAGGAATATACCAATATACGATCCGTTCTACATTAATACCAACATGGAAGAGCACAGAAAAAATGCGAAGGTTCTCTATGCTCAGTTCAAAGCTTCATCACGCAGTGAGAAAAAGACGGACTGAGTAATTAAGTGTAAAATACTTAACGCCTCTACGAAATAAAATGATTGAACCGGGACTTGGCAAGAAAGTCTTTAAATCACTGACATGGGTCGGCAGCGCCAATTTATTGTCCCAGATTTTATCTTGGGCAATAACAATCGTTATTGTGCGGCATTTGTCGCCGGTCGATTTTGGATTGATGGCCATGGCAGTTGTATTTTGGGGCTTCCTCTCGATGATTGGGGATTTTGGGCTTTTCGCATCCATTGTTCAGAGCAAGGAGGTATCGAGTGAACAGTTGCGCGAAATATTTGGCTTTATTATTGTGTTGAATATTTTGTTTTCAGGCACGACATATTTTGCTGCACCGATGATCAGCAGTTACTTTTTGGAGCCGCGTTTGACGGCAATATTGAGAACGCTGTGTGTTGTATTCTTGTTCATTCCATTTTACGTCATTCCGCAGTCAATGCTGCTCAGAGGCTTGAATTTTCAAAAAATATCCGTCATCGATGTATTTTGTGGCCTCTGTAGCGTCGGAACTTCACTTTATTTCGCACTGAACGGTTACGGTGTATGGTCGCTCGTGTATGGCACGCTTGTGCAGTTTTTTTTACGTGTTGTCTGTTTCAATGCGGTGTCGAGGGAATATTACAAACCTTTATTTCGGGTCGAAAAGATAAAGGGGATGCTATCTTTTAGTAGTTTTTTTACCGGAAGTACAATGCTGAGATATTTATTTTTTAGATCCGATATCATAGTAGGCGGAAAATTTATAGGGACGGATGCTCTCGGGTTATATTCAATAGCGAATCAATTAGCGTTCACGCCTGTTGAAAAGATGTCGAATATCATACCGGTGGTTGCATTTCCGGCATTCTCGAAAATGCAACTAGATATAAAAGCCTACTCGGCGAACTTCTTAAAAGGTTTGAAATTGTTAAATTTGATATTCATTCCTTCTTACATAATCATTTTCGTTCTTGCCGAAGACATCGTAAATGTGTTGCTCGGTCCGAAGTGGGTAGAAATAATATTACCGATTAGAATACTGTGCCTCATCATGCCGCTTCGAGCCTTCGAGATATTATTCATCCCCGCAATGAACGGTCTGGGCAGATCCAATATAACGATGATGACGAGCGGATTTTCTTTAATCGTCATGGTGTGTGCCTTCCTGGTAGGCTTGAATTGGGGATATATCGGTCTTTGTTGGGCTTGGGTTGTTGGGTTCCCAGTGATATATATGATCCTGATGAGGGTGTGTGTAAAGAATCTTCCAGTTTCTGCAGTCGCCATAGCCCATACATATAAAACACCTCTGCTTTCGAGCTTCGGGATATTAATTATAGGAATATTGCTGATGAACGGTTCACCGCATACAATGAATCCTCTGATAAAAGTCGCGCTATTCACAACAGCTTCGGTTTTATTATATTCCGCTTCAGTATTCTGCATCGACAGGCCGATAATCATCTACTTGAAAAATATACTGGTGAGCTGGAAGTCCGCATAAATGGAAAGATGTATTTCTCATGGTCAAACCACGGACATTAACTGCAAACAATAAGAGAGATTCGAATCTTCTTGTCTATATATTTAATATTTGGACTTTTATTCTTATAGCGAGGCCGCAGGACTTCATAGATAAGCTTGCGACACTGCGGCCAGCGTTTTCCGTCGGGATTATTGTAGTTATCTTTTATTTATTATTTCATGCTAAAAATGAGAATAGACTTTTAAGTAATCAGCAATGCAGATTATACCTCTATTTACTGGCAGCGATGATTATGAGCATACCTTTCGCATATTACAGGAGAGGTGCGTTCGACTTTTTCTTTATGAAATATATGATTGTGGCTGTCTTTTTTATTTTGTTTTACAAGATAGTCGATAATGAAAGAAATATAAAATATATTTTATGGACAGCATGTCTTGGTAACAGTATTTATTTATTATGTGCCGTATTTCAGGGTGAAGTGATAGCTGGTAGGTTAAGATTTGGACAAATGCTGGATCCAAATGACCTGGCATTCTTCGCAGTATCATTTATTCCATTAAACTTTCTCTTCATTTCGAAAAATGAAACTTTCTGGAAACGGATCGTATCCCCCGTAAATATTGCGGTCGGTATCCTGGTTGTACTATTGTCAGGCTCAAGAGGAGGTTTTCTTGCGCTGGTTATAGTCGTTATCATGTTGTTTTTTACGCGGGCACAAATAATAAGAAAATCTTATAAGATTGCAGTTTTCGTCATAACGCTTATCGCATTAATTTATGGAGGGGCAACAATCGATTATTCCCGATTAGAGACCATGACGCAAATCGGAGGAGATTATAATGTATGGGATGAAACGGGAAGGTTAGAAGTCTGGATGAATGGCATGCGATTTATGCTGAGTGATCCTCTTACCGGGGTTGGTGTATCATGCTTTGGCGAAGCAATAGGACAAGATCGTGCTAAGCGGGGATTACAGGAAATGTGGCAAGCCCCACACAATTCATTAGTTCAAATAGGTGCAGAGACAGGAATTATAGGACTTGTTATTTTTGTATTAATCAATATCAATGTATTTAAAATATGTGGCAGGGTTAGAAACATATCCGGCAAACAAGAATTAGCGATTATAGGAACAATAATTCAAATAGGATTTGTAGGTCATTTTACTGCTTCGATGTTTTTAAGTCAGGCATATTCAGGCATATGGGTGTTGTTCGTTGCACTGTCAGCAACAATCTTGGAGATGGGAAGGACCAGAAACAATCAACAGCATAGTAAAAATATCGAAACTGAAAAACGATACCTATGAATGTACTGATTACGAATGCTAATAGCAGAATGGCCCTTTGCTTGGCTCGCCGCTTGGCGCGAGAAGGAAATAGAGTCATCGTTGGGGATTTCATGGCAAAACCGCTTGCTTCGTTTTCTAGGCACGTATGGAAACATATCAGATATCCGTCACCGTATTCTGCTCCAGAAAAGTTTCTCGAGGCTATAGCGAACATTGTACGAGCTGAACATATAGACGTCATTCTTCCTATACATGAGGAAACCTTTCTGTTTGCAAAAAATATATCGCAGCTGCAAGAAAAAGTAAACTTCTGCCTCCCAGATTATGAGGCCATTTTGAAGGTTCACAACAAGGAATTCCTGCATGACTATCTTGTTGAGCTGAACATTGATACGCCCCGAACAATGCGATTGAATCAATCAAGAGGAGAAGACCACATCAGGGCCGAAATGCCTGGAAGGTTACTCCTCAAACCAAGGCAAGGTGGTGGTAATTGGGGTATACTCCACCTGGACCAAAATCACCATTATGAGCATCAGATACAAAATTATTTAAGCATCCATGGGATTGCCTCAGACAGGGTTCTGTTGCAGCAATGGATACCGGGCAAGCACAAGTACTCTCATGTTGTCATATATGACAAGGGGCGCCTAGTGCAGGACTTTGCAGATTTGCATTTGAGAGATTTTCCGCTCGCGGGCGGGGCGGGGTGTTTGAGACAGACCTGTCAACCGGATCAATTTACTCACATTTCAAAGACACTATTTGATTCACTTCATTGGCATGGCATAGCGGAGGTCGAATACATTTCTCATGCAGAAAGTAGTGTGCCCTACTTGATCGAGGTTAATCCGAGAATATGGGGCGGGGTCAATAGCGCAATAGCGGCAGGCCTCAATATCCCAGGTATCTTATTGAAAATTGCCATGGGTGAAAATGTAGTGAGCTCGTCGTATGAGCTGGGCATTAAGACAAAATGGTTTTGGGGTGATTTACGTGTATTGCCGCAGTATGTGAAAACAAGTGCAAACCGCCTGCAGGCGATCGCTGACTATGGACGGAGTTTCTTCGATGGCACCAAAACAGATGAATTCTACTGGGATGACCCGTTGCCTTTTTTCGTATGGCCTATCCATGCGCTATTCAAGGCAGTGAGAAATCGATCTCTTTTACCAACAACATACGACAGCCTACGCGGAGAGTGGTTTTGAAAAGGACAAAAATACTTCATCTGATCGCTTCTACTGGCATGGGTGGTGCGGAGCGGGTTCTCATCGATATATGTACATCGCTGCGAAATAGCCGATTCCAATTCGAAGCCGCAATATTCAAATCGCCGGGAAAATCAATTCATTATCAGTTGGCGGAAGCCTTGCAGAAAAGAGGTGTGCCGGTTCACTACATCACGATGAACGCGCCGTTATATACGCATGCACGTGAGATTCTAAAAATTGCACGATTAATGGCCCGGGCGGATATCTCGATTTTGCATTGTCATGGATCACGCGCAAATGTAATTGGTGCACTGGCAGCGAAAATGAGCGGGATACCTGTGGTAAGCACCGTCCACGGTTGGATAACGGATTCGCGCAAAATGATGTTTTACAAATGGCTGGATCTAAAAGCACTTAAGCATCACGATCGACTCTTACCTGTATCGGAAAAATTGAGGAATGAACTACTTGGGCACCACATAGACACGAATCGGTTGACAATTCTCAGGAATATTCCACCTGCAGGTAATGGATTGAAGATGGTAGCGAAGCAGACAGCGGGAGCGAAAGACGTGCTTCATCTCGGTTATGTGGGCAGAATCAGCAAGGAAAAGGGAATAGAGTGCCTTTTGACAGCGATGAAAACGCTCAGCTCCAGAAAGAGCTACCGCTTGCATGTCATAGGAGACGGACCTGAAAGGCAAAGCGCAGAACAAAGGGTTCAGGAGTGGGGCCTAGAAAATCAAGTATGCTTTCACGGCTACGTGAGCGATATTGAGCGCTACTATAGAATGCTTGATGTGCTCATCCTTCCCTCATTCACGGAGGGGACACCCCTTGTCGTACTGGAGGCGATGACTTTCGGTTTGGCAATCATAGCGACTCGCGTCGGGGGGATACCGGAAATTCTCGCTGACGGCGAGAATGGGATCATAATAAACCCGGGTTCGGCGGATGAACTGGCGGCAGCAATAGCCTATCTTCTCGACAACCAAGAACGAATAGATGATCTGGGAACTAATGCCATACAGCGGGTTGCCGCCCTGTGCAGCCGGGATGAATGGGAACGAACGCTCTGCACCGTCTATTCCAGTCTTCTTGAATTGCATGGCAAACATGATCGTGGAGGAAATGAACACTGATATTTATACACTACGACAGGTAACGTCAAGATTTATGTGTCATGATCAGGAAAGGGGTCATGGTTTTTTCTTTCAGGTTCTCATGGGTAAAGACGGCATAGAGGATTCTCTCCATGCTGGTTCGATCCGAGAAGACGCCCATGGGGCGGGTTCGTCTGCGGACCTCGCGGAACCTGCGTTCGATGAGATTGGTGGTCCGGATCATCTTCCAGAGCGACGGCTCCGGCACCCGGAAGAAGCTCAACAGCTCCTCCTCGTGGTTCAGCAGGCTCTTGACGGCTTTGGGATAGAGCGGGCGCCAGATGCGGCAGAACGCCTTCAGGGCGGCTTGGGCCTTGCGCAGTGTTAATCATCACTGCTATAGAGCCAATACGTGATCGCCGTAATGAGGCCAGTTGGTGATCGGCGTAATGGAGCCGGTTGCGGATCGGCGCAATCGGGCCACTGCATGATCGCCGTAATAGAGCCACCCTGTTGTCGCGGGGAGGCGGGACGAGAGTGGAAAGGGAACTCGGACCGCGGCATCCACGTTGCTTCCATCCCGGTCAATGCCGAAAGCCGGGAGGAGCATGGACATGAGCAACAGGAGGTTCGAGATGTACCAGTACCGAAACGTGATCCATCGCATGCGCATGGGCGAAAGCGACCGCACGATCGCCCTGGCGAAGCTGATGGGCCGCGGCAAGTGCAGGCAGGTCCGCCGGATCGCCGAACAGAACGGCTGGCTGGGCAAGGCGCCGCTGCCCGACGATGAGACCCTGGC
>Ga0208459_1002432_pt1 | contig 15737 bp, 5 predicted proteins | sample AD_UKC087_MetaG_FD_184433 | JGI IMG/M metagenome (GOLD analysis project Ga0208459, IMG submission 184433) | Active sludge microbial communities of municipal wastewater-treating anaerobic digesters from USA - AD_UKC087_MetaG (SPAdes) (version 2) | ecosystem: Engineered > Bioreactor > Anaerobic >... | reverse complement strand
CAGCATTTCCACGGCATGGCGGTGCGCGATGTTCTTGCGTTCCAGCTCCCCGATTTTTTCCTTAAGCAGAATAATCTCTTCGAGGAGCTCCGAGGGTGTTTTCGACAAATCGTTCATGGCGGCCAACTATATGCGTCAATGTTTGACGTGCGGAACTTTAACTTTTGTGCGGGAAATTCCTTGTTGTTGATATAAATAGGCTTTTGATGCGTGTCAAGGAATATTTCTGCCGCGTCTTTTGTTCCACAAAGTTAGAAATGAGACAAAAAAGCGGGGGGGGGTGCAAATAGGCGCGTCAATTACACCGAACAAATAATCCGATAATTTGCCAATTATGCCGGCACGATCGATACATCCAAAACCATTTGGAAAATGCGAAGCACACCCTGTAAGGTTTTTGCCTGATTGATTCTTCCATTTTCGGCGTTCAGCGAGCAACATCGAATAAAGTGTTATTTCCCCCGAATATCCCTAATATCCAATACCGGTCGCGTGACCTATTGACATGCGATATAACATGTGCTATATTACACCAAAGTTTAAAACAATTTAAGAAAGCAACCCAAATACTATGGTCGACAAATACTCTATGGGATTTCAGCCGCCTTCCGATTATCCTGAACAAATCAAGAGACTTCGTTCAGATCTGGAGCTGACTCAACAGGCTTTAGCCAAAGCGCTCGGGGTTTCTTTTGCCACCGTCAACCGTTGGGAAAATGGGCAGACCAAACCATCTAAGCTTTCCTGGAATCAACTTCGCCAGGTGGCTTCAACTTTGAAAGAACAAGCGGCGCCCTATGGAAAAAAAGACGGTGCTCCGGCGCCGGTAGTTCTTGATTTTACGGCCAATCCGGAAAGTGTTAAGATTCTTGCCGAAGGTGAAAGGCTCTCCTTCGGCCACCTGATGAATCCGACTTTTGCCACGGAAATATCCAGCATAGATCCCCTGCCACACCAGCGCATTGCCGTCTATGATCATATGCTAAAACAATCACGACTTCGTTATCTGTTAGCCGACGATGCCGGTGCCGGAAAAACCATCATGGCCGGCCTATATATTCGTGAGATGCTTTCCCGTCGTCTTCTGAAACGCATCTTGATTGTCCCACCCGCCGGTCTGGTTGGAAACTGGCATCGCGAACTCCTGAAACTTTTCAGCCTTCCTTTTCATATTGTTAGCGGAAATGATGTTCGCCACAAAAATCCCTTTATTGGCGAGGGTAGCGACCAGATAATTATCAGCATTGATACTTTGGCAAGTGCTCGTGTTTTTTACTGTCTGCAGGATTCACAAACGGCGCCTTATGATCTCGTCATTTTCGATGAAGCCCACAAATTGGCTGCGGACCGGAGTCCGGATCTCCGCATTCGCAAAACGGATCGTTACTGCCTCGCAGAAGCCTTAGCCGGAATCAAAGGCATCGACACCCGTTGGCAATTGAACTGGTGCGCCCATCATTTCTTATTGCTCACAGCCACGCCCCATATGGGCAAGGATTATCCTTACTACGCCCTGTGGCGGCTTTTGGAGCCTGAAGTGCTTTCAACAATGGATGCCTTCGGAGACTATCCTGCAGATCAACGCGCAGACCATTTTATCCGGCGGACAAAAGAAGAGATGGTTTACCCGGATGGCAGGCAGCTATATCCCAAACGCATCTCTGACACCCTTGGCTATCTCTTAACCCAGGGCGAAATCAGCGAACAAAAGCTTTATGACGAAACAACGGACTACCTGCGCTATGTTTACAATAAAGCAAAATTGCTCAACAGAGAAGCGGCAAGACTGGCTATGAGCGTTTTCCAAAGACGTCTCGCCAGTTCCACGTTTGCGCTTTTGAGATCCTTTGAACGGCGAATTGAAAAACTTGACAAACTTATCGAAGACATTCAAGATGGCAAATTAAATTTGGATACGCTTATTGCGCGCCAACAGCGTCTTCACCGTGAAGATGATGTTTTCGATGGTAAAACGGCGGAAGACGAAGTTTCCGAAGATGATCGTGAAGAAAACGAAATAGCCGAAGATAAGCTGCTCCAGGGTGTTGTCGCCGCTTCACTGGCCGATCTGCTGGCGGAAAGAGAACAAGTGCTCAGCCTCCGCAGCCTAGCTAAGCAGGTTTACGATCTCGGTCAGGAATCAAAATTTGAAAAATTGCGGGAAGCTTTAACCGATCCACGATACAGCGGCGAGAAGTTCATCGTATTTACCGAACATCGCGATACCTTGCTCTTTCTGGTCAGGCGATTAAGCGGCATGGGTTATACGGACCAGATTGCCCAAATCCACGGCGGCATGCATTACACACAGAGAGAAGAAGAAGTTGAACGTTTTCGCAAACCTATTTCCGAGGGCGGCGCGCGTTTCTTGATCTGTACGGATGCGGCGGGTGAAGGCATCAACCTCCAATTCTGCTGGATCATGATCAACTATGACGTGCCCTGGAACCCGGCGCGGTTGGAACAACGGATGGGACGTATACATCGCTATCTCCAAAAGCACGATCCGGTCATTATTCTAAACCTCGTTTCTCCTTCTACACGGGAGGGCAAAGTCCTTAAAACGCTCCTTGATAAATTGGAAAAGATTCGCAGGGAACTCCAATCCGACAAGGTATTTGACTGCATCGGCCGTTTTTTTGAAGGCATATCCATTAAACAATACATGGAACTTGCCGTGACCCAAGACGCTGAAACGGTGACGAGAGAGCTGGATGGCCGCTTAACCAAGGAACAGGTGCAGGCCCTGGCGGAAAAGGAACGCGCCCTTTATGGCGGCGGTGGCGATGTGGCAGCCCAGCTGCCGCGACTTCGCGCCGACCTGGAAAAAGAAGTGCATTTTCACCTGCTGCCCGGATATGTGCGCCAGTATATCGAACAGGCCGCGCCGCTCGTCAATATCGACATTGTCGGTGATATGGGCGAAATTTTCACATTGCACCCGAACAAATCCGGCGCGATGGATTCGCTTTTGCCGACGCTGGAAGCATACCCTATCGACACACGTGATCGCTTTTCCGTATCACGTTTGACCGAACGGCAGGAATACATTTGGCTTCACCCCGGAGAACCTGTTTTTGAACGGTTCCGATCCATGGTAGCCGACCAGCTTGCAGATCAGGGGAAACGCGGCGCTGTCTTTATCGATCCTAACGCCGAGAAGCCCTATCTCTTTCACATGGCGCTTGTCCGCATCATCCGCAAAGCTGATCCGGAAATACCGGGTCTGGAAAAAGATGAATTACTGGACTGTCGTCTGGTCGGCGTCAAGCAGTACGAAGACGCGGAAATAGCTCTTTGTCCCGTCGAACACCTGCTCCTTTTAAAAGGCGGAAATGGGCTTCCTGTATCGGCGCAAAAGCTGGCCGTGCGGGCCAATGAAGAAAAAGAGCGTGCCCATGTCTTTCTTTCCGGCCGCATCGCCCAGGAATTTGCAATCGATCGCCGGCAAAAATTATTGAACAGTCTTCCGGAGCGTGAAAATTTCGTACAAAGGGGCTTTGATTCCCAGGAGGCGGAGTTGGCGGTGGCGCGTGTGCGGCATTCTGAAAAGGCGCGGACAGGAAACCGAAAAGCCATAGAGGCCCTGGAGGATGTGAAAAATCAGCAACGCCAACTCTTTGCGCGCAGGGAAGCCGCTCTGGTTTGCCTGCGGCGGGAACCGGAGCTCATCATGCCCGGCGAGATTTCATTTGTGGCGCACGCGTTGGTCGTACCGTCCACTGATCCGGCAGTCCGTGAGATGTATGACGTCAATGTCGAGATGGTGGCCATGAAGGTTGCCCAGGCTTTTGAAGAAGCAAACGGGTCCAGGGTGCAAGATGTCCATACGCCCGACCTTGCGCGAGCGGCAGGGCTTCCGGACAACCCCGGTTTTGACATTCTTTCCCTGCGTTCAGAAAATCAGAAACTGGCCATTGAAGTCAAAGGCCGTGCGGGAACGGGAAATATTGAAGTATCCGCCAATGAATGGGCAAAGGCCTGCAATATGGGGTCGGTGTACTGGTTTTATGTGGTCTATGACTGCGCCACACCCAACCCCAGACTGGTTCGTGTGCAGGACCCGTTTGGAAGCCTGCTGGCAAAGAGCAAGGGCAGCGTGATCATCAGCGCCAAAGAAATCGGACAAGCGGCCGTATGGGAAGGATGATTTTATGAATCGACAGGAAGCATTGAATGATGTATTGGCAAGATTCTTGACAAACATAGAGAATATTACTTATGTTTTCATCATTAGTCCCCCTGATAGCTTCGGCGAAAGGGTGCGGGGCCGCTTCGTTTGGGGCGGCTCTTGCTTGTGTACTTGTTATTTAAAATCCGTCTCGCATTTCAAACATAACAGCAGATTTAAAGTAAGACCGCGTAATTCATATTCCAGCAGTTGAATTAGTAAGGCGGGCTTTGTAGCAGTAACGAATATTTCATCTTAGGGGGATAAAATGATGTATAACGAACAAATAAAGGCGGCATTAGAAAAACCCCGTGGCGCCCGGTTCTATCGTTGCGCTCTTCAAGTCAATCCCTTTGAATATTTAACGCGACACAGCAAGGAAACAAAGTTCAAAGATGAAGCATCATATAATGCCGCGATCGTTCAGGCGTGTATCGATCAAAAGGTCGAGGTCATTGCCGTGGCGGATCATTATCGGATCAATTCCTCGGAAAGTCTTATTGATGCGGCGCGAAAGGCAGGATTGACTGCATTTCCCGGATTTGAGGCGGTCACGAAAGAAGGTGTGCATTTCCTCTGTTTGTTTGACGCATCATTGCCAGTGAATGTTGTCCAAGCAAAAATCGCGGACTGCGGCATCCATGACGAAGCGGCAATCTCCCCACTGGGCAAATACGACTCCGGCGAGCTATTACGTGAATGTCAGGGTTGGAAAGGGGCGGTTTGCATAGCGGCCCATGTGGCATCCGATGGGGGACTGCTTCGCGTATTGAAAGGGCAACCACGGATTGCCGCCTGGTCGGACCCCAATCTCTTGGCATGTTCATTGCCAGGACCCGTATCTGATGCACCGGACGATCTTAGACCAATTCTTCAGAACAAAGACGTTGCTCATAAAAGGCAGCGGCCCATTGCTGTTATCAATTGCCAAGACGTGAATGATCCAGCAGATCTCTTAAAAGCAGGTGCTTCCTGTTGGGTCAAAATGTCTTCTGTTTCCATCAATGGTCTGCGCCAGGCCTTTCTTGATCCGGAATCACGTATTCGTTTGGCAAGTGATCCAAGCCCCGAAGATCATACGGAGTTTGTAGCAATCGCCTGGGACGGCCAATTCCTGGAAGGGCAAAGCATTCATTTCAACGAAAACCTTAATGTTCTAATTGGCGGGCGTGGAACAGGGAAGTCAACGGTGATAGAAAGCCTAAGATATGTTCTCCAACTCGACCCTATCGGGGATGATGCACGTCAAGCGCATGAGGGCATTGTTCGTCAGGTCTTAAAAAACGGCACAAAGATTTCCCTCCTCATACGGTCGCACCGACCGGATGTCCGAAAATTCCTGATTGAACGAACGGTTCCTAATCCCCCTGTAGTGAAAGATGAATCGGGCAACGTGTTGACATTAGGTCCCCGCGACGTACTTCCTCATATCGAAATCTTTGGTCAGCATGAAATCTCTGAATTATCCAAAAATCCTGAGAAGCTCACCTATCTTCTCGAACGTTTCATGGAAGATGATCCGAGCATAGTGAAACGTAAAGCTGATTTAAGAAGAGAGTTAGAACGTTCGCGCGCCAAGATTCTGGATGTGCAAAAAGAAATGAAGCAAATCGATGAACGATTGTCGCTATTACCATCATTGATGGAGACGCTGAAACGATATCAGGATGCGAAACTGGAAGATCGCCTTAAAGACCAGAGCCAGTTGGTACGGGAGGGGAAAATCCTTCAGATGGCTGAAGAACGCTTGAAGCCTTTTCAATCATACCGCCAGGCCATCGAAACCAACACACCGATTGATGTGGCCTTTGTATCTGAAAAGGCCCTCCAAGAACTTCCTGGACGTGATATTCTAAAGCCATTACACGATTACCTTGTTGCTTTTGATCTGGAAATGCAGGCGACGGCCAAAAAGGTACGAAAGGCAATCGAAACGGCGGAAGCCGGGATAGCAAAAGTCAAGACCGACTGGAATATCCGCAAGCAAAACGTACAGAATGAATACGAAAAAATATTGAGAGAGTTGCAGAAGTCGAAAGTCGATGGGGAAGAGTTTCTCAAACTGCGACGGCAGATTGAAGATTTGCAGCCTCTTACCGAGCGAAAGAACTTGCTGCGCCGTAATGAAAAAGAGCATCTTGCATACCGTCGCAACCTACTGAATGAGTGGGAGGAGCTAAAGAGATCGGAGTTTCAACGACTGGAAAAGTCGGCAAAGAGGGTAAACAAGCAACTAACAGATCGTGTCCGCATACAGGTTGCTTTTGCCGGGAATAAAGACCCTCTGCTTGAGCTCTTGAGAAAACTGGTAGAAGGAAGATTTGCCGAGGCGCTGGAAGTGTTGAAGCAGAAAACAGATTTATCGGTCGCGGCACTGGTCGAATCTTGCAGAGCAGGCAAGGATGACTTGGCGCGCAAGTATTCGATGCCCGCCGCCCAGGCTGAACGTTTTGTTCAAGCAGGTGAATCTGCATTGATGCAGATTGAAGAAATCGAATTGCCGTCCACCGTCAGCACTGAGCTCAATGTTGCGCCGGAAGGCCAGCCGATACAATGGCAGCGTTTGGAAGACCTTTCCAAAGGACAGAAGGCAACGGCAGTCTTACTTTTACTTCTTCTCGAATCGGATGTGCCCTTGATCGTTGATCAACCCGAAGATGACTTGGATAATCGCTTCATCACCGAGGGGATTGTACCGAAAATGCGTGAAGAAAAGCGGCGGCGGCAATTTGTCTTTGCCACGCACAATGCAAATATTCCTGTCTTGGGTGATGCGGAGCTCATCATCGGACTCCATGCAATTGGCGAAGCAGGGATGGGACGGGCGAAGATGCCGGACGAGCATATGGGTTCCATCGACAATGAACCTGTCCGGATTCTGGTGGAAGAACTTCTCGAAGGTGGAAAAAATGCCTTTGAGACCCGCCGGTTGAAATACGGTTTCTAAGGAGGCACCCTATGACGAAGACGGAACTTTTGGAATTAATCAGAAATGGAGAAAATTCCGGTGTGGAGTTTAAGCGGGATACGCTGCAAAATTTTGATCTGGCCAAAGAACTTGTCGCTTTTTCGAATTCAAACGGTGGATGCGTTTTGCTTGGTATTGATGATGATGGTTCTATTGCAGGCCTGACTCGAGGTAACATCGAAGAATGGGTCATGACAACCTGCCGGACAAAGATTCGTCCGGAGATCATCCCTTTCTTTGAAATCATAAAGGATGCCGATGCAGGCAAAGACGTCGCTGTTGTCAGTGTTGATGTCGGTTGGACCGTCCATTGCCGATGGCATGATAATCATTCCACATATTACATCAGAGTCGGCAGCCAAAGCAGAGAGGCGAGCAAGGAAGAACTTGAAAGACTCTTCCAGCAACGCGGCGCCTTTCGCCTGGAGGTGCGGCCCGTAACAGGTTCATCGATCGATGATCTCGATATTAGACGTCTGAAGGATTATTTCCAACGAGTCAGAAAACAAGATATCCCCCATGACGAAGATATGACCGGATGGAAGCAATTGCTGATCAACACGGAAATCATGACAAACGCGGGCGAACAAAGCGTCTGCACGGTGGCGGGTTTGCTCCTCTTTGGCAAGAATCCTAATAGGTTCATTCCACAAGCGGGCATTGATGCTGTTGCCTATCCCGGTTATGCTAAAGAATATGCATCAAAGGAACGGGCAACCATCCGTGGTCCACTGGTGGGCCTTTTCATGGATAAGGACAATCAATTGATTGAGCCTGGTGTTATCGAACAGGCCGTTTATTTCGTGAAGCGTAACACAGGCGTCACCGCCGTTCTGAGCCATGGAACGAGTCGTGTGGAACAGGCCGATTATCCGGAAGAAGTCATCCGTGAGGCGCTGATTAACGCTGCCGTTCACCGTGACTATCTGCTTTCGGCTACAGATATTGAGCTGTCCATCTATGAGGATCGTCTAGAAATCATTTCGCCAGGCAAATTGCCGAACGGAATTACGCCGGACAGGATGCGTGCCGGCTGCCGTGCCGCGCGAAACCAGCTTCTGAAAGATGTGATGCGCGATTATGGTTATTTGGAACATATGGGGATGGGTATTCCCCGTAAAATTATCAAGGGTATGCAAGAGCACAATGGCACGGAGCCGGATCTGATAGAAGATAGCGAACGATTTACCCTTCGTCTCTGGAAGGTGAAGAAGTGACTGATTATCCCCGTTTGATAGAACACGCGTTTCCGCTGGAGCAGACGTCGCTGGATTCTGTCCATGAGAAGAATGTCCGGCATGGACATATTTCAACCCTGCATATCTGGCCCGCGCGACGGCCATTGGCGGCCTGCCGGGCGGCGCTGATTGCGACGCTGCTGCCTGATCCCAGCGCTCAACCGAAGCCTGAAGACATGTCCGATGAAGACTGGCATCATGAAATCATCCGGCAGCGCCGCGAACTCTGCGAGAAGATCGGCGGCAAAGTCGAAAAGACCATTGAAAAAAAGAAGATGCCCAACGGCCAGATGATCGAGCGCGAAAAAAAAATAACCGAAGGCGGCATCCTGCACTGGGGCCTGGAAACAAAAAACAAAGATGTTCTGGACTGGTTCCGCGAGGAGATTCGCAAGGCCAACGGCGGCCGCGCGCCGCGTGTGCTCGATCCCTTTGCCGGCGGCGGCGCGATTCCGCTGGAGGCGATGCGCCTGGGGTGTGAAACAACCGCCGTGGATATCAATCCGGTGGCCTGGTTTATTCTGAAATGCACGCTCGAATATCCGCAGCAATTAGCCGGCAAGACTTATCCCCTGCCGGAGTTCATCGTCGATGATGACGCTTTCATGGAGGCCTTCTACAAGGCCCATCCTCATCTGGTCGGACGCACAAAAAAAACAAAAAAACAAAAAGAAAAAGAAGAAAAGCAGCCCGGCTTTTTCGATAAGCCGGACTCCGGCCGCATCCCGAAGGCGGATCTGGCCTGGCATGTGCGGGCATGGGGTCAGTGGGTGCTCAAAAACGCCCGCCGCGAGCTGGCCCGCTTCTACCCTACGTATGCAGATTTTGAACCCCTTCCCGGCGGACATCCCAGGCCTTACGAGAAGCAGGCCATGCGGCTTGTGCCACTGCGTGAAGACGGAACGCCAGATATAGAAGCCTTAAACGGCGATTTCAGCGAGGCATATCTTCACGATAAAAGCAACCCGCGCTGGATTGCAAAACCGACAGTAGCCTATCTCTGGGCGCGGACGGTGGCCTGCAAGAATTGCCGGGCTGTCACCCCGCTTTTAAAGACCCGCTGGCTGTGCAAAAAAGACAAAAAGCGCGTTCTTCTCACGATGACGCCAAACGCCGAAAGAACCGGCGTTGTATTTGGGATCGAGACCAATGTTCCGGTTAAGGGCGGCAATACGGCGCAACGCCGGGAACATGACAAGCAAATTGGCGGCGGCACCATGTCGTGCTCCGGCGCAAAATGCCCCTGTTGCAGTGCTATTATGACGATGGAAGACATTCGTCTGGAAGGTAAAGCAGGACGCTTTAGCGCAATTAATACGGCTGTCGTTGTCGATGGGCAGAAGGACAAAGAATATCGCTTGCCGACTCAAAAAGAATTAACTTCAGCCGATGTTAAAATGGAGCAATTGACAAAGATTTACGAGAACATCCCTTTTGGGAAGCTTTATGAGCGATTAGAGCCGGCAAGCACGAGGTCCATTTCCTGCAATCTTTATGGTATTGATTCTTTTTCAAAGATGTACACTCTACGCCAGCAATTGGCCCTCGGTGCTTTTCTGAAGGCAATGAAAGCTTGTCAAAGTATATTAAAATTCTCTTCCGCTGACACATATTGGCGTGAGGCCGTCAAAGCCTATTTGTCAATTGGGCTAAACAGACTCTCAGATTACTGCAATGCTCTCTGCAGTTGGCATGTAACAGGTGAAAAAATGCGAAACACATTCGGACGCTTTGCTTTGCCAATGGTATGGGATTATTGCGAACTCAATCCCATGACTGATCTCTCTGGCGGTTATTCAGGGGCCATGGAGTGGATAAAACTTGTCATTGGCCATTTTATGGAAGCCGAAGGCAAATCGCCTGATAGTTCTGTTTTGAATATGTCCGTAACGGAATTGCCGCCTCTGAAGGCTGGCGCATGCGATTTAATAATAACGGACCCCCCTTACTATGAAGCCATTTCTTATGCTGATATGTCCGATTTTTTCTATGTCTGGCTGCGGCGATCAACGGATGGCTTGCTGGGTGATGCTGATGCAACACCCAAAGAACTGGAGATCGTGCAGCATATCCGTACAGATAAAAACAGAGAAACTGAAAAGAAAAAATATGAAGACCTGATGGCAAAGGCCTTTCAACAAAGCTTTGCCGCTTTATCTGACAATGGGCGATTTGTTATCGTTTTTGCCAACAAACAGCCTGCCGCATGGGAAACTCTTGTATCGGCTCTTATTCGGGCGGGTTTTATTGTGGACGGTAGTTGGCCGATTCGAACCGAAATGGCCAATCGTACACGAGGGCTTACTTCGGCGGCTCTTGCTTCTTCCGTTTGGCTCGTCTGCAAAAAACGTCCAAGTACGGCCAAACCCGGTTGGGACAAGGATGTTCTGGAGGAGATGCGGCAGAAGATTCAGGAACAACTTCGTGAGTTCTGGGACGCGGGTATCCGTGGGCCGGACTTTGTCTGGGCGGCAACCGGACCGGCCCTGGAGGCTTACAGCAAACATCCCATTCTCCGCAAAGCCAATGAACCGGGTCCCATGACCGTGAATGAATTTCTTACCCACGTCCGCCGGATGGTGGTGGATTTTGTTGTTGGCCGCGTTTTGTCCGGTGATGGCGATGGAGCGGCAGACGAAGGTGTAATGGATACTATGAACCGGGACCGTCTGGATGAACCGACAGCCTACTACTTGCTGCATCGCCATGACTTCGGCATGGAAGAAGCCCCGGCCGGCGCATGCATCCTGTACGCCGTGTCCTGCGGTATCTCGGATAAAGAACTGGCGGACACCTGGGATCTCATCGGGTTTACCAAAGGCAAATCGACAGACGAAATTGATGAGGATGCCGATGACGACCAAGGATCGGATCAGGATGTCGTGGAGGAATCGGGCAGCAAGGTGAAACTCAAAACCTGGATGCAGCGCAAAGGCCGATCCATGGGATACGAAGCGCCGGGCGGCAGGCCTGTTCCCCTGATTGATCGTGTGCACCGGATGATGCATCTGTGGAAGGCGGGCGATCTGCACAAGGTGGATGAATATCTCGACGAAAATGGTCTTCGCCGGCAGGAACTTTTCCGGCGACTGCTGCAATCGCTCATCGAGCTTGCCTCCGCCGGAAGCGAGGAAAGATCCCTGCTGGAATCCATCAGCAATCACATTCAGGGGAAAGGCGCGGTCAGGACGGATCAGACAATTCTGTCCCTTGATGAAAACGAGGAATGAAAAGACATTTGTGTTTGAATAAGCAATTCGTTAGACTGCGTCTGCGGAATTGATATTGAGATATGAGGAGGAAGAATAATCGATGAGTAAGCTGCCTTGGAAGCCCTGGCACGAAGTAGTGAAGCTTCGCGAAGATCTCCGGTCGGGTGATTTGCCGCTGCACCTTTTTGCCGCCGATCTTTACGATGTGATGATGCAGCGTGGAAAAAGAAAGATTTATGAAGACCCCGAACAGTTTTTTGCCCTGACGTTTCCAACCTTCAATCTGCGGCGTTTGGTCCGCGACGTGGTGCTCCGTCTGGCGGGCAAGAACGACAAGGCCGTGCGCCAGTTGGAATTAACCTATGGCGGGGGCAAAACGCACACGCTGATCACACTTCGACATCTTGTCAATGATCCGGCGAGGCTGCCCAAGCTGCCCGCCGTCGAAGAATTCGTCCAGGACATTGGCGAGCGTCCGCCGCGCTGCCGCGTGGCGGCTTTATGCTTTGACAAACTGGATGTGGAAAAAGGAATGGAAGTCATTTCGCCTGCGGGCAAGACGCGCACGCTGAAACAACCGTGGAGTGTCCTGGCCTGGCAACTGGCGGGCGAGGAAGGGTTGAAAATCCTTCATGCGGATAATAAAGCGGAAGAGCGGGAAACAACGCCTGCTGAAAATCTGCTTGCGGCGCTTCTGGAAATTCCCGGTAAAGAAGACCTTGGAACCCTTGTGCTCATTGACGAAGTGCTGATGTATGCCCGTGAGAAAATAGCGCAGAATCGCGAATGGCGCGTCCGGCTGCAAAATTTCTTTCAGTATCTGACGCAGGCCGCGGTGAAAGTGGATCGCTGCTGCCTGGTGGCGTCGCTGCTCGCCACTGATCCTCTCAAGAGTGACAGTCTGGGCCGGGAGATTCAGGCTGAACTTTATGATATTTTTCAACGACAGCGTGAAGAGGCCGTGGAACCGGTTGTCAAAGAGGATGTTGCCGAGGTTTTACGCAGGCGTTTCTTCACGCCCGAATCGATCAAGGATCGGGATGGTTTCCGGCCGCATGTTGTGTCGGCCCTCAAAGGAATAACGGCTATAGACGAACAAACGGCCAAGCAGGGCGCGGTTGCCGAACAGCGCTTTTGGGACAGTTATCCCTTCCACCCCGATCTCACCGAAGTTCTGTATTCCAAATGGACCCAGTTGGCGCGTTTTCAAAGGACACGTGGTGTATTGCGCACGTTCGCTCTGGCGCTGCGCGAGGCGGAAAAGTGGGATCAATCCCCGCTGATCGGTCCGGCCGTGTTTCTCAACGCGCCTGAAAAAGAGGGATTGTCGGAGGCTCTGCGGGAGATGGTCACGGTTGCCGATACCGAGGAAACCGAAGGAAAAAAACAGGCGTGGACCGGTATTCTCGACAACGAGTTTGAGCAGGCCAAAATCATCCAGACGGAATCCGTGGGGTTGAAGTTTCGCGAAATTGAGCAGGCTGTTGTCGCGACTTTCCTTCATTCCCAACCCATCGGCCAGACCGCCAAGACAAGGGAAATTGTCGTGCTTCTGGGGTCAACCCGGCCGGATAAAATCGAACTGGAAAAAGGTCTCACCCGCTGGGCGCAGACGAGCTACTGGCTGGACGACATCCATACCACGACGCCCGAAGGGCAACTGCCGCAAACGTGGCGCCTGGGCAACCGTCCCAATCTCAATCAGATGCATGCCGTCGCGTCCAGAAACATCCCGGATGAGACCGTGCGCGCCCGCTTGCTGGATGATATCGGCAAGACCAAATCATTAACGGCTAATGCATCGGCCGCGGGGGTTCGCCCCCACACGCTGCCGGTTCGTCCTAAAGACGTCGAGGATGACGGCGCGTTTCACTACGCTATTCTGGGGCCCGGCGCCGCTTCGGAATCCGGAAAACCAAGTGCGGAAGCGAAACGGTACCTTGATGAGACGACCGGGCCGGACAGGCCGCGCGTTTATCGCAATGCCGTTGTCCTCGTAGCGCCTTCCAAAGATGGTTTGGAACTGGCATTGGCCGGCGTGCGTAATTATTTGGGATGGGAGAGCGTCCGCGAAGATATTAAAAAGCAGCAGAAAGACGGCAATGTTGATCCGGCCAGGGCGCAGACGCTGGCGATTAACATCGAAAAGGCCAAAGGCCGCATCCCGGATGCGATCCGGCAGGCATGGTGTATTGTCGTGACGGTTTCAGAAAAAAACGAAGCCCAGGCGTTTAAAATCACCGTGACAGATGAACCGCACTTCAATACGATTAAGACAGACAAACGCAGCCGCATGCAGGATACGCCTGTGACGGCGGAAGCACTTTTGCCGGAAGGGCCTTATAATCTGTGGCGCAAAGGTGAGACGGCCCGCCGCGTCAAGGATCTTTCCGGCGCATTTGCCCAACTGCCGCACCTGCCGAAAATGATCAAGGCCAGCGCTATCCTCAGCACGCTTGCGGAAGGTTGCGATAAAGGCATCTTTGTTTTGCGTCTCGTTCGACCTGACGGCACATCGCGTACCTGGTGGATGAACAAGCCTGATGATGTCGCTCTGAACGATCCGGCGCTGGAGCTTGTGCTGCCCGATGCAGCGGCGTTGGGCGAGATACCGGCTTCGCTGCTTTCGCCAAACGTTCTTCCCGGCTTGTGGAAGACGGAAGAAATCACGTTTAAGGATGTGACAGCGTATTTTAATGGCGCTAACATCGTCAAAGTTGAGCGAGACGGCTATGAAGAAGCGTTGCACGTGCCAAAGGCCGACGCGGAAGTTGTTGAAAAAGCCGTTTCTTCAGCGGTGGAAAGCGGCGCTCTGTGGCTTCTTTCCGGGCCTGCCAGTATTCTTGCCGAGCCGATACCGCCCGGTGTCTTGAGCAACAATGCAAAATTGTCAGCGCCGCCGGCAATCGTTACCGCGGCGGAAATCCTGCCGGAAAATCTGCCGGACGCCTGGAAGAAAGGCTCTGCATCAGGACTGTCCATATCCACAGCGTTATCCGTAAAAGAAGGCAAGACGCTGCCCTGGAAAACAGTCAAGGACGTTATCGGTGGCGCCCTGCAGGCGCGTTTCCTTGGACTAGCGGAGGAATCCGTTCCATGGCCCTGCGATTTTCCCGCGGCACAGTCCGTCATTCTGAAAACACAGGGGACAACCCCACCACTCCCTCCGCATCATTCAAGCAAGATATCCTGGGCGGAAGCCGATCTTGAACCATCACAGATTCAGGACTTGGGTGATATTATTCCGCATCTTCTCAAAATAAAGAAGACCGGATTGCCAATGCGGTTTCGTATGCGCATTGAAATTGGCGACGGCAAGACGACACCGCCTGAAGATGTGGTTACGGAAATCAATGTGCTGCTAAAAGAAGTGAAAAGCGATTTTGCGTTGAAGTAGATTTGATGAACTCGTAAAAAGTAAATTTCTGCGCATTTTTGTCTTGCCGGCGAAGGTCGGCATCCAGTAATTACAATGAGTTATGGACCCCGGCCTTCGCCGGGGTGACAGCTTGAATTACTTTTTACGAGACCGTCAAGATTGAAAAACGGCAATAGAACAAAAAGGACAAAAAAAGGGGATTAGGTGTTTATTACCTAACCCCCTGAATTTATTGGCTCCCCAGCGCGGACTCGAACCACGGACATGCTGGTTAACAGCCAGCCGCTCTACCGACTGAGCTACTGGGGAACATGTTTTATTTTCTAAACTTCTTTCCCCGGCGCAAGCCCGAGGGCCGCCGGAAAAAATTCAGCGAGCTACATATTACAAGTCCATGCGGATGTCAACAACTTCCACGAAATATTTCGCCCCTACTTAGGCGCCTTTGCGCTGCCAATCCAGCAGCATTTCCGCGATGGTCTCTCCGATGAGGGAGTAAGGGAGCAAAACCTCATTCGCGCCGCTGGTCTTCAGCTCTTCCGCCTGCTCAGTGGAGTCGGCTGTGGCCACAATCAGGGCGTTGGGCGCCAGCATCCGGCACGTTTTGACCAGCGACAGATTACTGGTGTTTTTCAGCAACATATCGGGAATCGTGGATAAAATGACTTCGGCGCCGGCCACGTGGGCGTGGTCCAGGGTGTCCATACTGCTGATGTCTCCGAAAACCCCTTTGACATGGCGGTCTTCCAGCTCTTTAAGAACTTCCAGA
>Ga0208459_1002431_pt1 | contig 15737 bp, 12 predicted proteins | sample AD_UKC087_MetaG_FD_184433 | JGI IMG/M metagenome (GOLD analysis project Ga0208459, IMG submission 184433) | Active sludge microbial communities of municipal wastewater-treating anaerobic digesters from USA - AD_UKC087_MetaG (SPAdes) (version 2) | ecosystem: Engineered > Bioreactor > Anaerobic >... | reverse complement strand
TTCTTTCGGATGACGACGAATTCGTCACGATGGGCATCCATGTCTGGGAATGCAGCCAGTCCATGTTCACTTTTGGAATGGCGATCGCGGGCAACGTGAATGCCACATCAAAGGTTGCGAAGGTTTTTCCCCTTCACATGCCGGTTTCGGACGGCGACTGCGAGTGCGACGACGAAGGCTGCGATTGCGATATGGGTTCCGACGTTTGCGACTGCGGGTGCGACCAGGATGATTGCGGGGACGAGGCTTGCGACTGCGATGACGACTGCGGGTGCGGCTGCCGCGAACCGGCGGTCAGGGCCCACTTCTTCGTGACATCGCAGTTCTTCTGGACAGGTGAAACCATTCCGACGGACGTGCTGACCCGATACATCAATGTGGCCCTGGCGGCCCGTGAAGATTTCCTGAAGTCGATTGCCGAAATGCAGGAAGAATTCGACGCCTGACCTGGCTGGCCGTCAGTACCCTGACGTTTCCGGCTGCACGCACGCTTCGGATACAATCGAACCCATCAGCACGTGAACACCCTCGGCGGGCTCGACGATCCTTGCACACATACCGGCAGGAATCGTAATGCCGGGGCCTGGAATGCCGTTGCTGGACACCGAAAGCTCACCAGCCGCGACACGAATCCACTGATTTGCGGTGCCGGACAGGACCGCGAATTCCGGCGAATTGCCAAGCATCTGGACATACCAGGTCTCATCGGCCGTGCCTGCTGGAACCGTTCGCAGATCGGAAGCCATTTCGTGCAGATTCCAGTCAAGAAGGATTCCTGCCCCTGAATTCACGATCATCGATGGATTCAGGTCGTCCGTTGTTCCAATCATCGCCTGAATCGACTGGATTGATGATGGCAACATCCTTATGCCAAGGAGCGTGTCGAAATCGTGACGTACCTGCAGGACGCCGTCCTTCAACCCAAGCTGTTCAATCGCAACGCCGATGTCCCCGATTGTACGCGCATGCAGTTCGAATCCATCGCAACTGACATGAGCCTTGCCAGCCACGTCGGGAGGCTCTTCAAGGGCTTCCGGTTCCCCAGACCCGTCAGAAAGGTCCCATAACCAGTCAATCAGAATCGCATACGGAAACTCGACCTGAACACTTCCAGCATCGATCGACAGCGTTCCTGTCGTCCCCGCTGAGTCCGCTGACAGAGTCGCGATGACTTCGCCCGAATCGAAACTGAACACATCGCCTTCAACCGACATTCGCGCCGCGGTATTGTCGGAAATCGACAACCCCACCTGACTTGTCCCGTAATAATCGTTCGAAAGGCAGACACTGATCCAGCCGGAAGCGTCCAGGCTGTCATACATGGGGCGACCCTTCAACCCGTACAAAGCGTTGGCCGTATCCAGCGCCGACTTAAGCTGATACATATCGACGGAAACCGATGTCATGTCGCCGTATGTCCTGAACTGGAAGGCCAGGACACGGTATTCACCAACCTGCACATCGATATCGACCGAGTCCGCGTAGTATGCAGACAGGTTCAGTTGAACCGGAACGACCTCCAGAAAATCCCTGCACGCCTGTGCAAATTCGCCGCCATCCCCGTCGCCGCCGATATCGACATCACGGGTGTTCATGGCGCCCTCGCCCGCCTCGCCGCCATCATCCCATCCCGAATCGCCGCCCGCTTCATCAAAAATCCTGCAAAATACGTCGGGCAGAAGGCGAATCTCGATATTAGTGTTCGAAAATCTGGCAATCTGCGATTCCACAAGGACGAACTCATTGACTAACTCGACCAGCCGGCGTGCCGACTCCTCAATGCCCAGTTCAAAGTGATCCTGGCCCATCTCGAATTCGCAGTCAGGTTCAGTCGGAAGACCGACGCCTTCAGCCGGAATCGTGCAACCCAGACCGCCGCCCAGGTACCCTCCAACCCGCCTGAACAACGCCATTCCTTCCATGAACTTAAGCCCGGCATCCAGGCTTGAAGCCTGCGAAACGACATTCTGCGAGATGACGGCCCTGGCCTTCTCAAGGGTGATTGGCAGCGGGTTCGGTGGAAAATAGCAGGAAGACACTGTTGAAACCATGGCCAGGACCACCAGCAGTAATGCCCGGTGCAAATGCCTTTCGAACCAGTGACCCGCGGTTTCTGTCATTCCCGACCTCCCTGGGGTGCCATCGGCCGGCGGCAACGCCGAAACGAACATCACGAGCCCACATTGTTGCGAACCGGACTGAATAATTCCAATACCGCCATGTACTTAAGGTTTGCTTAACACCCAGGTCTTATCATCGCCACGTTTGCGGCCGGACGTCGGGGCACTCCGAAAAGGGGTAAGGACCGTTTGCCGCCGGCATGACTGACGGACTGCGGGTCGAATTGACAAAGTGGGGGCAACGTGGAAGGAAAATTCATCTACCTGATATTTCTGGGCTGTCTGGCTGCGTTCACCGGTTGCGGGCAGGATGCCAATCTGTCGGTTTACGACGCCGCCTTGGATGCAGGGGCGGATTCCGGCCTGCGGGCCGATTTGGACAGCCATCTCGACGATGGGGCTTCCAGTGACCGCATATCCTACGTCGATGCGAATCAGGACGATTCGGCAGGCATGCCGGACGGCGGCACAGGCAAGGATTTGTCAATCGGCCCGGATCAGTCCGTTGTTACCGACTCGTCCGAAGCCCACGACGAGTCCACGGCGGGCGACGCAAATCTGCCCGACTGCGAAACCGAAGGCGTCACATGCATATTCCTGAATCATGACAGCATCAGCGTGACAGGCGCCGGGGCCGTTGCCGACGGGGCTGTCGTCACGGTCGTCAAGGCGGGCGTATTCCTTATTTCAGGTACGCTTGACGATGGAAGCATCACCGTCGATACGACCGACAGCGGGCTTGTACGTTTGCTGCTTGACGGAATCCATGCGTCCTGCAGCACGTCATCGCCACTCTTCATCATGGATGCCGGGGACGTGGAAATTCATCTTGTCGCGGGAACCACCAGCACACTTACGGATGCCGTCACGTACGTGTATGCCGAGGCTGGACAGGACGAACCAAACGCGGCCATCTTTTCAAAATCTGATCTGGACATCACCGGCGACGGAACCCTGGTTGTAAACGGACGCTACAACGACGCCATCAACGTAAAGGACGGCCTGGACATCCTCGGCGGCAACATCGTCGCAAACGCCGTCGATGACGGCATTCGGGGAAAGGACAACGTTAGTATTCTTGGTGGTTCGGTCACTGTAACAGCCGGTGATAACGGCATCAAGTCGGACAACGATACGGAGGAAGGCCGCGGCTTCATCGAAATCGCTTCCGGCCGCGTAAACGTTACATCGGGTGGGGACGCACTGACCGCACAAAGGTCGATTGACATCCATGGCGGTGACATCAAGCTGGTCAGCGGCGGAGGATCCGGCTCATCAAGTTCCATTGATATAAGCGCCAAGGGCATCAAGGGGCTGGAGAGTGTCGTTATCTCGGCTGGGAACATCGAAATCGACTCGGCGGATGACGGCGTCCACAGCGACAACGCAATTTTTGTGTCCGGAGGCTCCTGCCTTATCGCGTCCGGTGACGACGCTTTCCATGCAGAGGAAACCCTGGAAATATCCGGTGGCGTAATCAACATCACGAAGTCTTACGAGGGCCTGGAAAGCAAGCTGATAACGATTGATGACGGAACGATTCATATCGTTTCTTCCGACGACGGCATCAACGTTGCCGGTGGCGACGGTTCCGGTGGATGGACCCCCGGCGGCGGCGGATCCTCGGCCGCATACATTCTTACGATCAACGGAGGCCTCGTCTGGATGAATGCCGGTGGCGACGGACTGGATTCAAACGGCAACATGGTAATCAACGGTGGAACCGTTCTTGTGAACGGCCCGACAGACAACGGCAATGGGCCGATAGATATCGGTGACGGCTCCGGTTACTACTTCCGAATGAACGGTGGCCTGGTTGTCGCGGCTGGAAGCAGCGGCATGGCTGTTGGCAACAGCACTTCCTCAACCCAGTACGGCGTTCTTGTGAACCTTTCGGCCGCACAAACCGCGGGAACCATATTCCACCTTCGCGCCTCTTCGGGAACAGAGATGCTGACATTCAAGCCGGCCAAGAAGTACCAGTCGGTGTTCTTCAGCAGTCCGTCGCTTGCGTCGGGAAGCTACGACGTCTATCTGAATGGAAGCTCGTCCGGCGTGCTGAATGACAATCTTATCACCGGGGGCGTATATACGCCCGGCACGAAGTACACGACGTTTTCGGCGACAGGCGTGGCCACCAGGGTCGGTTCCAGCGGGCCGCCGCATTGAAATCGGACGAGCGCGGGTTCGTCAGATGGTTGCCTGCTTCACGGTATCGATACGGAAGAATCGGCCTTCACCGGTTCCCACGAAGATTGTTCCATTGACTATACAAGGGGTTGAAAGGATTCTGCCGCCCAGATCCACCTCGGCAACAATCCTGCCGTCTTTCGCGTCAAGCATTCTCAGGAGGCCATCGTGCGCGCCGAATATCACTTTACCGTCCACCACGCATGGTGACGACCAGACCCAGGGCGCAAGCCGCGTATGCCAGATCAGTGAACCGTCACGCTCATCAAGACAGTAAATCCCGCCACCGGCGCCCCCTCCGACAAAAACCCGTCCGTCCCGGACCGCCGGGGTCGCCCAGTAGCCGCCCCGATAGCCGCGAAAACACCATTTACGACTCCCGGTCGTCCGATCGAAACAGAAGACGCCGCTTGAACGGCTCTCACTGGCAACGATTACGTTGTCGCCGCTTATTACCGGACTTGCGTCGGTATCATCGCCGGTTGCCGCCTTCCAGACCACCCTGCCCGAGTCGGCATCGACGCAGAACAGGACGCCGTCGTACGTCGCGGCATATACCAGGCCGGCGTGAACGGCCGGGGAAGTCTCGGATCCATTGGAGCCCGGAAGGGATCCAGGGCCAACCCCGCCAAGTAAAGTCCGCCATATCTCGCGGCCATCCGCCGGATCCAGACAGCGCAAGAATCCGGACTCACCTGCCACGTAAAGGCGTCCGCGCCAGATACAGGCGGAACTGTCGATATCCGTGCCGACGTGAACCGACCAGACGACCTGACCGGTTGCCGCGTCAACGCATCGAAACACGTCATCGACACAACCGACATAAATCCTGTTCCTGAAAATGCAGACCGAACTTTTGATCATCCGGCCGAACATCGTCTTCCAGGCGATCTGACCGGTTCGGGCATCAATGGCATAAAGACATCTGTCGGTTCCGCCGACAAAGACATGGCCGCCAAGCACCGCGGGCTGTCCGGTCCAGCCGGTACCGCACCACCTGGCCTGCTGGCCGCGCAACGTGGTATCGAAACAACCGAATTCAACCTTGAACCTTACGTCGAAGCGATCACCGACCGGGCCGGTTCCATAAAAGTTCCTGGCAGGGCTGCCGCGAAACATCAGAACCGTTTCGGTCGCCGAACTCGAGTCGCCATAATTCCAGTCCGGAAGATTGATGGGAGCCTCTGGAATTATGATTCTACGGACGGGATCACCGTGGGGCGACAAATGTCGCCGGGTGGCAGCACCGGCCGCCAGCAAATCACCGATAGCGAATTGACTGGCCAGGCCAACGCCACTGGCGACAATGGACTTCAGAAACTGGCGTCTTGAAAACCCCGCCATTACCCACCAATCGATGAAGACGAACGGACTATCGACCTTTGCCGGCAAGCCCGCGCTTCTTCAGAAGCGGCTCAACGGCCGGATCGCGTCCCCTGAAATCACGATACATCTGTCCCGCCTCTACCGTGCCGCCACGTTCAAGTACATTCTTCCTGAACTTCAGCGCCACCTCGGGGTTAAACAGATCCCCGGTTTCCTTGAATGCCTGGAATGCGTCCGAATCCAGCACTTCGGACCAGATGTAGCTGTAATAGCCTGCCGAGTAGCTGCCACCGCCCCCGAATATGTGATTGAAATAGACGCTTCTGTACCGCGGGATAATCTCCTTTGGCATCCCAATCCGCTTCAGCACGGCCGCCTCGAACGTTGCGGCATCGCCGAATTCGGCCTTTGTTGCCCTGTGCCATTCCATGTCCAGCTTGGATGCGGCCAGGTATTCAACCGTGGCGAACCCTTGATTGTGACGGCTGGCTGCTTCGATCTTGGCGACCAGTTCAGCCGGGATGGGCTGGCCCGTCTTATAGTGACGGGCGTACAGCGCAAGCATTTCCGGCTCAAAAACCCAGTTTTCCATTATCTGCGAAGGCAGTTCCACAAAGTCGCGCGGCACACCGCCAAGGAACCTGTAGGGAACCTTTGCAAGCAGCGAATGGATACCATGCCCAAGCTCATGGAAAAGCGTTTCGGCCTCGTCGGGCGAAAGAAGTGCCGGATCATCGCCGGACGGCCGGGTGAAATTTCCGACGTTGACAACGATTGGACGGATATCTTTTCCGTTGACGACTTCCTGCGAACGATAGCGACTTGACCACGCGCCAACGCGTTTGCCGGGACGAGGATGGTAATCGCCCAGGAACAGCCCGACAAAGGTACCGTCGGCCTCGGTGACTTCCCAGGCAAGCACGTCGCGGTGATAAAGTTTCAAGCCTTCAACCGGCTTGAAATTGATTCCGTAAAGCCTTCGAGCCAGTTCGAAAGCGCCGGAAAGAACATTATCCAACTTGAAGTATTGACGGAGTTCGGCGGCATCGAGTCCGTATTTGGCGACCCGTGTCCGCTCGGCGTAATAATGCCAGTCCCACGGCATGAAATCGCCCTTGAGCCCGTCCCTGCGGGCGGCAGCCGCGTACTCGCGCGCCTCGCGGGCGGCAACCGCGAGGGCCGGCTTCCAGAGCCTGTCCAGAAGACCATCCACCCCGGCGGCATCCTTGGCCATCCTCTCCTCGAGGACGAAGTCCGCCCACGACGCGTACCCAAGGATTTTCGCCTTTTCGAGCCTGAGTTCGGCGATTCTTCTCAGAACTTCCTTGTTGTCGTACTCATTGCCACGATCGCATCTGGAAGCATAGGCCTGGATGACCTGCTGCCTCAAATCGCGTCGCTGGGACTGTTGCACGAAGGGCCACATGCTCGGATATGACAAGGTGATAAGCCACTTTCCCTGCTGGCCTTCCGCGGCGGCGGCCGCAGCGGCGGCGTCGATCGTTGACTGCGCAAGCCCCGCCAGATCCTCGGGCTTCTCAAGCACGAGCTTGAAAGCATTTGTTTCCGCAAGCAGATTGTCGCCAAACTTCAATCCAAGAACCGCAAGCTCCTGGTTAATCTGCCGCATCCTCTGCTGGGCGGCTTCATCAAGGGCGGCACCGGCCCTGACAAACGATTTGCGCATTTCTGAAACAAGGCGGGTCTGAACAGGATCAAGCCCAAGCGCGGCCGCCTTCCTGAACACCGCATCAACCCGTCCGAACAGCACCTTGTCAAGGAAGATGTCATCCCGAAGCGCGGTGGTAAGCGGCGCGATCTCCTTCAGGATGGCCTGGATCCCGGGCGTGGTTTCGGCCGAGGACAGGTTGTAAAGGACAAGCTCAACCTTTTCCAGCAGGCGTCCGCTCGCATCAAGCGCAAGAACCGTGTTCTCGAAATCCGGCTCGGCCGAGCACTCAACGATAGCCTTGATCTCCGCTCGCTGCGTCTGGATTCCGGCCTTGATCGCCGGGACGAAGTCCGACTCCAGAATCTGGTCGAATGGGGGAACCCCGAACGGGGTGGTCCATTCCACAAGCAGCGGGTTGACCCGTTCCGCCACAACCGGGGCCGGCTGCCCCGAAACGGCTTCATCCACAGGTTTATTGACGCTCACCTGCTCCTCCCTGACCTGATTGCCCGCGCAGCCGATTACAGAAACAATGACGGCAGCGTATCCGATTCCCCTGATTACTGATTTCGCCTTCATCAAAACCCTTCCACTGAATAATTCCGGTAATCAAGTAACCCGATTTGCAACACAGCGTCAATCAGGAATCCCGCAATTTTTGAACAAATCAGATTGATTTCGGTCGAACGGCACAATCCGATCGATTCAAAGCTCCGGGCAGCCTGTGCTAGAATTTACCGTCATTCGTGAAGGAATCCAGGATGCCGAAACAGACTGCGACCGAGTTGCCCTCAAATGTCTGGATTTTTCAGGGTAATCCCGATGTCTTCGACCTTGATGCGTATCTGGCCGAAGGATCTGGCAGGCTGACGTGGGAGGTGAACCAGAACGCCGACCGCATTAATGACGGGGACACCGTCTATCTTTGGCGCGCTGTTTCAAGAGCTGTGCGGGCACGGGCGAACGCGCTTGCGGACAAGCCTTTCAGCCGGGCCGCGCGACAGGCCAGGCTTGCTGCCCGTCCAGCCATTGTTGCGGTTGCCAGGGTCGTCGGTTCTGCTTTCGATGGCCCGGACGATTCTGATGCCGTCCAGTTCCGGCATGATCTTGCGCTTCCGGAAACCAGGCGACGCGTCTGGCTGGACATTTTGGCAAATGCGAACGGACGCGAGGCGATCCGTCGCGAGTGGCTTGCTTCCGACCCGCTGTGCAATTCGCTTCCGATTCTGGATCGCTGCGGCGACACGAATATCCCGGTTACAACGGCTCAAGCAGAACGGCTCAATGCGCTGTGGGAGAACTCCGGGCGCCCAATGACGCGAAAGGATTTGCTGGCAATTCTTTCCTGCTACTGCCGCGTTCGCGCGATTGAGTCGCGATCTTCGGGCAAGGCCTTGCGTGAGTCCGCCGGCACGACGCGGGCAGCCGGCAAGGCTTCCGCCGGCCCGGATCGTCAGTCCCGTCTTGAAATCGACCAGGCGATTGCCGATACGGCCGTATTGGTGGGCCGCGCCATCGGTGGCGTTAAGCTTGCGATTGCAAAATTCCGGGCGCTTGATCCGGCCTATCCAGGCAACGGACTGTCCGGCGCCACTTCCGTCTTTCATGACGTCATCAATCAGTATCTGGACTCTTCCCGCGGGTGCCTTGACGACGCCGCGGTTGAACGGGATTTTGCCAATATCTGGCTTGGCCGCTCGGACAGCGGCCTGTTGCTCTGACCCGGCGCCTGGTGGCAAATTTATCACTCGGCCTTGACACAAGCCGCTCCCGCAACTACTTTACACGTGGTTTGCCGGTCGCTCCGGCATTTTCACAATGGGTGCGCCGCCACATCCCGGTTGGCGCAGGTTTATAAATCGGTACGGTCGGGCCGCCGTCCAGAGTCAACAACGACTGGAAAGGGGGCCTATCATGACCAGACAAACGAAGCCTGCCGTATCGGGATCCGGTGAAAACAGCCTGCTCGGACTTCTGATCAGGATGTACTGGATGGCGTTTGGAAACCTGCCGCTGCTGTTCCTGCCAATCCTGATAATCAAGAGCCGCACCCCGGAATTCACCCGAAGGGACGTCATGTTCATCGTTGCGTGGGCAGCCCTGGCAATTGCCCGACTGGCGGACGCCAGGTTCTTCAACCCCGTTCCCGCGGCCGATGTCAGGAAGTACATACTTGGTCTCACAGGGGTTTCCGCCGGCTTGATCGCGTTCGGCCACATCGTCGCCAAGCTGATGTCCTGAACTGTCTGGATTGATTTGAAGAATTACTTCAGCACGGACTGGTAGAGGAAGCCCAGGAATCCCCGGGAAATGTCCTTGATGATCCAGTCTTCCGCCGTCGCCCTGGCCTGTTTTCCGTTGAGACCGCCTTCCCGAACCTTGCGAGTGGTTGACGCAATGACCTCGGCACTGCCTTCCAGGTAAATGGAAACGGCCGCCTCGATCTCAGTGAATTCGAACCCGGACGGCGTCTTGCCGCTGTCACGGGCCGTCAATTCGACCTGAAGGCGAACGGTGGCCCCCGATTCGTCGGACACGCACACCATTCCGGCGGTCGTCATCAGGTTTCTGAAGGCGTTTATAACCCGTTCGGCAAGCTTTGTGTCCTCCGGGGCGACGCTTACGAAAACCCGAACCTGCTTGGCAGCAGTCTCGAAAGCCCTCCGAAGACTCCCTTCGCTGGCCCCGCCGGGAAACTCCGGAGTCCAGTTCGGATTCAGGACGCGAGCCTGCAGCAGGAACGGATCCAGACGGGAAAACACCCTCATGGCGGTTGCCCAGCGACCGGCCTTGCGAAGAGCATCCGTCTCGGACTCGGCCTGCTCCATGACTGCGGCCAGATCCTTCAGGATTCCGTCAATCGCCTTTTCAACGCGATCAAAGGTACTGGCCCGATCAAGAACCGCGAGCGCGTAATAATGAGCGGTTTTCTTGTCAAACCATGTCTCCGCGATGGTCAGGTCTTCCAGTTGCATGCTCGAGGACGTCGCGACGCCATCGGTCACCATTCCGGCAGACCCCTGGCTTACCGCCCCGTTGCTGTCCTGGATCCAGGTACTCTCGACGACCACGGTTCTGGACTCCACGGAAACGCTGAACCGCTTGCTGATTTCAGCCCTGGCGCGATCCGCCGCCTTTTCACGGGTATCGCCCTGGCCAACACCCGTCATGAAGCGCCTTTCCGGATACTTGTCATGCTGTCCCAGATCGACCCACGCCGGGCGCTTGGCCGCGGCGGAAGTGGCGCAGGATATCGCGCTGACTCCAATCAGGACGATGCCGGCACAGATGGCCAGGCTCAACGGAAAAGTCGTGTTGAAGCGGTTCATAGTGGCTATCCCCTTCGGTTAAGGGTTGCGGAATTACATCTGGGTTTCGGCCGGCGCTTCACCCTGGGCGGCGGCCGGCGGCGGAACTTCGACTTCCATGCCGGGGCCGAACTTGCGGGTCATGGCGACGCCGGGGCGATCCATGCTGTACAGTACCACAAAGGTCTTGGAATTCGGTTCAACATTCGCTTCGACCGGAATCGTGCTGACGGTCATGCCGCCGGCATTGGTGAAATCGACATTGAACTTGTGGATGCCGGGCTCGACGGGAATGCGGGCCATCGTGTAACGATTCGGCAACGACATCCAACTCCTGGTGTCGGCCTTTTCCACGGCCTCGGCAATCTGGATGCTGGCACTGACGATGCCGCCAATCAGGGCGGCCCAGCCTCCGCCGCTTCCGCCGTAGTTATTTCCGGCGTTCATCGCGGCACGGGCGGCCTTCTTGGCGACGTACTTGGCCATGGCGCGGGCGATTGCCTTGTCCTTCAACTGATCCAGGCGCTCCTTGTTGACTTCGACCGCAACCTTTCCCATGTCATAGACGGTCGATGTCACATAGTCCGTGCCGCCCATGACGACCTTCGCGCCTTCAACGGCGGTCGGGGACGGGAAGAATTCCGGATACGTCACGACGATGTTGTCCTGCCCGTCGCTCTGAATCCATTTAAGGCTTTCCTTGTGAGGAATCTGGCCAACGCCGGTAACAACGATGATCTCGGTCGCGGAAGGACCTTCCTTGCAGGTGCCGCTCGCGGGCATATCCTGCGGATTGCAGACTTCCGCTTTGATCCTCTCGACATCAGCCGGAAGACCGGCGGGAATCTCGACGCCGTACCTGCCGCCGACGCCCTGGTAGTCCTGCAGTGCCTTCGTATAGGCCAGGCGCGCCTGATCCAGCAGGTTGAACCGCTGTTCGCCGCCTTCCTTCGCTGCCGCGGCCTCGAATGCAAGGCCGGTCATGAAATAGGCAAAGGGATCACTGACAAACCCGGTCGTGACGTTGTTCCTGCGAAGCAGTTCAACGAAGTCGGCCAGCTTCGTATTCGCCTGCTGGGCCTCGATCCTTGCGGCTTCGTAATCGCCCATCGACAGGAAGTTCATCGCGTGCAGGAGATCGACCATGTTCCGTTCGAACTCCTCGCCCTTGTACTTCGCGGTCGATTCGTTCCAGCCGATCGCCGCCAGGACGTCGCTGACGTTCTCGGTGAAGTATTCCTTAATCTTGTCGTCGGCCTTCTGAAGATAGTCGTTGGCTTCCTGGAACCTGCCGGCGCGGCTCAGCACCATTGCCATGTCGCAGGTATCGACGAAGAAGTCGATTTCCTTCTTTCCGCCCATCTCCAGCAGCTTCGCCTCGGCCGCCGAGTAGTCACCGTTGACCACGTCAACCATGAACTCCTTGCGAAGTTCGCTGTGGGTGGTGCAGCCGGTTCCGGCCGCGACCGCCACGAGCACCGTAACAAGTATCATTCCCTTGAATTTGAACACGATTAACCGCCCCTTCCTGACACCAGAAAACACCCCTTTATCCGCAACGCGGCGACAGACCGGTCACCGCGAAGGAACCACGCGACGCACCCGTGACTGGGTCGCGAAAAGCCCCACGGCCAACCGCGTCCCTTCGAACGGATGGAGCACCCGCAAAGCAACGAAGAACAAAATTACCGGCGCGGAATAATCACGCGCCGACAGGAAAAGGACCCGTTACCAGGCGACCTTCTTCTGGTTCTTCAGCTTCTTGATATCCTTCATGCCAATCCAGGCCTTCTCGGCGGTGGCAATATTGTTCAGTTCCAGCTTGACCTTGTACAGGACGACTTCCTTGCCTTCCCAGCGATCCCGCACCTTTGAAATCGTTCCGAAAAGGATGAAGTTGGCGCCGATCTGCTTTCCAACGCGCGCGGCCGTGTCCGGATCCACGGCGCCGCCCTGCTGGTACTTCATTTCCTTCGCCAGTTCGTTTCTGAATGTCGCGTTGGTGACGACCTTCAGGCGGCCGCTGTTGACCATGGCAAGCTCGATATCGCCAAGGAAAGTATCGGGATTAATGTGTTCGTCCGTGTTGTTATAGACACGGCCTACGACCACGACCGGCTTTGTCGGCTGGCCGCTCTGGGCCGAGGCGTTTGCCACGAATTCCTCGATCCAGTGCTGGTTGAGCATGTCGTTGATAAGGTCGCTTGAAACCATCCGGGAATCACTGTCATTCCAGTTACCGGAAAGGTCGATCGTTTCATCGACCGCGACCCTGGACACCTTCATCGTCGGGCCGCAACCGGCAAGACCGGCGACCACGACCAGAACAAACGAAAACCTTGCGACCCACACAAGACCAGCGCGAAGAATCGACATACAGCCTCCTGAATGACAAATTGAAAGATACCTCGCTTGAACGACACGTTTACCACACGTTAACACTTCTTGGTAGTGGGTTTTATCAATATGCCCGAAATTGGTTGAAAAATTACTTCAGCCACCGGCGCGGCCGGTTAAAGGGGTGAAATCCCGGGGGTGTGCCGGCCCCGGGATTTCAGTCAGGATCATGCAACCCACCGCGGCAAGATTCTTGCCGGGTTCGAACTTTCTGGACATGATATGCCGACAACCATTCGAGGTGCATCATGCCAAGGGCACGCGGTGAAGGTCCGGACGATCCGAAGGCTTTGAATCTTGCGAAGATTGTCTTCAAGCTTCTCTTTGAACCAAGGGGCATCAACGTCGCTTCGCTGATGGATGAACTTGGAATCAAGGAGCGCACATTCCGTTCGTACCGACAGACGCTCGATCTCATGCCGCAATTTCAGGACAGCAACGGGGCTTCGCTTATCCAGGTCGCCGGCCGTGGATCGGAACGTCGCATTTCCCTGCGGCCAAGCGCGGAAAAGGATCTGAACGAATCGCACTTCGCGATACGGTACGCGGCCCTTAATTACGCGCGCCAGACGTTTTCCTTCATGTCCGGGACGCCGATCGGCGAATACATGGCGACTTTCTGCAACGACTACGTCGCGCAGGTCAGCAACCAGACGTATGTCTTCAACCACCTCTTCCGGGATGGCGATCGCAAATTCTTTTATCTGCCCTGGGCGCCCAAGGACTACTCGGGGCGCGGCAGGGATGTCCAGACCATCATCCGGGCGCTTTCGGACAACTTCAAACTGGAGGTCGAGTACGAGTCGTCAAGGAATCCTGCCGCGCGCGTCGTCCTTCCCCTCACCCTGGTCATGTGGAAGAGCGCGCTTTATCTGATCGTGCAAAGTGAGGATCGACGAAGAACTTACATGATGGCAGTTGATCGAATGCGACATGTCCGCACCATTCCACAGAAGTTCAAGTACCCCGACCGGGGATCGTACATGCCGGCCTCCTTCCTTGACGGCGGCTTCGGCGTGTTCGTTGACAACTGCGGAAAGCCAAGGGATTTCGAGCTGATATTCCTGCCCGACCCCGATCTTCACCGGCAGGTGCGCGAACGAAAATGGCACAGATCACAGGTTTTCGAGGATCTTCCAGACGGACGGATGCGGATGACGTTCACGGTTACGACCGATGTCGAGGTGTGGCCCTGGATTCGATCATTCGGTGACGCCGTGGAAGTTATCCGCCCAGCCCGTTGAACCCGCGATTCAGCGCCGGCGGAACTCCGGCCCAGTGCGTGGTGTGTGAATGGTCGTTCGCATACACCAGGCGATGGAATGCTCAGTCAAGTACGGTCAGATCCAGCGCGATTTCAAGGTTCAGCACGCGCGAAATCGGGCAACCGGCCTTGGCGGCGGCGGCAGCTTCCTCGATCTTTGCCTTGTCGGCGCCCTTCGCCCTTACGACCGTGGTCAATTCGCTCTTCGTCAGAACCAGGTTTTCCATCGTGATGACGCAACCGGTTTCAACGGCTTCTGGAACGATGCCACGCTCGCCCATCTGGGCGGAAAACGCCATGCTGAAGCAGGCCGCATGAGACGCGGCGATAAGTTCCTCGGGATTGGTGCCGGGAACGTCGCCGAAACGCGTCCCGAAATCAAACTTCATGCCGTCGATCACCTTGCTGCCGACGCTGAAAGTGCCCGTTCCGTCCTTCAGTCCACCGTTCCATACCGCGCTTGCCTTACGTTTCATGTTGGTTGATCTCCATTAAAGCGGGCGAATTTCCCGCCCTTGTACGGGCGAATTTCCCGCACTTCTACGGGCGGATTACATCCGCCCGCTGCGATTCTGCACGATGCCCCAGGCGAAATTTCCGCCGCTACATTTCAAAATTCTTCGCCGCGAAGTCCCAGTTAACCAGCTTCTGCAGGAACGTCTCGATGTACTTCGGACGGGCGTTACGGTAATCGATGTAGTAGGCATGCTCCCAAACGTCGATGGTGATTATCGCCTTCTGTCCGTGCTTCATCGGCAGATCCGCGTTTCCGGTCTTCGTTACCTTCAGCTTTCCATCTTCCAGAACCAGCCAGGCCCATCCGCTTCCGAACTGGGTCGTCGCCGCCGCGGTGAACTCCTTCACGAAATTGTCGAAGCTGCCGAAATCGCGGTCAATCGCCTCGGCGAGCTTGCCGGCCGGCTTGCCGCCACCGTCCTTCTTCATGCAATTCCAGTAGAAGGTGTGGTTCCAGACCTGGGCGGCGTTATTGAACACTCCGCCATCCGAAGCCATAACGATTTCTTCCAGCGACTTGCCTTCAAAGGCCGTCCCCGCGACAAGATTGTTCAGGTTCGTGACATACGCGTTGTGATGCTTTCCCCAGTGGAAATCGATCGTTTCCGCGCTTATGTGCGGCTGCAGCGCAGTCTTGTCAAAGGGCAGTTCAGGAAGTACGAAAGCCATTTTCTTCACCTCTTGCTTGGGAATGTCCTTCTTTGCAGCCGTCTGCCTTGCTTCGGCAGTTCCGGCGGCAAACACAAGCATAGCAGCGAACCCGGCGGCCGCCGCAATGCTGAACCCGAAAACCTTCAGACCCCGTGGACTTGCGATGTTCATCAAAACCTCCCGCGTTGTCGAGAAGAGGATCACCGATCAAAGGCACACCGGAATCCAATATCGTTCGAACGTATCACATTCCTTGAAAATGGCACTCCCTCCGGCATGTTGTCCTTAACAAG
>Ga0208459_1002426_pt1 | contig 15754 bp, 18 predicted proteins | sample AD_UKC087_MetaG_FD_184433 | JGI IMG/M metagenome (GOLD analysis project Ga0208459, IMG submission 184433) | Active sludge microbial communities of municipal wastewater-treating anaerobic digesters from USA - AD_UKC087_MetaG (SPAdes) (version 2) | ecosystem: Engineered > Bioreactor > Anaerobic >... | reverse complement strand
CCAGTCCTCCTTCTTGAGCATCGGCGCACCCCCCGGAGTTCATCTCATCCCTCCAAGGGTACACCTCCTCGCTTTTTTGAGGGGACTTTTTATTTCGACATTCAGGGGACATTTAACATCGACAGTGACAGTGATAAGCCGCGAATCAAACTCATGGCCGCTTCAAGGTCTTGCACAACCGGCACCCCCGGTTCCGCAGCTTGGGATGATTTCTGAGGCCAGGTCATCTCCACCCGGCGTTCCACTAAATGGTACAACACCTCCCGGATTTCCTTGGTCTCAGGTCCGTAGCGAGCCAGGACCCGGTCGAGTGTGAGAACTTGTGCGGCGGTGTGCCTGATCTCTTGATCTATCGTATCGAAGGAACTCTTCGCTGAGGCTGTTATCAGCCCGAGAACGAGCGCGGTCATCATGGCGATAAGCCCAATCCCGACCTTCACCGTGTCCTTGGAGTCTTCGCTCAGATGATGTTCCTGTAAGACACTGTTTAGGCATATTCCAGCCAAAGCACCACCAAGCGTACATGCGAATACGAGTATGCCGATTGCGGTTGGTTTCACGATTCTTCTTATACCTCTCGTGGCTTTTAATGACTATAACAACCCGTGGTATTATATCAGGATATGTATTTGCCGAGACAGATATTTAAAAACGAAATGCCCTATCAGATGAGGCTTGTGACTGACTGATATCGTAGTTCAAAATGGTGGGCCGCATAGGATTTGAATTATCGCTTGCCAGCACCAGGCCACAATCTACAGGGGGTCCGTGAATGACCCGTGAATAAGCTGATTTTATTTTCATGTAATTTTTAGGAACTGTATAGCTAAGGTTCTGAGTTATTCAAGACGATCATATCATTACATTCAATTAATAGCAGGCTAGAAGAAATATGTTGGCTTCTTGGTAAATATGAATTTGGTTAAAAATATCTTTAGGGGGTCGTAATGAAAAGACATCTAGCACCTATACTTGCGTTTATATTCGTCTTGGGTTTTCCTGTTAATTCGGATGCTTTCTATTCGCTGGATGAGATCAATGAGTATCTTTCTTATGATCGTCTAATAGTAATTACACAATTGAATGGAAATAATCTTTATCATCCGATAGTTGAAGGAAGATTGATTAATGAAACTAACGAGAAGGTCTATGTTAAGGTTAATATATATTTCTGTGATATTTTTAGAGTGAGGCATAACCAGTTCACGCTTAGTATATTAATGGAACCGAATGATAAGGTTGAATTCAAAAAATATCTGGAAAGAAAAGAAATTGAACATACAAAAAATGCGCATCATCTTGAGTTTGATATTATAGATTTAAGAGTCGGTGGTAAGAAAATCGGAAAGCGTTATGATATCTGCGGATGAGAACCGCAAGAATCGAACACTCTTATCATATAGGACTGGCCTAGTTCTACAGACATCGCGCGGCAGTCACGCGATAGATGAGAAAATATTATGTTGATGATTAAAGATGAGTTGTGATTTTTGTGATAATTGGGATAATTAATATAAGGGGGTTTCGATGAATTGGTTACTAGGTTTCTTTAAGAAGAAAAAGAAAAAAGACTCTATAATATCTTGTCTGACAAAAGATGAAACTATTCCGTGGGACAGCCCTAATGTAATATATTTAGCTGTTGTAGTAACGAGTGACTTTGGCGAGTTTCTAGAGAACGATGGGGCGAAGAGTCCAGGCATTGCAGAAACTCTACTACCACATCCAAAAAATGAGATCGAGGAATCAATCCTCCTGCTGCTACGATTTATAAATAGTAAAAAGTCTTGGAGCGCGATGAAGAAAAAGTATCCTGATCTAGCAAAAACAATTTTAACATCAAAATATTATAACGTGTTAAAGTATGGATACGTGATTCTTTCATGGGTTGTTAATGATGATGATGCAAAAGTATGCAATAAATTTTTTTCCTCAATAAAAGGGAATCCAGCAATTGAAGATTTAGAAAAATATGCAAGAAAAGCTAAAGATGGTGGACTGTCCCAAATATTAGAGAGAATTAAGGCTGAGAGTTCCTATAGGAAGGCTTATTTAGAGGAAAATTTTTCAAGAAACGAATCAATTTTTTAAATAATAATATAACAGCATATTATTTATTATTGAACTGTTCAGGCGGGGGGGGAATCGAATACTCTGCTTATATAATCCTAGCCTAGTTCTACAGACTTCGCGCGGTAGTTACGCGGTAGTTGCTAGGTTAATCTTCATTGGTTATTATATGAATTCTTTTTGATATATAATAATATGGTTAATGGGGTTCCCTGGGTTTTTTCAGAGATATTATCGAGTAGGCTATTACTACCCAAACAGGAGCAATTAAATAAGCTACCGGATGAATCTCCATCCTGTCTCCTATATCGTTTCGGAACCATGTAAAATACAGCATGAGAAATAAGGCGCAAATTTCGAGAAATAGTCTAGTGTAAGAATTGCCTGAAATTTTATATATTCTAGTCTTCGCAGATCGATAAGCTAGAGACCCTAAAATAACAACTATACCAAGTACTAACATTTCAACATTTGGTTCATTATTTTTATTCATATTGCTAAAAAAACTTAACAATGAGATGACCCCCAAAATAATTGCAATGGTGGAGCCATAATTATTAAATTTAGGGTGATTAGTGTTCATGTTATTCCAAGTCGGCTACGGTACAATCATCAAAATGACCATCAATAATTTTCCTGCCAAAATCAAAGCAATGAATAATTGCTTCATCTTCGGTTTTGAATGTATTTGATGAACTAAATGACTTCATTGAAACATGGTTGGAGGAAATCTTTGTTATAGTCACATTAGTTGTCCATTCTTTTGTCTTTAGTAGTTGATCAGGTGAAGCGGCGATTTTGTATCCTTTGTATACAATTTCTTTCATTCCAAACCTCCTCTTAAAATAGATCATGTAAGATATTGTAACCAAATATCATTATATACTGTATTAATAGATTTTCAAGTTTAAATATTAAAGTTATTCTGATCAGGGGAGCAGGTTTCACCCTGCTCCCCAATAGTTGACCTCCTAGCTGAAATGAGGGCGCAGTCAAGGGCAAGCGAAGTGAGTCCCGAAGGGATCTGGACCCTTGACTGCATAGCCCGAATGAAAGCTATAGCAACCTTGCAAGATCTCCCAGAACTTGAAGACGAGAACAGCAGCCGGAAGAAGAGTGAGGGGATTTATGGGAGCCCTCTCTTCTTCCGGCTGCCTCTTTATGAAATCTCTTGACTGGAATGATATAGTAGTATATTGCTGTGCTAGCACATCATTTAGGGGTAATGCATATGAGCAAAATGAAAGAGCAATACACTGTCCAGTTGGAACCTGAGTTTGTGGAAAAGCTAGATAAGATTGCTGATGATCTTGGTATAAGCAGAAGTCAGCTTATGAGAAACTTCCTTGAGTATGCTTATGATGATGCAATGATGCTCGATAAACTTGGAATGTTCTCAACTCTGAAGTTCGGGCAGAAGCTTATCAAAAAAATTAAAGAGGGATTATCAACAGGAAGAATCTTCATTGATAAAGACGGAGAAATAAAAACCAGAGACTAAAACAAGGAAAAGTCAGGCATCCGACTTTGGCGAGCGGGAATGCCTGACTTTTCGCATACCAGAGAGTGCTTTTATACACTCAAGGCACTAAGAGAATAACGACCTGCCTATAGAGTGTCAAGGGCTCTCTCTTTGAAGGGAAAGGGCCCTGTGGACGAACCAAGAGATCTATCTAATCCTAAATTACAGGATGATCAGTCTGAATCCTCAGGTGAAAATCCTTCTGACGTGAGCGAGCGGCGAACCATGGGTGGGGAGCAAGCGAGCGAAAGCGCCAGAGTGGCCGAAGGCCCCGAAGAGGGGGTGTGTCCGTGTAACACACCCCCTTCTACGATTCATGAATGCATACAAGATACTGAAATCATTCAATATGGCAAACCTGACCAAATACTTCTGAAGGCCGGTATAGACTCCATCTATCTTGGATATGTGGTAGATGAACCAAAAGAAGGATTTTATAAGCAAATCAAGGAACTTAAGCTAAATGCTCAGGCCGTTAATGGCTCAATCGATATTTTCATGACTTTCGATATTGAAGACCCTGATGCCTGTATGAATTTCAAGCTGGAGCCTAAAGGGCGAAGGAACTACCCCTATCTATTATGGAATGAAGCATACACGGTAATGGTGTTTGGAGAGGGAAAGACAGGTTTCAATCCAAGGGTATATGTTGAGATAAGATCAGCATGGATTCAGGAGGTTGGTGATCACAAGGCAAGAATTTACATCGAAAAGCTAATAGAAGCGAAAATAGGTTCTATCAACAAAAGCAGATCGGGTGTCTCAAGGCTCGATGTGTATGCTGATATTCTTCTCGATGAATCAAAGTTCACGGATGAGATAGAGAAAAAGCTTCGTTGTAAATCTCGGAAAACCTACCTGGTAAAAGATGCCGGTGTTTTGGAAACACTTTATGTGGGCGAGAAAAAGGCCCCCGTTCAATGCAGGATGTATGACAAAGGCAGGGAGAGGGAGAAGGCATGGGCCTTACAAGAATATCTCAACACGGTCAATCTGGGGGCAATTCCTGAGGGAAAGAAAATAATCAGGGTTGAATTTCAGATCAGACGTCCTTTCCTGAGCGAACACAAGCTGAAGGGGACGGAACAGCTACCGGGATCTGCAACCATCGCATGGGAATATCTTACAACTGAATGGTTGAGGGTCGTTAAAAAGAAAAGCAAGACTAATGCTGCAAGGGAAGAAAATGAGGATTGGTGGTGTGTGGTCCAAGAAGCTATCGGGCATAAAGATTTTGAGATCTACAAGAAAGACCATAAGAAAAAGACCCACATCAATCTGAAAATTGCGATTAATAAGATTGTCGAAAGTGCTGCTCAGTTTTTAGCGAAAGCTATTGTCTCAAGGATACCAAGCTGCAGTGACCTCCCGGATCATGAAATAACTCTCCAGAAAGCTTTTGATGTGTGGGGTGATACCTTGGCAATGATGAATTTTACTGAGGATCATGATGTTGATGGAGATTTCAGGAAACAGGTCAAGGAAGAGATCAGAAAATTGATCGGGAATCGAAAGGTAATAAATGTACGCGAGATACCTGAATGAAGATCAATGGTTATAAGTAGGAATTCAAGATAGGGACTCATTATGTTGACCAGATCCACCATGCAGAATTATATACCTTCTAGCGGAGGTATCTGTATGAAGGGGTCTATTCATTGCAGATCAGATCTAAAACACCCATGGTATTACATTAAGTGGTACTGGGACGGTCAATATCATACCATTGCCTATTATAACGGCAGGAGGATGTATAACCGCAAAGGGCCTGATGGAGCGGAAAAACTGCTTCACCAGATGCAAGGAGACAGTGAACGGGGTACATTCAGCCTGGAAAAATATTTACGTGGCCAAAGTCAGGTAAAGCCTTTTTTGTATGAATGGCTAGAGGAATGCAAGGATAATTGGAGCCCCGGAACCTATAAAGGGTATTATTCCTTGATAAAAAATCACCTGGATCCATTCTTTAGCAAATATCTATATGCTCTGCCGGAAGTGCAGCTCAATGTGATAAACAAGCTCAAGAATGAGTTGAAGCTAACGCCTAAAGGGAAGAAGAATGTTATAGACTGCCTGCATAGCGCATTGGATTATGCTTGCAGAAGTAGATTGATTGATTTCATGCCGAAATTTCCTAAGCGGGGGGACTATCAGATTGAAGACCCGGACCCCAAGTATGTATCAAAAGACGTTCAGAGTGAAATAATAGAAGCTATACCTGCCAAGCATAGGCCGATTTTCTATTTCCTCGCCTACCATATGCGACGTCCTTCTGAAGCCATGAGGCTTATGAAGGAAGACTATGATCCAGTGAAGAAATGTTTCAAGGTCAGGAGGGGTATCTCAGCCAACCAAGAAGTTGAATATACCAAGACGAAGAAAAAACATGAGATACCCTGCAGTAAGAGCTTTCTCCCGATCTTAGAAAGCATGGTGACGGAATTCCCTTTCAGCCCTTACATATTCACAACACAAGAATCTCATCATCCGCATAAAAGATATACGAGGGCTATTCTAGATAGGTTATGGAAAGAAGCCTGTAAAAAGGTAGGTGTCCAGATCTCCCTGTATGAAGGAACTAAGCATAGCACTGCGCAGGGATACCTTGATGCGGGATACTCTTATGAGCAGCTACAAATCATAACAGATCATGCTTCTAAAGAATCAGTGAAGAGGTATGCGCATGCTCAGCTTGAAAATAAACGAGCTCTCCTTGATGGTGATGTTGTTCCACTGAAGATAGCTAGAAATAAGAAAATCCGTGAATGACCCGTGAATGTTTCTGAGGTAAAATCATCAATAATATCAATAGAAAAATGGTGGGCCGCATAGGATTTGAACCTATGACTTCTACCGTGTGAAGGTAGCGCTCTCCCCCTGAGCTAGCGGCCCGAGCCAATGGACAATTCTATACAATCCGACCCCCGGGGTGTCAAGCGGATTATCCCCCGAACCGACGGCTCGTGCGCAGCATTATGGGAGAAGTTACATGCCGTTCAGGACACCGGCAGATCCGTACCGGGTTATTCCATGGGGATGGAGAAGTAGAAGGTGGAGCCCTGGCCGGGAATCGACTTCAGCCAGATGTCTCCGCCCATGACCGAGAGCGCCTTCTTCACGATGGACAGGCCGATGCCCGTGCCCTCCACGTGATTGTCCGAGACGCGGTAGAAGATGTCGAAGATGCTTTTCGTGTGCTCCTCGGGTATGCCCACCCCGTTGTCCTTGATGGAGAAGATGTGCATGTTTCCCTGGGTTTCGTGCTGTATCCGGATCACCGGGCTTCTGTCCGGGTGAGAGTATTTGACCGCGTTCGAGATGAGGTTGGAGAAGACCTGGGTGAGGCGTATCCTGTCCGCCTTTATGGTGGGCATGTCCTGGGCGATTATCACCCTGCCCTGCTTCTCGTCGATCCGGACGGCCAGCTCCATGGTGATCTCGTCGAGCACCTCCCTGGTCGGGAACTCCTCTTTCTTGAGCTTCAGGTTCTCCACGGCCGAGAGCGTCAGGAGGTTGGTGACGAACTCCTCCATGTGCCTGCCGCTGTCCTGGATGGCCTCGACGTACTGGAGTTCCTTGGGTGAGAGCTTGGGGCCGGCCGACTTCATGAACCGGTCGCAGAACCCGTTGATGGCTATGATGGGGTTCTTCAGGTCGTGGGACACGGTGGAGACGAGCTGCCGGAGCTCCTCGTTGCGCTGGCGGATGAGGTTCAGCGCGTCCTTGAGTTCATCGGACGTCCGGGACACCTCCTGGAACAGGTAGATGTTTTCCAGCACCGCGCCCATGTGCACCCCGATGGTGATGAGGAGGCGCTCGTCCTCGGGTGATATGGTGCGCTGCCCGAAGGAGCCGATGTTCATGACGCCCAGGAGCCGCGACATCGACTGGATCGGGATGGAGGCGAAGGACCGGATGCCCTGCCGCTTGAAGGCGACCGAATGGATGCGGGGGTCGATGGATGCGTTCTCGATGATCATGGGCTTGCCGCTGATCGCTACCCTGCCGGCGATGCCCTCGCCGATCTTGAGCTCCCTGACCGTCTGCATCACGGCCTCGGGGATGCCGTAGGACAGTTCGCAGCGCAGCGTGTTTCTCTTCTCGTCGAGGAGATAGATGAGGCCCATCTCGATGTTCATGATCTGGAGCACCTGCTCGAGGGTTTTCTGCAGGATCTCCTTGAGCTCGAAGGAGGACGAGAGCGTCTTGGATATGGTGTTGACCGCCGCGAGGTCCTGGTTCTGCCGCATGAGCCTCTTCTGGAGGAGGACCTTCTCGGTCACGTCCCGCAGCATGGCGATGGAGGTGCCGGGCCTGTCCTCGATGAAGTGGAAGTTGCCCTCGAGGACCTTCTGGCCCGCGTTCGTGTACACCGTGACCTGGGAAAAGAACTTCTTCGCCTTTTTTCTCCTCAGCGGTGCCAGGTCTTCCCGCCCCCGCTGGTCCACGAGGTCGAAGATGGACTTGCCCAGGATCTCCTCGGGCGGGGCCTCCATGATGTCGACGAAGGCGGGGTTCGTGAAGGTTATGAAGCCGTGGTTCATGATGATGATGGCGTCCGGGGCGTCCTCGATGAGCTTGCGGTACCTGCCCTCGCGGGCCAGGCCCCCGCTGACGAAATCGCCCAGGAGCACATAGAGGGAATCGAGCTTGTACCCGGTGATGTTGATGAACCCCGAGACCTTGACCTTCGGGGAGCTCAGCGTCTCCACGATGAGCGAGAACGGCTTGTTCGTGTCGATGAGGCGCTTGAGCATCTTCTCGAGCCGGTCGTCCACGAGGAAGGTGTGGATGAGCTCGTAGAGGGACTTGCCCACGAAGGGGAGCGCCGATGGATCCATGTTGGATTCCAGCAGCCTGTTGATGTAGATGACCGTTCCGCTCCTGTCAAAGGCGCAGACGGCAAAGGGAGCATTCTCGAAGATCGAGCGGACCTGGTCGAAGTGGTCTTTCATGCCTCAGCGTATCTCGACGGATTTCCCCGGGTCGAGGACGTGCACCGTGCACGGGCAGAGCTTCGAGAACTGCTCGGCATCCTTCCGGGCACCCACGATGTCGCCGTAGTGGATCGGTATGGCGTGGGCGGCATGGACGTCCCTGATGACCTCGGCCGCCTCCGAGGCGTCCATGGTATAGGTGCCCCCCACGGGCACGAGGGCGGCGTCGACAGAGAGCCCTTTCATCTCGGGGATCCTGTCCGTGTCACCGGTGTGGTAGATCCTCTTTCCGTCGAGGCTCACCACGTAGCCGACCCACCCGTTCGCCTTGGGGTGGAAGGCCTTGTCCACGTTGTATGCCGGCACTGCCCGGACCTCTATGTCCTTGACGCTCAGGGATTCGCCGGGGGCCACGACGTCCGTCACGAGGGGCGTGGACATGGGGGCCACCACCCTGGTGGATGCGCCGAGGAGCGCATTTATGTCCGATTCCGAATAATGGTCGTAATGGTCGTGCGTGAGCAGGATGATGTCCGCGCGCTCCTTGCGGGTCGTCTTCCAGGGGTCTATGAAGATGGTTGCGGATGATCCGGTGATCATGACGCTCGCATGGCCGAGCCACGTGATGCGTACAGTCATAGAGCACCTCCGTGAAAATATGGAAACACCATCGTGATGCAGGAATTCTCGGATGATAATACAAAAGCGGGGCCCGTGTTTCAACGGGAAAAGATCGGCACGGTGAGGGATCGGTGCCGACCCTATTCCTTGAATGCCCCCAGCTGGCACGGGAAGATCTTTATGCCCAGGGAGTCCGCGGCATTGCCAACCTCTGCCCTGGTGACGCCGGACGAATCGGCTATCTTCCAGAGCACGGCGCAGGGTATCCTCCCCTCCTTCGCAGCGGAACGGATGCGGTCGAGGACATCCTGGCCTACGTCCACCTTCCTGCCCAGGATCTTGTATGAGGAATGCCCCTTCCGGCCGTACCCGAAGAGGCCGAGCTGGCACTGGTCGAGTTTCACCCCCATCGTGGTGGCCGCCGAGCCCACGTCGGAGGGCGCCGCCTTCAGGCAGGCGGCGATGTAGTGCGCAACGGCGCACGGGAGCCTGTTCTCGAGGGGAAAGACGGCGATCATCTCCTTGATCTTTTCGTATGACATGGGTGCCTCCAACGGTTTGACGCTATACTACCACCAGTGCGTCCGCCACGAAAGGCCTTCCGTCGACCACGATGACGGGGTTCAGGTCGATCTCCCTGATCAGGGGGAAATGGAGGGCCAGGTTGCCCAGGGCCACGAGGATGTCGGCGATGGCCTCCCTGTCCACAGGCTTCATGCCCCGGTAGTCGTCAAGGATGCGCCGGGCCGCTATGTCGTCCATCATGTCGAAGGCATCGGTGCGCGTCAGGGGGGCGAGCCTGATGGAGATGTCGTCCAGCGCCTCGGTGAGCACGCCCCCCAGGCCGAATACCACGCAGGGGGGAAAGCCGGGGTGGCGCGTCATGCCGGCCACGAGCTCCCGGTCTCCCCTGAGCATCTCGGCAACCAGCAGCGGCGACTGCCCGTCCTTCGAGCGGAGGGACTCGTAGGCCTCGGCAAGCTCGGCCTCATGGGCGAGGTCGAGATGCACGAGGCCGAGCTCGGTCTTGTGCGTCACGGCCGGGGAGCAGATCTTGAGCACCACGGGGTAGCCGATCTCCTGGGCAGCCCGCTTTGCCTCGTCCAGGCCGACGGCAAGGGCCTCCCGGGCGGTGGGCACGCCGTAGGCCCTCAGGAGCTTCTTGGCGCTGAATTCGTCGAAGCCGCCTGCAGAAGACTGTGTGACGATCCGGTCCGCACCCTCGGGCGGCACGGCTCCGGCGACCGGTGAACCCTCGGGCCTGGTCCCGATCCTGAGGCGCGCCAGGAACGCCCCCATGGCCCTGGCGGCCTTTTCCGGCGCGTCGAAGGTCGGGACATGGTGCTCGTGGAAGGTCTGCATGCAGTGGTCTTCCTTGCCGAAGAACGACGAGATGAGCAGGGGCTTGCCGAAGCGGCCCGGCATGGAGACGAGCTCGTCCATGCGGATGCTCACCATCTTGATGAGATCCTTCTTGTCCAGCTTGACGAACCGCTGCATGGCCGGGTGGAGCATCTCGATGAACCCCGTGTCCATGATGCCGTGGATGATGACCCCGTCGACCTCGTCCGAGGAGAACAGCATCCTCGGGATCTCCTCGGTCAGCGCCTTCATGTCGATGTGGAAGGTCAGGTCGACCGGGTTGCGGGCGCTCGCATGGCCGGGCAGGAGAGCGCCGACGCGTTCCTGGAGTTCCTGCGAGAATTCCGGGACCTCGAGCCCGGCCCTGTTCAGCGTGTTTGCGATTCCGGTGCCGGGCCCGCCCGAGTTGGTGAGCACGGCTATGCGCCTGCCCTTCAGCGGCGGCTGGGTGGCCAGGGCCCAGCCAACCTTGTAGACGTCCTCGATGCTGTCCACGCCGATGACGCCCGCCTGGTCGAAGAGGGCTTCGTAGAGATGGTCGGGGCCGGCCATGGCGCCGGTGTGGCTCGATCCCGAACGGGCGCCCGCCTCGGAGCCCCCCACGTACTGCGCCACGATGGGCTTGACCCTGCTCACCCGGGACGCCACCTCCAGGAAGCGGGACGCGTCCCTGATGCCCTCGATGTAGAGGCCGATGGCGCGGGTGTTATCGTCCTGTCCCAGGTACTCGATGCAGTCGATGAGGTTGATGTCCGCCTCGTTCCCCACGCTGATGGCCTTGCTCAGGGCGATACCGTTCTTGTGGAGGTACGACACCACCTGGGCCACGTAGGTCCCGCTCTGGGATGCGAGGCCGAGCTTGCCCTTGTAGTCCTGGACGGGCCCCACCGTGATGTTCAGCGGGAGGTGGGTGTTCACGATGCCCAGGCAGTTGGGCCCCAGGAAGCGGATGCCGTAGTGACGGGCGCGTTCTACGAGGACCTTTTCCATGGCGCCCCCGTTCGTGCCAGTCTCGCGGAACCCGGCGGTGATGATGACCATGTGCTTCGTCCCGAGCCTGCCGAACTCCTCCACCATGTCGAGGACGAGCCGGGTCGGCACGACGAGCACCGCCAGGTCGGGCACGACGGGAAGGTCGGCTATGGCCTTGTACGCCTTCTTCCCGAGCACGGTGGCCTCCTTCGGGTGGATGGGAAAGACCTCACCGGGATAGCCCCCGGCTATGAGGTTCATGCACTGGATGGTGCCCATGGTGGTGAACGTGTTGCTCGCGCCGACAAAGGCAATGGACGATGGGTTCATGAGGTGCGCAATCGGATTATCGGGCATCGGTCCTCCTGATTGATGTAATGTCAAGAGATGCGCCTGGCGGCAGGCATCTTATCGCTCTATCATAGTACACAATACCGTAAATATCCAGGGTGAAACCTGCTACGGTATCCAGCCTGTGAATGCTCAGGTCTGCCGTCGGGTACCATCTTCGGGGTGTTCCGTCTCGGTGCTGTTCTGAAAGGAAACGCCCAGATGTACCGCGAGGCTCTCCTGCAGACCGGCGAGGAAGGTCTCCAGCGCGAAATCGGGGCACGTCTCGACAATCCCTCTGCACTCAGGCAGGACACCCGGCCCGAACACGCGCCGGGTCAGGTCGCGATCCACCCTGAGCGGGATCACGCCCTGCGCGAGCACGACCCCCGCTCTCCGGGCGAGCGCGAGGCCCATGACCTTCCCGGTGCCCGAGACGAGCTCCACCGGCGAGGGCCTGGCGAAGCAGACCGGAGAGAATTCGTGTCCGCCGCCCCGGAGGGCTGTCTCGAGGCCGCACTGCCTAAGGGCACAGGCGAACACCTTCGAGATGAGGCCGGAGCACTCGAGAACACCGGCGGGAACGGCCGCGCCGAGCGGCGTGGAGATGCTGAAGGTGATGTCGTCCACGTGGAGGACGGCGCCGCCCCCCGTGGGTCGTCGCAGGAGGGGGAGCGCGAGGTCACTGTCGTGAAAGGAGAAGGAGTTCTGGCTGTGGCCGACGGTAACGGCGGGTTCGCTCCAGTTGTAGACGCGCAGGAACCCCGGGATGGACCGTTGTCTTACCGCACCGAAGAGCGCGAGGTCCCTTGCCATGGCGAGGGACGGCGGGCACGCGGGTTCATGCAGGAAAAGCCATGGGGTCATAGCTCCTCGAGGATGAAGAGCTGGTCGCCGTACCCCACCCGTTCGCCGTCCTGCTTGAGGATGGCGGCAACGATGCCGTCGACGTGGGACTCGATCTCGTTCATGAGCTTCATGGCCTCGATGACGCACAGGACCTGGTTCTTGGCTACCCTGTCACCCACCTTCACGAAGGGCGAGGTTTCGGGTGAGGGCGATCGGTAGAAGGTGCCCACGAGCGGAGATGTCACGGTCACGGTGTGCTTTTCCTTCGCGCTCGTCCGGGCGCGGTCGTTTTCGTGGGCGCGGGACTGGGGTGGTTCGTACTGGTTCGATCTCCTGACGATGTGGATCCTCTCGGGCGTCCACTCGATCTCCACCACGTCGGTGTCCTTTATGAGCTCCACGAGGTCTCTGACTGTCTTGATATTCATTCAGCTCACTCGTTCGATATAGTCGCCGGTCCTGGTGTCCACCTTGACGACCTCGCCGACGCTGATGAACAGCGGAACCTGTATGGTGACTCCCGTTTCGAGCTTGGCAGGCTTGGACCCGCCCGATGCCGTGTTGCCCTTCAGTCCCGGGTCGGTTTCGGTGACCTCGAGCTCCATGAACATGGGAAGCTCCACGCCGATGGGGACCCCGTTGTGGAAGAGCACCTCGACCTCGACGTTCTCCTTGAGGTAGCCCAGGGCATCACCCATGTGATCCTCGGTCAGCGTCATCTGGTCGTAGGTCTGGGTGTCCATGAAGCAGTACCCGTTCTCGTCCTGGTAGAGGAACGACATCGTCTTCTCCTCCAGGTCGGGCACGTCGACCTTTTCACCGGAGCGGAAGGTGATGTCGAGCACCCTGCCGTTGAACAGGCTCTTTATCTTCGTCCGGACGAAGGCACCCCCCTTGCCGGGCTTCACGTGCTGGAAATCCACGATGGTGTACGGTTCGCCGTCGATCTCTATCTTCAGGTTCTTCCTGAACTGTGCTGTCGAATACTGCATCGAGCCTCACCTCTAGCTGACAATTCTGATGTTTTCCTTATCAATATTTGTGAGGCGCATGCAAGAATTATCTGTCACCACGACCATATCCTCCAGCCTGATGCCGTACCTGCCGGGCATGTACACGCCGGGCTCTATGGTGATCACCATGCCTTCCTCCAGCACGTCTTCGGACAGGGGCGACACCGTGGGCGACTCGTGGACCTCCATGCCCACGCCGTGTCCCAGGCCGTGACCGAAAAAGGAAGAGAGCCCCGAGTGGGCGAGGTGGTCCCTGGCGAGCCTGTCCATGTCGGAGGCGTTCACCCCGGGGACAATGGCCTTCATGGCGCGGGCCTGGGCCTCATGGACCCTCCGGTAGGTCTCGGAAAAGCCATCCGGTGCCCTGCCGGTCAGGACGGTGACGGTCTGGTCCGAGCAGTACCCCCGGTACACGCACCCGAAATCGATGATGACCGCCTCGTTCGGGCCGATGACCCGCTCCGATGCCGCTCCATGCGGCATGGCGGACCTCTGGGCTGAGGCGACGAGGAGCTCGAACGACACGGCGCTCGCGCCCCTGGTGCGCATCTCCCACTCGAGGTCGAAAGAAACGTCGGACTCCTTCCTGCCCGGCAGCCCATGCCCGAGGACGGTTTCCAGGGCCTGTTCCGAGATCAGGGCGGCCTCCCGCATGCGTGCCACCTCCGAGGGGTCCTTGATGGAGCGGAGATGTCTGAGCTGGCCTCCCAGCGGGGTCATCTCGATCCCCCTGAAGAGGTCCTTCATCCTGAGGAAACTGTCGACGTCGAGGATGTTGGACTCGATCCCCAGGGTCCTGATGTCCTCCTCGACGAGCAGCCCGTGGATCTCTTCCCACTTCTTCCTGAATTCCCGCACCTCGTCCGAGGTCTCCGTTCTGGCCTGGAGGGTGTTGCGGGAATCCACGAAGAGGAAGGCCTTGTCCTCGGTGTAGAGGTACACCGCGTCGGAGCCGGTGTAGCCGCTCAGATAGGTGATGCTCGGGCGGGAGAGCAGGCAGACGGCGTCCAGCCCCTTCAGGAAGGAGCGTGCCCTGCTAAGCCTGCGTTCCATACAGTCCCCTGAGGGCTTCCAGGGCAAGCTCGTATCCCAGGGGACCGAAGCCTGAAATGGTCCCGGCGGCGATGTCAGAGAAGTAGCTGACCTGGCGGAACCCTTCACGGGCCGACACCCTGCTCAGGTGCACCTCGACGAAGGGGAGGCCGACGGCCAGCAGGGCGTCCCTCAGGGCCACCGACGTGTGAGTGTACCCGCCGGGGTTGATGATGAAGGCATCGACACCGGCGGCCGGCGCCCTCTGGATGGAGTCGATGAGCTCTCCCTCGTGGTTCGACTGGAAGAAGTCCACCCCGAGGCCGGCGTCCTGCGCCTTGAGCCTGAGGGCCGCTTCGATGTCCCTCATGCTCGAGCACCCGTAGAGGGAGGTCTCCCTCTTCCCGAGCATGTTCAGGTTGGGCCCGTTCACGACCAGTATCTTCATTTCTTCATCCTCACGAGCCAGCCCTCCAGCGTCTTCATGAGATAGTGGTTCTGCACGTCCAGGGCATCCCGTCGGGACTCGTCGTCCAAGGACCCGATGTGATCCACCTGGGCATAGATGTCCAGCGCCTGCTCGAAGTGGCCCTGCTGGGCATAGATCCTGGCCAGGTCCACGGAGGGTTCCATGAGGAGCTCGTCGCGGCCGGCACCGACGATGTCGAGCAGGTCCTTGGCCTCGTCGTCCTCGGGATAGAAGGCCAGGTACCTCTCGAGACACGCCCGTGCCCGGTCGTCGTCCCCCCGTTTCCGGTGTATGAGCGAGAGATAGTACAGAGCCCTGACCAGGGCCGCCGCCTGATCGGACACCTTTTCGAGCACCTCGAAGGCCTCGCCGAACCTCCCGAGCTTGTAGAGGGATATGCCTGAGAGCAGCTTGTCCTCAGGGTTCTTGCGAGACTTTGCCGCCCGGACAACGTCCAGGAGCCTGCCCTCATCGAAGGCCTTCTGCACTTTCTCTGACGAACCGGCCATACGCACCTAATATTTGAGAACTAGTGATCTTTTTTACGGTAACATCACCGACACCCGGAGTCAACACA
>Ga0208459_1002424_pt1 | contig 15759 bp, 17 predicted proteins | sample AD_UKC087_MetaG_FD_184433 | JGI IMG/M metagenome (GOLD analysis project Ga0208459, IMG submission 184433) | Active sludge microbial communities of municipal wastewater-treating anaerobic digesters from USA - AD_UKC087_MetaG (SPAdes) (version 2) | ecosystem: Engineered > Bioreactor > Anaerobic >... | reverse complement strand
TGTGCTTTCATACGATTGCAAATATGAGAGCGAATACATAGAAAAAGCTGAAAGACTCACAAAAGATATTATGGAAGCGGATGATTTTGAGTTGGATGATATATTTTGGGATAATCCACCAGATAAAGAAAAGTTGATTTCTACCTGTAAAAAGATTTTACAAAATATTGAAAAAGTAAAATCCATCCCACCTGAAAAACGGAAGTATGATTTCTAATCAGTATTGAGGTTTTATGATTTTATATTTAGTCGGTATTAGCTGCGTAGGGAAAACAACAATAGGAAAAATTTTGGCTGAAAAAACAGGTTTTTCATTCTTTGACTTAGATATAGAAGTACAGAATTATTATGGGAAACCAATTGAGAGAATTCAAGATGAGTGTTTTTCGATGAACAAATACAGAAAAAAAGCCAGTGTGGTTTTAGATGATCTGTTTGCAAAAAACATTGATTCTGTAATTTCCGGAACGCCATCAGGATTAAAATATTCATATCTGCATGTTTATAAAAAACACAAAGCAAACAAAGACTTATATTCAATTCAGATAAATGATTCTCCCGAAAATATTTTGGGCAGATTATCATTCTACGACAAGGATTCAAATCCTATCATAGAAGAATTAACTGATTCAAAGAAAAGGAGGTATCTGATAGAGATTAAGGATGATTATCAATATTTTAGAAATTCATACAAACGCGCAGACTACAAAATTGACATTAATAATATAAGCTTGTTAGATATACCCAACTTGATAATTAATGAGTTACAAAAGACAATAAAAATACCTGCGGCCAGAACATAGCGCGATAGCCGAAAAGCCCCTCCGCCGCGGCGGAAAAAAAGCCCGAAAAGAGGAACACTCTTTCGGGCTTTTCCGGTCGGGCCGTTGTGATGGGTGACTATTCCGGAGCAAAGTATGCCACTTTTTGTAAATAATATTGGCGCCCAAAAGAGGTAAAAATTTTTAATAATCCGTAAAAATATTCTACCGGGGCGGACTGACATTCCGGCATATAGTAGGCCACTATAATCAGACACAAAATATTGACTTTTTGTTATACATGCTGAAAAATAGTTATTTTTGAAAAAAAGTGTGCAAAAACTCCCCTATGCTTGCAGGTTGGCGCTTGTTATATTTTTATTCAAGGATACTATGTTTAAAAATCTCATAAACAAAAATTTCAGAAAACCGGGTGGGCTTATCGGACGGTATATCATCAGATTTCTGAGAAAAAATCAGATAGAATATGATGAAATGGATGCTTTACTCAGGCTGAATAAGAACGATGTTGTCCTTGAAATCGGCTATGGATTAGGTAAGGGTATTTATGATTACGCACAAAAGTATGATTGTACTTTTCATGGGATTGATTTTTCACGGTTAATGTATAAGAAAGCGCGTAAGTTAAACCGTGAGCATATTAAACGGGGCAAAGTGATTCTGCAATGTTCGGATTTCGATGATTACAGTTACGAAGATGACATTTTCCATTGCGTTTATTTTTTGAATGTGATCTACTTCTGGGACGAAATTGAAACCCGGTTGAAGAAGATATACTCTATCCTTAAACCAAATGGTAAAGTCATCATATTCATGGCGGATGCGGAGTGTTTCAAAGATACCGGGCAGACTGCTGCCCAAACACTATTTTACCGGTACGGTATAGATCATGTAATGAAAGAAATGGGGCAGGCAGGATTCAGAAGTATTGAAACCATAGAACATGCGAAAGAGAAGAAGTGTTACTACCTCATAGGATATAAAAAGTAATGCGATCAACTGCGCGTGAACACAATTATAGGAAAACGAAAAGCTCCTCTGCTGCTGCAGAAAAAAAAGAAACTGACTCAAAAGTTCTTTGTGTGCCTTTGTGCCAGCCTTTGAGCGCATTATGCCAAATTGAAATATTAAATAGTCCGATAGGACGTATTGATATTTCTTATTTGGTTATACCGATGGTTAAAATAAATAGTACAAACGAGTGAAGCGAAGTTTGGACTATATTATTTTTCAAATCGGTGTTAGTGGTAAAAAAAGAAAACCACGAAGTCTGCCGCGGCGGACACGAAAGTTCTATGCACAAATGTTGACATCTGCAACAGCCTCGTACAATGGTGCAGCATGATAATATAACGGCAGGCATGTCATGCCCTGTGCCTTACCCTTCAAACGTAAACGAAAGCTGGAAAATTTTTGAATTGAGGCGTTTGACGCTGTTGGTGTAAATGGTGTTTTCTTTGATCAGCAGGTCGCGCAAGCCGTACGACATTTTTAGTTCAATGCCGAATTTAAAGTAAGGAAGAAAAAAATCAACGCCGGTACCTATGTCGGCCATATAGTCGTGGCGGGCCAGTTTTATGGGGGCTTCGCCTTCTTTATTTCTTTTTTTGGCCTGCGAGGCCATATCGATACTGTATTTGGCGCCGCCAATGATGTAGGCTCTAAAGTTTCCGAGACGTTTCGACTGGTATTTGATGTATAGCGGAAAAGTCATAAAAGTAGATTCGATCTTTTTGTTTTGTATGTATGAGATGGAATCTTTGTACCGGAAAGTGTATTCTACATTGCGGTTGCCAAACGAGAGTGTGGGCACGAAGCGCAGGCTCAGGTATTTGGTGAGGCGCAGGCTGGACACTATGCCGATATCAAAACCAAAATCGGGTTTGGTGGTGGCATTGGTGAGCGAGTCAAACGGGCTGAAATCTTCCACGGTTTTGATGGCAAAATCCATATAGTTCATACCCAGCAAAAATCCAAAGTGATATTTCCGGCGGTCGAATTTGGGAAGGTTTTCCGCCTGGCCTGCTCCGCGCCTCTGGGCTACTGCTGACCAGTCGAACAACGTAATGAAAACCAACAGGCAAAAGATATTTCTGAATATTTTTTTCAAGATAAAAACTTTGAACTGTATATAACGCTGTGTATTAAAAAGTATTGCAAAATTATATAATTTTTTCTTTTTCGCCTGTATAAATTGTGGCGATGCCTCCGCTAAGCCTCCGGAGGCTGGTATTGCAATAACCATTTTGTTTCATAATATCCAGAAATCCATCACCCTCGGTGAAAGCAATCACACTATCGTGCAGGTATTGGTACGCCTTTTTGTTGCCCGAAATTAACCGTCCGGCAAGCGGCAGGTATAGCCTGAAATAAGCATTGTAAATCAGTTTGAAAACTCCGGTGGGTTTTGAAAATTCAAGTATGAAAATCTTTTTCCCGGGCTTTGCCACCCGCAGCATTTCGTTTAGGCCGGTATGGAGGTGTTGAAAATTGCGTACGCCAAAAGCTACCATAACCGCGTCGAAGGCGTTGTCGGCAAAAGGCAGGTTTTCAGCGTTGGCCTTGCACAGTTCGATGCGATTGGCAGCGTTTTTCTTATTGACTTTTTTTCTGCCTTTTTCCAGCATTTTTTCCGCAATGTCGATGCCGGTAATATTTGCCTGGGGAAGGCGTTTGGCTGTCATCAGGGCAAGGTCGGCGGTGCCTGTAGCCACATCAAGAATATGCGCGGGGTTTTCTTTTTGCAACAGCCGGATAAGTTTTGCCCTCCAGAATTTATCAATAGTAAACGAAAGAAAATGATTCAGAAAATCATATCCGGGAGCAATATCGTCGAACATTTTGCCGATATCCTCTGTTTTTTTGTCTTTCAGCAAACTATCCATCCGAAAATTTGGAAAATTGCAGTTATAGGGTATTCAGAAGTTCTTTCAAAAGCTTTTCTTTATTGACGGGCACCACGCCGGCTTCTTCGCATACCAGGCCACCCGCGATATTCGAGATAAAGGCTGTGTCGTAGAGCGGCAGGTTCAGGGCCGTACACAGGGTGGCAATAGAAATAACCGTATCGCCGGCACCCGACACGTCGGCAACGTTTCTAATCCTGGCTGGTATCATAGCGCCTTCGGCCACACCGAATTTGTTTATCGACGATATAAAAATTCCCTGTTCGGACAAGGTAAGTATCATTTTTGCTATGTTATGAAAATGCTGGAAACCCGAACATATCTTAAGCAGTTCTTCGGGCGTGCGCTGTATGTTTTCTATTTTCATGCCATCACACAGTTCTTTATAGTTTGGCTTGAACAAGGTGGCATTTTTATAAGAGGAGAAGTTTTTCTTTTTGGGGTCAACAGCCACGGGAATTTTCAGCCGTTCGGCCAGCTCCACCACCCAGGTGATCAGGGCAATATCTATGGCGCCTTTGTCGTAATCTTCGAAGAGTATGGCATGGGGTTTTTCGGCCAGGGCGATACGTTCGATATGATTGTAGAACGCGCGGGTTTCGGGCTGTGTCAATGCATGAGCTTGTTCTTCGTCCACGCGCAGCATCTGGTAATTATTTCCGATGATCCGGAATTTGGTGGTGGTGATGCGTTTATCGCTGCGTAGGATACCGCTGCTGCTGATATGGTTTTTTTCGAGCAGTTGGCTGAATTCATTGGCTTTTTGATCATTGCCGCTGATGCTGCACAACAGGGGTACCGCACCCAGCGATTGTATGTTCAACGCCACGTTGGCGGCTCCGCCCAGGCGGTTTTCGCGCTTTGTAACCGAAACGACAGGTACAGGAGCCTCAGGTGAGATACGCTCTACCTTGCCCCATATATAGGAATCAACCATAATATCGCCGATTACCAGGACTTTCATCCCTGTAAAATCAGCGAAAAGTTTTTCAACGGAAAATTTATCAATAGTCAGCATCAGTAACTCGAATTTATGCGTGCATATTCTGTTTTCAGGAAATTAGTTTCGGGGCTAAAGGAAAAATTTACAGTGAATGCCGAATTTTCTTCCTGGTTTATCTCCACTAAGCTTTTTCCTAACTCGGTACCTTCGGAGGAGTATAACGCCAGTTCCAGCGCTCCTTTGAATTTCTTTGAAAAACCAATATGCAGCGGAATGTTTTTCTTGCCGGTAGTGGCGTATGTGTCAATTTTTTTGATGTCAATGCCCAGGTCTTCAAGCAAAGGATGGGGAATTACCCTGATGTGTATCAGGCTTTTGTCGTCGTCTTGTATAAATCCGGAGATATAGTTTTCATCTGTAGCCATTGATTCATCGCCATGATATACAGTATCGCCGTAGTTTTCTTCCATATCGTCATCATACGGCTGATCATAATACTCCGACTGTTTTGAAATGTCACAAGCAGTGTTTGTTTTTTTTTCTACCAGCCATACCAGGCCTATGATACAAAATACCAGTGCAAACAGCGTGATCAGGATGCCGGAAACCCATTGGCCGGTTTTTTTTTGGATGATGCCAAGTATGAGCATTAACAGCCCCAGTCCGATAATGATGACGGAAATTAATAAAAATAATCCGCTGATAACCGTTATTGACATAGAGTTTATTTAAATTTAGCTAAAGTTTCTTTGATGCGTTTTACGGCTTCAGTTATCTTTTCTTTGGATGTTGCATACGAAAACCTCAGGCAGTTGGGGTCTCCGAAAGCTGTTCCCGGAACCATGGCCACATGTGCCGTGTTGAGGAGGTACATGCTCAAATCGTTACTGCCGTTGATGGTAGCGGTTCCGTCGGTTTTTCCGAAATAATATTTTACATCCATGAAAACATAAAAAGCGCCGTCGGGGGTGTTGGTGATGATACCGGGAATTTCTTTCAGCAGGCCGAGCAGCAGGTCGCGGCGTTCGCGAAAAGCGTCCAGCATGGTTTTAAATTCCGGAGTGAGTTTGGGATCAGTGTCGATGGCCGTAAAGGATGCTTTTTGGGCGATGGAGCAGGCTCCCGAAGTAACCTGTCCCTGCAGCTTATTACAGGCCTTGGCAATAGGCAGCGGTGCTGCGATATAGCCGATACGCCAGCCCGTCATGGCATAACCTTTCGAAACACCATTGATAACAATAACCTGATCTTTAATAAAATCAAACTGGGCGATGCTTTCGTGTTTACCGACAAAATTGATGTATTCATAAATTTCGTCCGAAATGATAAAGATGTTTTTATGGCGTTCGAAAACCTTTGCCATGGCAAAAAGTTCTTCTTTGCTATACACCGAGCCTGTAGGATTGCAAGGACTGCTGAAAATAAACACTTTGGTTTTTTCGGTGATGGCGGCTTCAATTTGTTCCGGAGTAACTTTGAAATTGGTATCGATGCCTCCCGGAATAATAACAGACTTGCCATCAGCAAGTTTTACAATCTCTTTGTAGGAAACCCAGTAGGGCGCAGGCACAATCACTTCGTCGCCGGGGTTGACCAGTGCCAGCATCACGTTGGCGATAGAGTGTTTTGCTCCGGTAGAAACCACAATTTGTTCGGGGGCATAATCAAGGTCATTATCGCGTTTCAGTTTTTTACAAATGGCCTGGCGCAGTTCGGGATATCCCGGCACCGGTGGGTAATGTGTAAAGTTTTTGTCAATAGCCTCTTTGGCAGCCGTTTTAATAAATTCAGGTGTATTAAAATCCGGTTCACCGATGCTGAGGTTGATAACGTCGAAGCCCTGCGCACTTAATTCGCGGCTTTTCTGAGTCATAGCCAATGTTTCCGACTCTGATAAATTGTTGATTCTGTCCGATAAATAGTTCATAGTTCAATTTTTTTTCAAAAATAACAATTAATATTATGTTGGCAGCTATTGAAAAGAGATTTTTAGGTTAATTTTGAAATGGTACCGGTTCCGGGTTAACCTGGCGTTTCATTATGTTGAAACGATCATTATTTATTCATATCGTGAGTAATATTTTTAATTTTTACGGAGTTTTAAAATTAACTATTTTTGAACAGGGAAACTGTGGTGTCGTGTCAAGTGATATACGCGCAATGCCAAACAAATAATCAAATATAATTTTATCTGTATGTAAGGCTTGATGCGTAGGGGAAGTATTTTAGGGATAATAATTTTTTAAGAAATCATCATTTTATGGTATCTGTAGAAAACTGGAAAGCAAAATTATCGGACAGCCTGAAATTCTATTTTCAGGAGGATTATAAACTGATGCAACGGCTGATTGTCTTGCTTGCTTTTGCTGGTTTTATTGGGCATTTTCTTTTCTATTTTGTATTATCAGACATCATGGGTTATTGGGAATCTCTTGTCTTACGGATTATCGTCGCCTTACTCTTTGTATCCCTGTTGCTGTTACCCAGGCACAGAAAGCTGAGCACCTTTGGTATGTGGTATTACGAAATGGTTTATGTGCTGGTTTTTCCTGTTTTTTTTGCAATCAACCTTATTGAAAATGATATTAATGTCTATTGGTCTATTTCTGTGATGTTTTCGGCTATTTTGTATGGATTGCTTACACACCCTCCTAAAGCAGTGGTGCTATATCCGTTGAGCGTTTTTATCACACTCCTGGTTATGAATTACATCCGGGGCGGGTTACCGCAGCTGGGAGAGGCTATTATCATGCATTTTCCCGCCTATTTTATGGTGATCCTTCTGGGCCTCATTCAGACCACAATACGCAGGGCTTATGCCGCAGCTGAACGTGAACGGCAGCATTCCGAAAAATTGCTTGAAAACATACTTCCCAGGAAGATCATAAATATATTGAAAACCAATCCCGACACTATAGCCGAAAAGTACGATCATTGTTCGATCTTATTTGTTGATGTGGTTGATTTTACTCCATTTGCCGAAAAATCAGCCCCGGAGGAAGTGGTTAATATTCTTAATGAAATTTTTACACTTTTTGACCGCCTGACCGGGAAATATAAGCTTGAAAAAATCAAAACTATTGGGGATGCTTATATGGTGGTAAGTGGTGTGCCCGAACCAAGGCCGGATCACAGCGAAGCTATTGCGGATATGGCGCTGGATATGCTCCGGGTTGTTGATGAGTATAATATCAGGAGCGGCAATCATTTCAGGGTCAGGCTGGGTATTAATTCAGGTCCTGCTATTGCCGGTGTCATCGGCAAAATGAAATTTGCTTATGATATCTGGGGCGATACGGTGAATACGGCCAGCAGAATGGAATCGCTGGGTGTGCCGGGTAGAATACAAACTACCGAGGTAACCTATGAAATGCTGAAAAATAAATTTAACTTCGAATACCGTGATGTCCTCGATGTGAAAGGTAAAGGGAAGCTTAAAACGTATTTTCTTGAAAGCAGGAAAATGGCTTAATAAGCCCGGAACGATTTGAAAGGAGATGCTATAAAGCGAGTTGTCAGCAGGCACAGAAAAAAATCAGTTTCTTTGTGATATGAAGATAAAGCTATTATTGAAAATAGACGTATCTTTGCTACAGCAATAAAAAATATTTTATGGAAGATTTTCTCGATATACTAAAATACACAATTCCTTCGGGTGTAGTGTTTGCTACGGCGTTTTTTATTTTACGTGCTTTTTTGCAAAACGGAACACAAAAAAAACTATTGGAACTAAAGCTGTCCAACCAAAATGTGATTACGCCCGTGCGCCTGCAGGCGTACGAAAGAGTGATCCTGCTCCTTGAGAGGATTTCTCCGTCAAGTCTTGTTTTGAGGGTTGCCCGGCCAGGTATGTCGGCGGTTGAGTTACAGGCGGCGCTGCTGCAAACGGTGCGTGATGAATTTGAGCACAATCTGTCGCAGCAAATCTATATGTCAGGCACTGCCTGGGATATGACACGCAATGCAAAAGAGGAGATGATAAAAATTATCAACCTGGCTTCAACCCGTCTCAACGATGAGGCTACGGCTGCCGACCTGGGCTCTGTTATACTGGAGTTGGCCATGTCGCAGGATAAACTACCTGTAAATATGGCTATTGATTATATAAAAAAGGAAGCCCGTCAGCTATATTAGTCCGGACAGGAGTGCCTGACTTATCAGTCAATGTTCAGCCGGGTTTTGATGGGTGCCGGCAGCACATCTTTGTGTACCATAATGGCTATGGTTTTCAGACGGACATAATTTTCAGACAAGTACCAATACCCTTCATTGCCTTTTTTTTCTCCCCATGAATTTTTTACCAAAAAATATTTTGCTCCGTCTTTTGAGGCAGCAAGGCCTGTGATGTGCATCAGGTGATCGTCGGTAACGGTAAAATCCTCGAAAGCCTGCTGCCTGGTTTCCTGGCTAACCTTTTCTTTTTCGTTGCCGGTTTCGGCCACGCCGCCGTTATTCGCAAAACTTTTTTTGTCGCTTACATCGCCGTCCCATACCAGGGTGTATCCTTTGTTCAGGGAGTTTTCCATGACAGCCATCAGGTCTTCGAGAGGGAGGTTATAATATTTTTCAAACATCCAGTTGTCAGGTATTTCAAGAACAAAAGATTCATAGTAGGGGTGGTGCGAAAAAGAAGTCAATTCTACGTAATCATCGGCGTTGAGGCCTAAGCTTGCCGCAAAACTCTCCGGCGAATAAGTATTTCCGTTATACGAAAATTCCGATGGAATTGGCCCCAAATGGATATCCATGATGCTGCCCAGCATTAATTCCCATTTTTTGTCTGCGCTTCCTTCAGCTTTTTTTACTACCGAATCCATGATATGTTCAAGTGCTTCATCCATAAGCAACTGCTCGTGGTTTTTTTTACCGTTCAGGCCACTATACACGGTTTCGGGCATAGCACCAAATTTTTTAAACAGCTGAGTAATATCGTGGGCTTGCCCGCCGGGCCCGAAATTGCTGTGCCCCTGAAAGTGATAATAGTTATTGGCCTTAATGGGATAGGCCATGCGTACATAATACATTTCCGACAGGTCGTATTCGCCTTTGTTCATGCGCAACAACTCGCTTTCAAAAAATGACAGGGTGGCAAAACTCCAGCAGGTATTGGACATGGCCTGGTTTTTCACAGGAGTGGTTTTCAACTCGATGGTTTTTTCAATTTTTTCTATTTGGGCATATATTGTCAAACAAACCAATGACAAAATACACGATAGGATATGTTTTTTCATAAGCCGCTTTTATTTTGCAAATTTAAAATTTTTAACTTCGTACAGGTCTTTGCAAAATAAAAGTGATTATTTATGATGGATATCGAAGCATTGTTGAAAGAATTTTCTTTTCGCACCTCGCGAAGTTCAGGCAAGGGCGGGCAACACGTTAATAAGGTTTCTACAAAAGTGGAAGTGATATTTAATGTGGCAAATTCTATGTTGCTTTCAAATGATGAGAAGGAGAAGATATTGGCAGGGGCTGGCAAACACGGGAGAGACGACGGCACCGTGTTTATGATCTGCAGCGAAGGACGTTCGCAGTATCTCAACAAAAAGAAAGCTATTGAGAAAATTATCCGGCTCCTCGAAAAATGCCTGGCACCAGTCAAGAGCAGGGTGCCAACTGCAGTTCCGGATGAAGAAAAAGAAAAGCGTATGGCCGAAAAAAAGAAAACGGCCGAAAAAAAGCGTCAAAGAAAAAATAATCCTGAAGACCAGTTTTAAGCCGGTATCCTGGTTTGCCGAAGATATTTTGTATTAGTTCAGAAACCCTTTTTCCTTAAGTATCCTGATGGTTTCCTTATAACCGATTTCGAACATTTTTGGCCCTTTGGAGGTGTCCATCATCGAATACTTATGTAGTTCGGCAGGTTCAACGAAGATGTCAAATTTCCCGATTTTTGATTCGTTGACTTTGTTTATTGCCATGTGCACTACTCTGTCGGCTACATTGGTCATGCCGTTGTATTTATTTTCTGGCAATACCGGGTTTACATTGGCCCCGATAAGAAATTCGCAGTCGTTTTCGATGGGGGCAATGGGCAGGTTGTCCAACACGCCGCCGTCCACGTAGGTAACTCCGTCGATGGCTGTGGGCTGGAATACTATCGGGACAGTGCAGGAAGCTATCACATACTTGGCTAAATCTCCCTTTGAAATGTATTCCACGCAGGCATCGTCGAGGTTGGTAACAGCCATAAACAACGGAATCTGGAGCTCCTCAAAGGTTCTTGCTTTCAGGTGTTGAAGCATAATTTTAAACAAACCGGTCATACGCAACAGCCCTTTGTTGGGAACAATGAATTCGAGAAATTTATAAGTGCTTTTGTTGGCAAAAACTTTGAAAATCTCGTCCGGTTTCCATCCGTCGGCATAAAAGGCGCCAACAATAGATCCTGCGCTGGTTCCGGATACCACATCCGGGAATATCCCGGCTTCGTTCAGGGCTTTTATGATGCCTGCATGGGCAAACCCGCGTAGGCCGCCACCGCTAAGCACCAGCCCTGTCTTGTATTTGTGTTTGGATTTTACCATCTGCTGTTTTTTTAGTGCTGCAATAAAAAATTTCTTGCAGCGTAATCAAATCATTACTTCCACAAAAATACTAATCAAGTTTCAATAAGCAGTAAAATCGCAGAGAATTAGCGAAATTTTTATTATTTGGTATTAGTTGAAATTCAGGGCTTCCGCAATTTGGTCTACGGCCAGCATCTTCCGGTCAAGTGTATGTTTTTCGCCATTATCCATAGTCATGACAACTTTGTTGCCCGAAGAGTCTTTAAGGATTTCCACCGACGAAATGTGTTTTTTTGATAAGATCACATAGTCGGAAATATGGTTTTTGAGCAAGGGAGAGGTCTCAAGCATAATTTCGGCAGCTCCGATGATTTTTGTATCAAACAATAGCCTTTTGTTCGTAATTGTTATTAATCCAAAAAAACTTTGGCCATCATCAAAGGTATAATAAACATCCCATGAATTTATTATTGCTTCATTAGTGAGTAGTTTTATATTTAGATGGGTGCTCATATTAAAATGCAAAATAATGTACAAAGGTAGTAAAAAAATACACATAAGTCAAGTTTTTTTTAAAGTATGTGTCAAATAATTTTTAGTAGATTCTATCTTTTGCTTGTACGGGTTTTTAAAAGAGTTCTTTATTAATCACATCGATTATTTGTATAAATTCGCACAAAAATTGATAACAAAAAAAATATAAAATGAAAAAAGTACTGATCTTAGGTGCTGGAATGGTTGCCAATCCAATAATTCAGCATTTGTTAAGTAAAAATATCAGGCTTACCGTAGCCGCGTTGAACTATGATGAAGCTAAGCGTATGGTAGGACAGGCCGAAAACGGAAAAGCCGTTCACTGGACAGTGGATGACCAGGCAGGCCTCAACACTATGGTTGCAGAGAATGATGTTGTGGTAAGTCTTATTCCGTATGCTTTTCACGTAATGGTTGCCAAGTGCTGTCTTAAGCATAAAAAACACCTGGTAACGGCTTCGTATGCCAAGCCCGAAATGTATGCACTTGATGCGGCAGCCAAAGAGGCTGGCGTGATTTTTTTGAACGAGGTCGGTCTCGATCCCGGTATTGACCACATGTCGGCCATGCGCATCATCGACCACGTGCATGGCAAAGGCGGAAAAATTGAAGCTTTTTATTCGCTTTGCGGTGCCCTGCCTGCCCCCGAATCCTGTGATAATCCGTTCAACTATAAATTTTCCTGGAGTCCCAAGGGCGTGGTATTGGCTGGTAATAACGACGCTGTTTACCTGATGAAAGGTAAGAAAGTGGAAATCCCTACTGCCGACTTGTTCAAAAACCCAATGATCGTAGATTTTCCTGAGGTTGGCCCAATGGATGTTTACCCCAACCGCGACTCATTGTCGTACGTGGATATTTACGGTATTCCGGAAACAAAAACCATGTTTCGCGGGACTTTTCGTTTCAAAGGATGGTGCGAAACGCTCGACGTAATGAAAGCACTGAAATGTACCCTTCCTGAAAAGCATGATTTCAGCGGAAAAACTTTTGCCGGTGCTGTTGCTTTGGTCAATGGATTATCCGATGAAAAGAATATTAAAAAGCAAGTGGCCGCCCTGTTGCATATTGATGAAAATGCTTACGCCCTGAACGCCATGGAATGGTTGGGATTATTCAGCAATACGCCTATGAACCGTACCGAGGATTCGATGTATGAAATCACTTCCGACCTGATGATCGAAAAAATGATGATTACGGAAAATGATCGGGATATGGTGGTGATGATGCATGTTTTTAAGGCGGTTTACCCCGATGGAACAGCGGAAATCATTAAATCGAGGATGCTCGACTATGGTACCCTCAAAACGGATACATCTATTGCACGAACCGTGGCTCTACCTGCTGCTACTGCTGTGGAAATGATTCTGAATAATGAAATCAACATTACCGGGGTGCACATTCCCGTGATTCCCGAAATATACAAACCTATTCTCGACAATCTTGAAAAGTTAAACATCAAAATGGTTGAAGAATATGGCCTCCCGTTAACAGAGGAATTATAAAATTGCCAAAGGATGAAATTTGGCAAATGGATTGGCGGAGGTTTGGGCTGGGCTTTTGGTGGGCCTATTGGTGCTATATTGGGATTTGTCTTTGGGTCGATTGTAGATAATATCACGGTTACCACCATCAATACTACCCATCGGGCATCAACACAGCAGGGAGATTTTGTGGCCAGTCTGCTGGTATTAACAGCAGCGGTGATGAAAGCCGAAGGACAAGTCCTGAGGTCGGAATTAAATTATGTGAAACGTACTTTTTTGCAACAATTTTCCGAAGAAGAAACCCGTCAGCACATGTTGGTGTTGCGCGATATTCTAAAGCAGGATATTCCTGTATATGATGTGTGCATCCAGATTTCGCAAAATATGGATTACTCGTCGCGGCTGCAGTTGCTGCACTATTTGTTCGGGATTTCACAGGCCGATAATTTTTCGCATCCAGCCGAAATACGCGTTATCGAAACCATAGCCTCCTACATGAGAATTGCCCCGGCGGATGTAAATTCTATCAAGGCGATGTTTGTTAAAGATACCGACAGCGCCTACAAAATTCTGGAAGTGGATCCTTCTGTCAGTGATGAAGAACTCAAAAAAGCATACCGCAGGATGGCAATAAAATATCACCCCGACAAGGTGAGTCACCTGGGGCCGGAGATGCAGAAGGCCGCAAACGAAAAGTTCCAGAAAGTAAATGCCGCATACGAGGAAATAAAAAAGTTGAGAGGCATTTCCTGATTGGATGGGCGGTGAATGGTTATGCTTATGCTTATGCTTTTGTTTGGACTTCTTTATACCTGAAACAGGATGTCAAATGGTCGTTTACCATGCCGGCTGCCTGCATAAAGGCGTAGCAAATAGTTGACCCGACAAACGAAAAACCACGTTTTTTCAGTTCTGCGCTCATAGCATCCGATTCAGGGCTTTTGGCAGGGATGTCAGCTAATGTTTTACATTTATTCACTTTCATTTTGTGTTGAGTGAATTGCCATATAAAAGTATCAAAACTGCAATATTCTTCAATTATTTCAAGATAATGCTGTGCATTTTTTATGGTTGCAGTAATTTTTCGCCTGTTGCGTATGATGCCTGGATTTTCTAATAATTCAGCAATTTTTTTATCGTCGTATTTTGCAATTTTCACAGGGTCAAAATTATCAAAAGCCTTACGAAAAGCCTGGCGTTTGTGAAGTATGGTTTTCCAGCTCAGGCCGGCTTGAAAAGCATCAAGCACTATAAATTCGAATAATTTATGGTCGTCATGTACTGGCACTCCCCACTCGGTATCGTGGTAGGTCATCATTTGCGCATCATCGGCGGGCCAGGGACAGCGGTTTTTCATGGAAAAGAGTCTTGTTTCAGGTAGCTCAAATCAGTCGTCAATATTCAGGATATGGCCCATTTTGTCCTGCTTGGTCTTGAGGTAATACTTGTTGTATTGGTTGGGTTTTATCACTATGGGGATGTTTTCCACTATCTCGATTCCGTATCCCATGAGTCCGCTTTTTTTCCGGGGATTGTTAGTGATGAGCTTAATTTTGCCGGCGCCCATATTGCGTATGATCTGCGCTCCGATACCATAGTCGCGTTCATCGGGCTTAAATCCCAGTTTTACGTTAGCTTCAATGGTGTCATACCCGAGTTCCTGCAGGTGATATGTTTTCAGTTTGTTGGCCAGGCCTATGCCGCGTCCTTCCTGGTTCATATATATTATCAGGCCTTTGCCTTCTTTTTCTATCATCTTCATGGCGGTATGCAGTTGTGCTCCGCAATCGCAGCGGCACGAGCCAAAAACATCGCCCGTCATGCATGAAGAGTGAACGCGTACCAGGATAGCTTCATCTTTTTCCCAGGTGCCTTTGGATAATGCCATGTGATGCTGGCCTGTGGTAATTTCGCGGAATAGCGAAAGTTTGAAGTTGCCCCATTCGGTGGGCAAATCCACCGTTTCTTCTTTTTCTATCAGGCTTTCGTTTTTTATACGGTAGGCGATGAGATCTTTGATGGAGACCATTTTTAAATGGTACTTATCCCTGATTTTATAAAGGTCCATAAGCCTTGCCATGGTGCCGTCTTCGTTCATAATTTCCACCAGGGCGCCCACAGGTTTTAATCCTGCCAGCCTTGCCATGTCGACGGTGGCTTCGGTATGCCCGGCACGCCTGAGCACCCCGCCGTCTTTGGCACGCAGCGGAAAGATATGCCCCGGTCTGCCCAGTTCTTCGGGTTTTGTTTCCTGTTTCGAAAGCGCATAGATGGTTTTAGCCCTGTCGCTGGCGGAGATCCCTGTTGTACAGCCATGCCCGAGCAGGTCAACAGAAACGGTAAACTGAGTCTCGTGTGTTGAGGTGTTTTTTGTTACCATCATTCCAAGGTCTAAGGCCTCGCATAAGCCAGCAGAAATAGGTGCACAGATCAACCCGCGCCCGTGTTTTGCCATAAAATTTACTTTTTCCGCTGTGATGGTCTCGGCTGCTGTGATAAAATCGCCTTCATTTTCGCGGTCTTCGTCATCAACAACAATAATGATTTTTCCCTGCCGGATATCTTCTATGGCTTCTTCTATTGTATCTAATTTGTATT
>Ga0208459_1002423_pt1 | contig 15760 bp, 15 predicted proteins | sample AD_UKC087_MetaG_FD_184433 | JGI IMG/M metagenome (GOLD analysis project Ga0208459, IMG submission 184433) | Active sludge microbial communities of municipal wastewater-treating anaerobic digesters from USA - AD_UKC087_MetaG (SPAdes) (version 2) | ecosystem: Engineered > Bioreactor > Anaerobic >... | reverse complement strand
GGTTTCTACCCAATCTCTCCAAAACTGCACTTTTTTCAAAGCACTTTCTTCACCACCACAAACCGCCCAAGAAGGCCGCCATCGGTAGCGAAGCCCTCGACTATAGCACGAAAATTTAAAAGGAATAAAATTTGCTTCATTTACCCCTGGAACGCATCGCATAGATGCGCTACTCACATCTTCAACTTCTCCAACAACTTTTCCGGCCCCAGGCTGTCATAGCCCTCGAACGGTTGGTGAATCCACGGGTTGGTGGGCAGAAACTCCACCGAGTAGTCTGGGGTGAATGCAGACAACCCCTTGGTCCAGAGGACCGCGCTGCGCAATTCCGAAATCGGGGCATAGTTCGCCTTGAGCATGTCAATCACCGTGTTCAGCGTGTGCCCCGAGTCAGCCAGATCATCCACCAACAGCACACGCCCCGCAATTTCACCTTTGGGTGTCGTGATGAAGCGGGCGATATCCAAGTGTCCCTGCACCGTGCCCGATTCTGCCCGATAGGAACTCGTCGACATGATTGCCAACGGCTTGTCAAAGATGCGGCTCAGGATGTCGCCTGGACGCAAGCCCCCTCGCGCAAGACAAAGAATGGTGTCGAACTCCCAACCGGACTGATGCACCTGGAGCGCCAACTTTTCGATAAGGCTGTGGTACTCGTCGTAGCTCACATAGAGGTGTTTGCCGTCTTCCGTCAACATATTCGCTCCTGATTAAATAGCTGGTAGCGCCTTAAAATTCAGCGCTCAGGGGGTTATGTCACGTAGGGATGGCGCATCAGGATGGTGTGGTCACGATCCGGGCTGGTAGAAATAATGGCGATCGGTACGCCTGTCACTTGCGCAATGCGCTCGAGGTATTGCCTCGCACTCAGTGGAAGTTTGGCATAGTCCGTGACACCAACCGTGGAATCGCTCCAGCCTGGAAGCGTTTCGTAGACGGGTTGGCAACGGGCAATGTCGTCGGCGCCCATCGGCAGCAGGTCAATCAACTCTCCGTCGAGTTGGTATCCCGTGCACAGCTTCAGCTCATCGAGACCGTCAAGCACATCCAGCTTCGTAATGCACAGGCCCGACAGGCCGTTGACCTGTGCGCTGCGCTTGAGCAGGGCAGCATCAAACCAGCCGCAACGGCGACTGCGCCCCGTCGTCACGCCCTTTTCGGCGCCCACCGTGCTCATGTGATAACCAGGCGTTCCCGGCTTTTCCCAATCCAGCTCGGTAGGAAAGGGGCCGCCACCCACGCGTGTGCAGTAAGCCTTGGTGATGCCAAGAATGTAATGGAGCATTCCGGGGCCGACACCGGAACCCGCCGCAGCGTTGCCCGCGACGCAGTTGCTGGAGGTCACATAGGGGTACGTTCCATGGTCCACATCCAACAAGGTTCCTTGCGCGCCTTCGAACAGCAAGTTGTCGCCAGTCTGGTGTGCATCGTTGAGCTCACGCGAAACGTCAGCCATCATAGGCTTGAGCAACTCCGCATGGCGCATGGCCTCGGTGTAGACCGCATCGAACTGCACCTCACCATCATGGATATAGGGGGTGAGGGCTTCGCCAAAAATGAATTTGCCAGATCCCAAAAAACTTGTCAGCACATGGTTATGCAAAGCAAGGAGCTCACGCAGCTTGGCTGCAAACCGTTCCGGGTACTTCAGATCCTGAACCCGCAAGGCACGGCGGGCGATTTTGTCCTCGTAAGCGGGACCAATCCCCCGGCCAGTAGTGCCAATTTTTTCTGTCCCACCTTGCTCACGGGCTGCTTCCCGGGCCACGTCCAGCGCCGCATGGAATGGCAGAATCAACGGACAGGCCTCGCTGATGCGCAGGCGCGAGCGCACTTCCACACCAGCCTTTTCAAGCCCCTCTATTTCCTCGAAAAGCTTGGCAGCAGACAAAACCACACCGTTGCCGATGTAACACTTGACGCCCGGACGCATGATGCCACTCGGAATCAAGTGCAGCGCGGTCTTCACGCCATTGATCACCAGCGTATGCCCTGCATTGTGGCCGCCTTGGAAACGGACAACGCCCTGTGCGCTTTCCGTCAACCAATCCACCAGTTTGCCTTTGCCCTCGTCACCCCACTGGGTGCCGACCACGACCACATTGCGACCTTTGGTTACTTTCATCTCAAACCCAATTCAATTGTCAGTTGCTTCAATAGCTTGCACGACCCACTGACCAGAGACTGAAACCAGCTCTCGATCGCAATGGAACTCATCAACTTCACTTTCATGCCCTGGCAGCACACAGACCACGGTCTCGCCGCGATTGCGCAAAGCAGCAATGGCGGCATGCACTTCGCCCGAATCATCCCAAGGCGCGCGAATGGCAGCCTTGAGCGCTTGCGGCGACACCACACTGACCACCTGCTTAATATCAAGACTGAAACCGGCGGCAGGCCGATTGCGACCAAATACTGCACCGACTTCGTCGTAACGACCGCCACGGACCAGAGCATCACTGGCTCCCGGTGCATAAATGGCAAAGCGCGCCCCGCTGTAGTAGGCGTAGCCACGCAAGTCGGCAAGATCAAAACTGACGCGAACCCCCTCCAAACGGGATGCAAGCCATTTCAAATTTGATAGCACTTCGTGCACACCAGCCGTTCGCCTGAGTGCGTTCTCCGCCTCAATCAACACGCCTTCGTCGCCATAGAGTTGCAGCAATGCGAGCAACCCTTCACGCGACGCCACAGGAAAATCGCGTGTCAAAAAAGCCAATTCACCGGCATCCTTGGTTGCCAGGGCTGCGTGAATGTTCTGAAGCATGGGGGCGTCTACCGCTAGACCCGCGAGCAGGCTCCGAACGATGCGTACATCGGCAAGGTCCACGCTAGGGCCTTGCACATTGGCCACCCGCAGGCAATCCAAAGCCAACATCAGCGCCTCAAGGTCCGCCTCCAGCCCGGCATGGCCATAAATTTCTGCACCGAACTGCAGAGGCTCGCGCGTCGCATGGGCACGGTCGGGCCGCGTGTGCACCACGGGGCCGCAGTAACACAAACGGGTAACGCCCTTGCGATTGAGCAAATGGGCATCAATGCGGGCAACCTGGGGGGTGGTGTCGGCGCGCAGCCCCAAAGAGCGGCCGGAGAGCTGGTCTACCAACTTGAAAGTCTGCAGGCCCAGAGCCTCACCCGTTCCCGTCAACAAAGACTCCAGGTGCTCCAGCAGCGGCGGCATGACAAGCTCGTAACTATAGGAACGGGCCGTATCAAGCAGCCCGCGACGCAATTCTTCGATGTGCCGCGCTTCGGACGGCAAGACATCGGCAATGTGATCCGGCAGGACCCAAGCAGACATGGAAAATGGGAAGGCTGTTAAAAACGTGATTCTACCGGCAGCGATGAAACTCCCCTGAAATCTCCGAAAGACTCAGGACTGTCGCCAGCCAAATCAGACAAGCAGCATGGCCATGCCAGACATGATGCACACCAGGGCAAAAAGGCGAATCTGCCCATCGCGCAACTGCACCATCTGCATGAAGACACGGCGCCAGCCAGCAGGTGACAAGAAAGGCAGGAGCCCCTCGATCACCAATACCAAAGCCAGTGCCGTCCAGAGGCTATCGTTCAATTCCACGTGACATGGCCGGTGACATTATTTGCGAGCCGACTGTGCAGCAGAGGGAGTCGAACCACCCCGAAAAACCTTGAAAAAGTCCGATGAGGAAGGATCTAACACCATGACATCGCTCTTCTTGCTGAAGCTGGCTTTGTAAGCCTCAAGGCTGCGATAGAACTGGGCAAATTGAGGGTCGCGGCCAAAGGATTCAGCATAAATGCGTGCCGCTTCGGCATCACCCTCACCCTTGACTTTTTGCGCATCACGGTAGGCATTGGCAATGGTGATCTCCCGCTGGCGATCAGCATCGGCACGGATCTTCTCACCTTCTGCGCCCCCCGTAGAACGCAGTTCATTGGCCACGCGCTTGCGCTCCGCCTCCATCCGGCGATAAACAGACTCCGTGATGGCCTCAACATAGTCGACCCGGGTGATGCGAACGTCCACGACATCCACACCCCAGGGCTTGGCACCTCGAACGGTTTCCAGTACTTCGCGCTTCACGTCGGCCATCAATGCTTCACGCTTGAGTGACAACAGTTCCTTGACCGTTCGCTTGTTGATTTCTTCCTGAAACGCATTGCGCACCACCCGGTTGAGCTGCATTGCCCCGGCAGTTTCGTCCAAGCCAACGTTACGGATGTACTCGGTGGGTTCGGAAATACGCCAGCGCACATACCAATCAATAACCACACGCTGTTTTTCTGCCGTCAGCATGGGTTCTGTGTCCGTACTGTCGAGCGTCAACAATCGCTTGTCGATGTATGACACATTTTGAAAAGGTGGCGGCAGCTTGAAGTTCAGCCCTGGTTCCGTGATGACCTCCTTGATCTGCCCCAAGGCATACAAGACGCCAAACTGGCGCTGATCCACGACGAAAAGCATCGAACTCATCAATGCAAGCACTACCAAAACGGTAGAAGCAATAAATCCAACTCTGTTCACAAAATGCTCCTAGCGGGTTTCACGGTCACGCGTGCGACTGCTGTCACGCGCACGGGAATCGTTCGACAAACTACCGGCCGGTGCCGTCGGCGGCACGATGGATGTTCCACCGCTGGCAGGTGTCTCGACCGAGCCCGAGGACTGCGAGACGCCCTGCATGATCTTGTCAAGGGGCAGGTAGAGCAGGTTCGAACCCTGCCGCGATTCCACCAGCACCTTGGTCACGTTACCGTAAATCTGCTGCATGGACTCCAGATACATCCGGTCCCGCGTGACCTGGGGAGCTTTCTGGTACTCAGACAGAACGGAAGAAAAGCGCTGTGCATCGCCCTGGGCCTGGGCCACGATGCGGGCCTTGTAAGCGGCCGCCTCTTCTTTCAGCCGGGAAGCAGAGCCCACCGCGCGAGGAATCACATCGTTGGCATAGGCCTCGGCTTCATTTTTCGCCCTCTCCCGCTCCTGCCCGGCCTTCAATACATCATCAAACGATGCTTGCACCTGCTCGGGGGGGCGCACGCCACCCTGCTGCAGATTGATGCCGACCACCTCCACACCCACTTTGTAACGGTCGAGGATTGTCTGCATCAGCGCGCGCACCTTGGGCGCAATCTGATCACGCTCTTCGGCCAGGGCTGTATCCATGCGCATCTTGCCAACCACCTCGCGCACGGCCGTTTCGGCCGCCTGGACCACCGCATCTGCCGGATTCTTGCTTTCGAAAAGCCAGGCCCGGGCGTCGCTCAGGCGGTACTGCACGGCAAACTTGATTTCGACAATGTTCTCGTCCTCGGTCAACATGGCCGACTCGCGCAGCCCCGTGCTCTTGATCACGTTGTCCCGCCCGACGTCGGCAGATCGGATCTGGGTCACAAAGACCAGTTCGTGGCGCTCAATCGGATAGGGAAGGCGCCAGTTGAAACCGGCACCTTTGGTGCTTTGGTACTTTCCAAAACGGGTGATGACTGCCTGCTGGCCTTCTTGGACGATGAAAATACCCGTCCCCATCCAAATCACAAACACAATTCCGGCGATGAGCCCAATGCCCATGCCGGCACTCTTCATGTCTGGCTGAAAGCCGCCACCATTACCACCACCCGGCCCCCGCGAGCCACCGCTCTTGTTACCGAACAGCCCCCCCAGCTTGCGGTTGAGGTCGCGCCACAACTCGTCCAGATCCGGCGGCTGCCCGGCAGATCCGGAGTCACGCCCACGGCCTCCCGAAGGCTGCACTGGCGGGCGCTCCGGCTCAGGACGATTGCCATCCTCGGGCTTGTCCTCGCCGCGCCCCCATCGTGGATCGTTCAGGTTGAACATCCCACGGATGCGTTGCGGCACCATGGCCCAGCGTGGATTACGGTCTTGGAAATTCATGCGCAAAGTCTCTGGTTCTCTGATGACATCGATTCAACCGGCATTGTGCCCAATCAAGGCGCTGGGATCGGGAATTCAGTGAGATCGCCTGGGGTCATGTCGGCCTGCGCCGCAAGCACGGTCCTGGCCAAGGTCTGCCGCAGTGCATCCAGGCCTTCGCCGGTGCGTGCACTGACAAAAAGTCGGCCCACCGCTCGTCCATCCAGTTCGTACATATCCTGTGCGACGGACGGACGGTGCTCCGGCGCCATCGCATCGAGCTTGTTGAACACGAGCAATTGGGCTATGTCGGAGGCACCGATTTCCCGCAGCACCCGTTGAACCTGGGCTATCTGCTCGGGAAAGTTGGGGTTGGATGCATCCACCACATGCAGCAGCAAATCGGCATCCACGGCCTCTTGCAGCGTCGCCTGAAAAGCATCTACCAAACCGTGCGGCAAGTCACGAATGAACCCGACGGTATCCGACAGCGATACCGATCTGCCCGCTTCCCCCAGATACAGCTGGCGCGTCGTGGTGTCCAGCGTCGCAAACAACTGGTCGGCAGCGTAGGCCCTGGCCTTCACCAAGGCATTGAACAAGGTGGATTTGCCGGCATTGGTGTAACCCACCAAGGAAATATTGAAAGTGTCCCGCCGCTCACGTTGACGCCGCTGGGTGGAGCGCTGGCGCTTGACCTTGACCAGACGCTCCTTGATGCGCTTGATAGCATCGTCGATCATGCGCCGATCCAGCTCGATCTGCTTCTCCCCCGGGCCGCCCCGGACCCCTGCTCCACCCGTCTGCCGCTCCAAGTGAGACCACCGGCGTACGAGCCGCGTACTGAGGTACTGCAGGCGAGCGAGCTCCACCTGCAGTTTGCCTTCATGACTGCGCGCACGTTGAGCGAAGATCTCCAGGATCAGGAGCGTCCTGTCATTCACGGGCAACTCAAGGTGGCGCTCAAGATTGCGTTGCTGGGCCGGGCTCAGCGATTGATCAAACAAGACTTCGACGGCGCCGTGCATCTGCGCAAGCATGCGGATCTCATCGGCCTTGCCCGAGCCAACAAACAGCGCCGCATCCGGCGCCTTGCGCTTACACGTCAGACGTGCAACGGGTTCCAGACCTGCGGTCTGCGCCAGCAGGCCCAATTCCTCAAGGCTGGAATCAAAATGTGGAAGACCGAAATCCACCCCCACCAGCAGCACTGGAGCGCGGGGAGTGGTGGTCGAATCGGAGGAACTCAAATGAACCGGCCCATCTTCGTGGCCGGCTTTTGCTGACCGGCCTTGAGGCACCACCGCCAATCAGGCGGCACCGTTATCGGCATCCGGGGTGTCTGCTGTGGAGAAATTGACCGCACGCCCCGGCACAATCGTGGAGATGGCGTGCTTATAGACCATCTGGGTTACCGTGTTGCGCAGCAGCACCACGTACTGGTCAAATGATTCGATCTGCCCTTGCAACTTGATGCCGTTCACCAGGTAAATGGAAACCGGCACATGCTCCTTGCGCAATGCGTTCAGGAAAGGGTCTTGCAGAAGTTGGCCTTTATTGCTCACGATATTCTCCGTGTTCAAGTGTTGTTGTAAACCAGCACCTTACCACAGCAGACACTGCGGCAAGTCGACTCTCTGCCAAGTCCCTGCGCAGTCCGTGCAGTTGGTTCAGCTTTCGTCTTTATCGGCGAAAGGGTTGTGCGAGGTCTTCATTTCAATCCGCAGCGGCGTGCCCACCAGATCGAACTCCTTGCGGAAACGCCCTTCCAAAAACCGCTTGTAGGCATCCGTCACATGTTCCAGTGAGTTCCCGTGGATCACAATCACCGGCGGATTCATACCTCCCTGGTGGGCGTAGCGCATCTTGGGGCGGAACATGCCTGCGCGCTTGGGCGATTGAAACTGCACCGCCTCCAGCAACAGCCGCGTCAGCACCGGCGTGGACATCTTGCAGGTGGCAGCCTTGTGCGCCTGTGCGATGGAAACCCACAGCGGGCCCAGACCTTGCCTCTTTTTTGCAGAAATGAAATGCATTGCGGCAAACTTCAAAAAGGCCAGCCTTGTTTCAATAGACCGCTCCAGCAATTGGCGCTGGTAATCATCCACAGCATCCCATTTGTTGACGGCCAGAACCACCGCACGTCCGCTCTCCAGGATATATCCCGCAATATGCGCATCCTGGTCAGTGACCCCCTGGGTGGCATCCAGCAACAACAAGACCACATGGGCCGATTCGATAGCCTGCAGGGTTTTGACTACCGAGAACTTTTCGATGGCTTCAAACACCTTGCCCTTGCGACGCAGCCCGGCAGTGTCGACCAGCTCAAACCGCTGTCCGTTGCGCTCAAACGGCACCGTAATGGCATCGCGCGTGGTGCCCGGCATGTCGAATGCCACCAAGCGCTCTTCACCCAGCCAGGTATTGATCAGGGTTGACTTGCCCACGTTGGGGCGACCAGCCACCGCCAGCTTGATCACGCCTTTGTCGACATCCTGCTCGGTATCGTCCGGGTCTGGAAGATGAAGCGGCTCCAGGGCAAGATCGACCAGGCCCCGGATTCCCTGCCCATGCGCTGCGGACACGGGGTAGACCTCACCGAGACCCAACTCGTAGAACTCTGCGAGTTGAACGCCCTGCAGCATGCCCTCCGCCTTGTTCGCCACCAAGACACATGGCTTGCCCAGCCTGCGCAGATAGTTGGCAATATCGTGGTCCTGCGCCGAAACACCCGCGCGGGCGTCCACCACAAAGATCACCACGTCGGCTTCCGCCACAGCCTGCTGCGTCTGCTTGGCCATCTCGCGGTAGATGCCACTGGAGGCATCTGGCTCAAACCCGCCGGTGTCGATCACGATGTACTCGTGCTTGCCTTGCTTGCCGTTGCCGTAGTGCCTGTCGCGCGTCAACCCGGCAAAGTCGGCCACGATGGCATCCCGCGACTTGGTGAGGCGGTTGAACAACGTGGATTTCCCGACGTTCGGGCGCCCTACGAGGGCAATAACTGGCTTCATTGAATACAACCCATCAATCAGGACGGAAGCCGTAGATCCCGCCATTGCGGGTGACAGCCACCAAGGTATCTGCGGCGACAACCGGCGCGGCGGCGATGCCGGAGGCATCTGTGGTGAGGCGATTCAAGGGACTGCCGTCGTCGCGAGACAGCAGGTGCACGAGCCCCGACTCATCCCCCACGACGACCGACCGCCCCAGGAGCAGCGGCGCCGTGAGTTTGCGAAACTTGAGCCGGTCCGATGTCCAGGCGCGTGTGCCGTCGGCCCGTCGCCAGGCCAGCACAGAACCATTGCTCTCGGTGCCAAAGATGAATTCACCATCGCCATGAAGGCCCTCGACGCCAGCGGCAGGCTGCGTCCACGCTACCGTGCCACGCGCCGTATTCACACATCCCACAGCGGCCTGAAAGGAGCGTGCGCAAACACTGTCGCCCACGCGGGAAACGCGCCCGACGAGTTCGACCAAGCGCTCCACATCGTTGGTGCCACGGGCGCTGGCCAAGGGGGCCTCCCAGCGCACACTGCCGTTGTCAGGGTTGAACCCCACGAGCCGGCCCGACAATCCAGCCACCAGCGTATCTCCGACCGCCAAGAGAACCCCGGACTGACGCAATACCAAAGGCTCACCCGGGCGGGACTGAACCCACAAACGCCGCCCGGTGGCCGCATCGTAGGCGGCAATCGAACGGTCAGCTGACAACACAAAAATACGGTTTCCTGCGACCAGCGGAGCAGTGAAGGCCTGTGTCTGCAGGGGCTGGCGCCACAGCTCACGCCCCGCCTCCATGGCCACCAGAACATTGCTGCGGGAAACAACAGCCACCCATTTGCCATCGCTGCCAACACCTGCCGACAAGGGCTCGCCCAGCGATACGCGCCAGAGATCCGCCCCCGAGCGGGCATCCAGAGCAAGCACCATGCCGCCAGCCGATGCCATCGTGACGACATGGCCATGGACATGCACATCCAAGGGCAGTCCCACAATGCTGCCGGTGCGCGCAGTCCATACCTGGCGAACCCCCAGCACAGGAAAATTGGGCCCCAGGTCCGCAGGGGCAGGCTTGGAGCTGCCTCCCCACAGAGAGCAGCCACTCAGAACAGCCCCCAGCAAAAGCGCGGACGTCAGGTACTTGGCACGCGACATCCACGACAGCGAATGCGGGGTGATGAAAAATCTCATTTTTTGACCTCATCGGATGCGTTGGCCACCACGGCAGCACCCTGGGGGTGAACGCCCAGGGCGTTGAGCTTGACCTCCACCAGGCGGCGATATTCCACACGGTCATCAAACGCCTTGAACGCACGGCTGTACTCAGCGATGGCTTGTTCCTGCTTGCCCTGCAGCATCAGGATATCCCCCTTGCGATCAGCAACCACCGCCGCAAACTCCGACGGAAATGCCTCGGAGAGTTGCTTAAGCGCATCGTCCAGTTCCTTTTGATCCATCAGCACACTCGACAAACGCAGCTTGGCAAGTGCCTTGTAGCCATCATCGCCGGCCTTTTCGGCAACCCAAGTCAATGCATCCTTGGCACCCTGCACCTTGCCGGTATCCAGCATGGACTTGGCAAGCATCAGCCCAGCCTGAGCGGTCTGCGCCGTTCCCGCATAGCTGGCACGCAGGTCACCGAACGCCTGCTCCATACGAGCCTGGTCGCTGGCGCGGGCAGCCACTTCTACTGCATCAAAAAGTGCCGCAGCCTGCGTTGCCTGGCGATTCTGCCAATACTGGTAAGCGTTCCAGGCAGCCAATGAGCCAAAAACCAGCAGCGCCAGGGTACTGATCAATGTCCCCCAGGTGTTCCAGAAATGCTTGAGTTGATCAAGCTGCTCTTGTTCTTCGAGATCGAGATGATTAGCCATGAATTTGCGTGGAATTAACGGGAAAACTGGAGAGTGCTGGCCCATTCGGACAGATTGTCAAGGCGGTGCTCGGTCTGCAAACCGCTGCCATCTCGCAAGGACTTGCACAAGACCATGCCACGAACCAACTCGTCTGATCCAAACACCAGCGCATGCCGGGCACCACTGGCGTCCGCCTTCTTGAACTGCGATTTCATGCTGCCCATGCCCTCCCCCGCTGCAGGAGCACCATGCATCTGAACGCTGACGCCATGCACGCGCAAGCCCTCAAGTGTCGCAATGGCCACAGGCAACGCACTCACATCCGGAATGACGGCATAAACGTCCGGTGTGACCGGGGGAATGACGCTGCCCTGCTCCTTCAGAAGCTCCAGCACACGCTCGACCCCAAGCGCCCAGCCGACGGCAGGAGCGGCCTTGCCACCGATCTGCTCGATGAGGTAGTCATAACGCCCACCACCGCAAATGGTGCCCTGGGAACCCAACTGGTCCGTGACAAACTCAAACACCGTGAGATTGTAGTAATCCATGCCGCGCACCAAACGGGGGTTGATCCGCCAGGAAACACCATTCGCATCCAAAATGGCCTTGACCACTTCGAGGTGGCGCAGGGACGCATCGCCGAGAAAATCAATTAACCGAGGCGCCGCTTCGACAATCGATTGCAGGGCCGGATTTTTCGTGTCCAGAATCCGCAAAGGATTGCTGTGCAAGCGCCTGCGCGCCTCCTCGTCCAGCGCATCCACATGGTGTTCCAAGTAAGCGATCAAAGCGGTGCGATGCGCTTTACGTTCGTCTGGCTGCCCCAGGCTGTTGAGTTCGAGGCGCACATTTTGAAGGCCCAGTTCTTTCCACAAGGCATGGGCCAGCAAAATCAATTCCGCATCCAGTTCCGCTCCAGGAAACCCCAGCGCTTCCGCACCGATCTGGTGAAACTGGCGGTACCGCCCCCGCTGGGGACGTTCATGGCGGAACATGGGCCCCATGTAGTACAAGCGCTTGCCACCGTCGTACAACATAGAGTGCTCGGCCACCGCACGCACCACACCCGCCGTTGCCTCCGGTCGCAAGGTGAGTTGCTCGCCGTTCAGGCGATCTTCAAAGGAATACATCTCCTTTTCGACAATGTCCGTGACCTCACCCAGACCGCGCACAAACAGCGGCGTCGGCTCAACAATGGGCGTGCGAATATTGCGATAGGCATAACGCTCCATCAGCGCACGAACCTTGCTCTCCAGCCATTCCCAACGCGCGGAGTCGGGCGGCAGGATATCGTTCATGCCTTTAACAGCGGTCAGCTTTTCGGGCTTCGACACAGGGGCTCCTTTTTCAGTACTCACTGCGATATTTTTCTTTGTGTAGGGGAAGATAAGACACAGGGCGCACCAAGGGTGCGGCGGCCCAGCGTTGCCAGGGCCGCGCACCCGGCACTATGCAGCCGAGGACACACCACCGAAACGTTTTTCGATGTAGGTCTCGACGATCTGGTGGAATTCATTGGCAATGTTGTCGCCCCGCAGGGTGAGGGCTTTTTCACCGTCAATGAACACCGGGGCAGCAGGTGCTTCGCCGGTTCCAGGCAAGCTGATCCCGACATCTGCATGCTTGCTTTCGCCGGGGCCATTGACGATGCACCCCATCACCGCCACCTTGAGGTTTTCCACACCCGGATAACGCACACGCCACACGGGCATTTGCGCGCGAAGGAAATCGTCAATCTGTTTGGCAAGATCCTGGAAGGTGGTGCTGGTCGTACGGCCACAACCTGGGCATGCGGTTACGCTGGGCACGAAAATCCGCAGCCCCAGCGACTGCAAAATTTCCGATGCCACCACGACCTCCTGCGTCCGCGCTTCACCCGGCTGCGGCGTGAGCGATACGCGGATGGTGTCGCCAATACCCTCTTGCAGCAAGATCGACAAAGCGGTGGCAGATGCAACGGTTCCCTTGGTGCCCATGCCCGCTTCCGTGAGCCCCAGATGCAGCGCATAGTCGCAACGACGCGCCAACTCACGGTAAACCGAGATCAGATCCTGCACACCACTGACCTTGCACGACAGGATGATCTGATTGCCATCCAGGCCCATTGCCTGGGCACGATGCGCCGACTCCACCGCTGAAGTGATCAACGCCTCATACATAACCTGACGCGCATCCCAGGGAATAGAGCGACGGCTGTTGGCATCCATCAAGGTGGCCAGCAGCTCCTGATCCAGGCTTCCCCAATTCACACCGATGCGCACCGGCTTGTTCCACCGCATTGCAGCTTCGATCATTTGACCAAACTGGCGATCACGCTTGTCGCCCTTGCCGACGTTGCCAGGATTGATGCGGTACTTCGACAATGCCTGCGCGCACTCCGGGAAATCCGTCAGAAGCCGGTGGCCGTTGTAGTGAAAGTCTCCGACCAGGGGGACGCTTTCCCCCATGCGGTCCAGTTGCTCCCGGATATGGGGCACCGCCGCCGCCGCCTCTGGCGTGTTGACGGTGATGCGAACCAACTCCGATCCCGCCTGGGCCAGCTCCTTGACTTGGATGGCCGTGCCAATGACGTCCACGGTGTCGGTATTGGTCATGGACTGGACGCGCACAGGGGCATCGCCGCCCACCGTGACCATGCGAGAGCCCCACACCACCTGCGCCTGCCTGGAGCGGCGCGGGGCCGGCCTCGCCATGTTGATCCCAACGCTATCGCTCACCATGTTTTCCACTATTTCACCTCAAAGCGAGCGACGTTTTCACGGGACACGGAGCCGAGCTCAAAGGGCTTGCCGCGCACAAAGACTTCGGTGGCATCCGCCCGGCCGATCACCACCGCCAGCGGCAGCGCACCGGAAACAGCTACCTGCTCATCGGGCGCCAGATTGCGCTGCAACAACACGGCACCGGTCGCCTCACGAACCTGAATCCACGACTCGCTACGCGCCTTGAAGGCAAGCACCCCGGCAGGCGTTTCGGCAGCGCCTGGGCTGGTTGCAGATTCCGCGACCGACGGCAAAGCGCCAGCAGGTAGTGCCAACGGCACAGGCTCCCTCGCTTCGCCGACGGCAACCGCAACACCGGGGGCCGCAGCGGGGGCAGCCGACGCTGGCGACATTGCAGCGCTTTCCGGATCCGCCACGATGGGTGCCGGCATTTCGGGACCGGCCTCTGGCTGCTTGAAAAAAGCCGACAAATCCGCTTCCAGACTGCGTGGCAGAAAGAGCATCAACGCCGCCCCCAGAAGCAGCAGCCCCACCACCCATGCCAGCGGTCTCGGCCCTGGAACAGCAAACGCCGCAGAAAATGATCGGCCCGTGAATTCCTTAACAGGCGCATTCAGGCCCGTATCACCAGCGGAGAGCCTCGGCCCCTCTCCCTGGGGGAGAAGGGCCAAAACAGGGTGTGGATCCATTTTGAGGGTGCGGCACACACTGCAAGCCAGCGCGCGGACAAATACGATGTCCGGCAGTGCAGAAAAATTGTCCGACTCCAGGGCTTCGAGCTTGGTCACGGGAACCTTCAAAGCAACCGCCAATGCAGCGATGTGCACCCCAGCAGCCTTGCGGGCATCTCGCAACAATGCACCTGCCGTGACTGCCTGCACTTCCCGGTCTCGCGCTTCAGTCGCCGGCTGTGCGACCATCGACTCACTCATTGAAGGCCCCACGTTCAAAAGCACCCCATTCCCGCGAATCGGGAAAACGCTTGCGCAACTGATCGGCAAGCTGCATCAAAGCGACGGTATCTCCCAATGATCGTTCTACCTTGATGCCGAGCCACAGCGATTCGGAATTGGCATATTCGCCATTGTTGAGGCGCCGAATGTAAAACTGCGCCCGACTCAATTCACCGCGACGCAGCAGCAAAGCCGCCAAGTGGTACCCCACCACCGGGTTGGCAGCGTCGAGTTCATAAGCCTTTACCAGAGACTGCTCAGCCTGCGCGTACTGTGCGGCACTTACTTGGCAGAGGCCCCTCGCCATGAGGGTCTTGCTGCGGGCGGCGTAAGCGGGATTGTCCAGCGCACTGACGAAGTTCTGATCTGCTTGCGCATACTTTTTCTGCTGACACAAAAGCCAGCCGAAGTTGTGCAGCAGATTGGAATCTCCAGAACGCAATGCCAGCGCCCGGCGGAAGCTTTCCTCGGCCTGGGCAAAATCATTAAGACGCAAATAGATCAGGCCGCGCAAATTGTAGGCATCGGCATAGGCCCCATCCGATGCCAGCGACTGCTTGACCTCGTCCAGAGCCACCGCGGTTTGCCCCATTTCAAAGTAATTGGATGCCAGCTCCAGACGGATTCGGGCACGGCGGCGTGCTTCTGGCTCATCGGAAGGCGTCACCAGATCCGCAGATGCATCCAACGCCGACGCGCCACCATGGGCGGCACATCCTCCAAGCATAAATAAACAAGTCAGGGCACCACATGCCATGAGCGCCCAGCTGCAGAACTGCTGCCAGCGTTCAGTCGATCCCACCATGTAGCGCCTCCTTGATAAGTGGCGACCTAGGTCACCTGTTTGAGCACAATTGTGCGTTGCTTTGCCATACGCTCGACAGCACGGGTGCGGTCTTGGACATCACCTGCCAACTGGCCGCATGCGGCATCGATATCATCTCCGCGGGTCTTGCGCACTGTGGTGACAATTCCCGCGTCGCTCAGCACTTTGGCAAAAAGTGTCACCTGCGACTGGGGCGAGCGCGTGAGCCCCGATGCAGGAAATGGATTGAACGGAATCAGATTGAACTTGCACCGGATCGTACTGCCACGCGGTGGCCTGACCAACTCAATCAGCTGGTGGGCATGTTCGATCTGATCGTTCACGCCATCTAGCATGCAGTATTCGAATGTAATGAAATCCCTGGGCGCATGCTCCAGGTAACGATGGCAGGCATCCAGCAGTTCCCGTACGGCATCGGAACGGGTCAGGCTTTGCCAGGCATGCTGGCCATGAATGTCAAGTAACAACTCACCTACCGAGCGCAATTGCGTCGCCGTTGCCGCGCTGCCGCTGATCCAGGCGCGGCTCTTGCCCTGGGTGTC
>Ga0208459_1002421_pt1 | contig 15769 bp, 11 predicted proteins | sample AD_UKC087_MetaG_FD_184433 | JGI IMG/M metagenome (GOLD analysis project Ga0208459, IMG submission 184433) | Active sludge microbial communities of municipal wastewater-treating anaerobic digesters from USA - AD_UKC087_MetaG (SPAdes) (version 2) | ecosystem: Engineered > Bioreactor > Anaerobic >... | reverse complement strand
CGCGGACAGCTATGCAGTGCAGGTCGCTCCGGCAGCGCACTGGAACCTGGTTGATTTGATTGTCATTTTGCACGCGGGGCGGAAATCGGTTGGTTCAACAGAAGGGCACGCGCTGGCTGGCACCTCGCCGCTTAATGGGCTGCGCGTTGCCGGCGCGCCAGACCGCCTGACGGAGTGCCGGCAGGCGCTGCTTGGCCGCGATTTTGAGCGCTTCGCAAGGGTGGTGGAAGCAGACTCGCATTGGATGCACGCGGTGATGCGCACGAGCAGCCCCCCGCTCTTTTACTGGACGACGGACACAGAAACCATCCTGTGGCACGTGCTGACCTGGCGCAAACAGGGGCACGCGCTCTGCGCGACGGTGGACGCCGGCCCGAATGTGCATGTAATCGCGCTGGAAAGCGAGCTAGACTGGACTGAAGCGCAGTTGCGCGGGCTGCCCGGGGTGGAACAGGTGCTCTGCGCCCGGCCGGGCGGCGGAGCGAGGCTGGTTTGAAGTTTGCTGAGACGTAGCTTCACAACCGGAAGATCGAAAAGAGTTCTAAGACCTTAATATTTGAGAAAAAGCCTAGCTAAACGAGTCGGCCGGTTCAGCGTGCCTATTCTATTGTGCCGCGGAGTGAACAGGTAAGTTTTCTTAACTCTGGTTATGAGGAAAGATTAGATTACCTTACACTCCTACATCAGCCCGGCAAGTTTACGGGCAAGGCCAGCCGCTGTCCACTCCCGTTTCAGAAACATCCTGCCGGCCGTCCCGGCAGTAATTGCCAACAAAGCGAATCGCGCCCGGGTAGTGCGCGCGGATGACATGCTCATACCACGACATTTCCCCATCCAGTTCGCCGGCGTGCACGCATCTGCCCGCGGATTGGGTGTTGTTGCAATCCATCCAGTCCGGGTCCCATTCGCAGAAATCGATCGAGGGGAACCAGCTAATCCCGTTCGATGCTTCGCCGCAAGCCGGCAGCGAGCCGCGCTTCCAGGCCGACCAGTCCGGGTTCTTGCCTTCCAGCGCGTCGGGCACCTGGTTGATATTGAGGAGCGCCCAATCCAGGTTGTGGTACCACTCGTGAATGAGCGGTTCGTACACGGATTTCCCATCTATGATGATGCTGTTGCAGGCCGGGCAGTACTGGATGTTGGCGTAGCCTGCGCCGTGGATGCTCATCTCGCCGTAAGACCCGCCGCAGGCGTAGGCGAGATTGAGGTTCTGTTGGGGGTCAGTCACTCCTGTGACAACATAGACGAAATCAGTATCCACACCAACGTAGGGGTTCAGCAGTTCGTCGTCCACCTCAAAAGGACCAAAAACGAAATCAGGCGCGACGAAGCCAGCATAGTCGATGGGCAGTTCCGTGAAGGACAGTTGCAGTTCCAGGTCGCCTTCGCTCCACGCAAACACCTTCTCCGCGACCAGGCGCATGTCCTGCTCTATGGCTGCCACTTCCTCAGGCGTCAGGGTGATGTCCAGGCAAACGCGGTGCGCGTAGCCGGCGTATTCCGGGTCGTTTATCCGCCCGGGGGGGATGCCTGTCATTGGCGTGGGCGGGTCAAAGTCCTCCCAGTTGCACTGGCAGTCTCCGCATTTCTCGCCGAAGCAAACATTGCCGCTGGCGAAATCGTTGCCCGCCAGGCAGGTACGCACCGGGTTCAGGATGAAAACCTGAAATTTGGCTTTGGAGGGGTAGTGGGCGAGTGAACTGTCATCTGCCGTGGTGGTGGGTGTGGGTGTGGTTGTGGCAGCCTCTGAGGGCGTTGTTTTTGGTCTTACATCTGTCACAGCTGGGAAGTTGCAGGCAGCCAGCAAAACGAGCAGAAGGAAGGTTATGGCACATTTTTTCTTCATACGGCATCTGATGTATCTATCTGGTGAAAAACTAACGCGGAAAGCACTGGAGGACGCTATTATTATAGTCTTTCTTCCCTCACAAATTTCTCTGGATTTTCCGGGGCAGCGCTGACTCTTCTTGCTCTGATTAAAGTAAAAACCCGGACAGGGATTTGTCCGGGTTCAGCGAAAACAGGGAAGTTTATTTCATGCCCGCGAACTGTTTATAGTAATCGATGATGTCGCTCAGGTTCTTTGGCAGTAGCGCGTAAAACGCTGTGGCGTCCACGACTTCCTGCAGCGGGACATGCTCTGCGATAGAGTGCGCGTAGACTTCGTTCCCAGGCCCGAAACCGATGGAGGGAATATTCGCTTTGCCTGCCCAGTAGGTCCCGTTGGTAGAAAAATCCCAGGTGCCAGCCGGGCGGCTAACACCCCAGATGTCTTTGATGGCGCGCTGCCCTGCCTGCACGAAAGGATGCGACTCTTCCGCGAACCAGGCCGGGAAGAACTTATCCAGGGGGAAGCTGAAACCGGTGTAGGAGGGGGTGTTGTAGTACAACTCTTCGACCGTGATTTCCTCATTCATATAATCCGCGATAAGCCCCCTGACGGTTTTCAGCGCATCCTCACGGGATTCACTGAGCGTAACGCGGTGGTCAAGAAAGATGGTGAATTGGTTGGGGACAGCATTGACCGAATTGGTGCGCGCAAACGCGTCGGTGACGGTGATGGAGGCATGGCCGAGCACCGGGTGGCTGAACATGCCGAAACGCATGCGCCGGTCCAGCTCCTGGATTTCGGAGATGAGGGCGTGCATTTTGTAAACCGCGTTGTCGCCCAGATAGTGCGTGGCGGCGTGCGCTGAGCGGCCTGTGGCGACAATTTTCAACTCGATGCGCCCTTTGTGCCCGCGGTAAACGTTCATCCGGGTTGGCTCGCCAATCACGACAAAATCGGGCCGAATGCCGGGGTCGACCTCGACAAAGGCGTTAGGGGCGATGCCGTCGCACCATTCTTCCATGTTGCCGAAATAATAAACGGTGTAGCCTTCCAGGAGGCCAAGGTCGCGGGCAATCGCCAGGCCGTAAATCATCCCCGGGGTGCTGCCTTTTTCGTCGCAGGCGCCGCGGGCGTAAAAGTTGCCGTCTTCCACTTTGCCGACGAACGGATCCCATTCCCAATTGCTGATATCGCCCACGCCGACGGTGTCGATGTGTGAGTCGTACAGCAAAACGCGCGGACCGCTGCCGATGCGGCCAATGGTGTTGCCCATTTTATCGAAGCGCACTTCTTCAAAGCCCAGTTTGACCATTTCGGCCTGGATACGTTCTCCCACGGGTCCAATGAGAGAGTCCATCGAGGGGATGGCGCAGATATCGCGCAGGAACTGGATGATATCGCTTTTATTCTGTTCTACTCTGGTTTTGATTTCCTGAACAAGATTCATGAGTGAAGCCGCTCCTTAACATGTAATTGCTCGGTAAAAAAATACCGTCAGAAGCAAATTTCCGCCTCCCGGCAAATTTTCAGGGCGGCCTAACTAGAAGTGTGCCAGCCGCATCGATTATGATAACACACATTACCCGCACAGCAGCCTGATGGGCGGCTCTGGCGGGAGGATTGACACGGCAATTCACGATTGAGGGGTAGTTTAGGCTTCCCTGCCGTGTAAGCATATCTACTGTCATAAAAAAAGGCGGGTTTTCACCCGCCCAACAATTCGATTCGCCTGAAAACTCAGGACATGGTCAGCGCCATGACCGCTTTCTGTGCGTGCAAGCGGTTCTCCGCTTCGTCAAAGACCACCGAGTGCGGCCCATCCAGCACGCCGTCCGTAACCTCGATGTTCCTATCCGCCGGCAAGGGGTGCATGTAGATAGCATCTTCCTTAGCCAGGGCCAGGCGGCGTTCGTCCATCAGCCAGGATTTGTAGGAATCCTGGATGCGCTTGCCTTCCACGCCGTCCGCGGTGGTGAGCAGGGGACCCCAGGATTTGGCGTAGATGATATCAGCGCCTCGCATGCCCTCATCCATATCGTGCACAATTTCAAAGGAAGTGCCGGCTTTTTTGGCTTCGTCGCGCGCCTGCTGCTCGATTTCCGGCATCAGACGAAATTCTTCCGGGTAGGAGAGCGTGACGTCCAGCCCAAAGCGCGGCATTTGCAGAATGAGTGACTGCGGTACGGAGATGGGTTTGAGGTACGAAGCGGCATACGCCCAGGACACCACGATTTTCTTTTTGCGCAAATCGCGGCCTTTCTTCTCCATGATTGTCATCAGGTCCGCCAGGCACTGGAAGGGGTGGTAAATGTCGCACTGCATATTCAGAACCGGGACGCGCGAGGCTTGGGCGACCGCATTGATGTACGCGTTGCCGACTTCCCAGTCGCAGTGGCGGATGGCGATGCCGTCGTAATAGCGGCCAAAGATTTCCCCGATTTCCTTGGGGGTATCCCCATGCGCAATCTGGGTGGACTTGCTCTCGATAAAGCCCGCGTGCCCGCCCAATTGGGAAATGCCAGCTTCGAAGGAGCCGCGCGTGCGGGTGCTGCTGAAAAAGAAAAGCATCGCCAGCACTTTGTCGCGCAGGTATGGGTGCGGTTCGTTCAAGGCGCGTTTGCGCTTGAGGTCCCAGGCAACGTCCAGAACAGTCTCAACTTCCTCTTTGCTGAAATCAAGATCGCCAATCAGGTCTCTACCGTGTAAAAAAGTCTGCATTATTCTCTCCTTGGAAAAATGTAATTTCGTGCGGTTTCCGGGTTATTCCATCTTACCCAACACCAATGATAACAGCGCCATGCGCATCACGACGCCGTTAAAGGCTTCCTGCCAGTAGCGCGACCAGCGCGTGATGTCCACGTCCAGCGGGATTTCATCCATGCGCGGCAGGGAATGCAGCAGGATGGCATCGGGCTTGGCTTTATTGGCCAGCAGCTCGCGTGTAATCTTGTAGTTATCCGGGGTCAGCGCCACTTCATCGCCGCGAACATCGCGGTGCTTGGTGTAATCGGGCTGGACAACCGGCTCGACCAGGATGACATCCGCCTCGGCAATCACCTGTTCCACGTGCTCGGCTTCTTTGAAATTCAGGCTGTAATTGCTGATTTCCTCTTTAAATTCAGGTGTCAATGACATGTCGGGCGGGGCAACGAAGGTAATGGGGCAGTCGAATTGGGTGAGGGCATAGGCCAGGGAGTGCATGGTGCGCATGCGCATATCGCCAACTGCCAGCCACCTAAGCCCATCAATGCGGCCTTTTTCGCGCAGCACGGTATACAGGTCCGTAAGGATTTGGGTGGGGTGCTCGCCCCAACCATCGCCGCCGTTGATAATCGGGATGGAAGCCCAATTGGCAGCTTCATGCGGCGCGCCCTGCTGATAATGACGCATCACGATGACATCGCCGTAGTACTCCAGCATTTTGACCGTATCCTTGATGGATTCCTGGTAAAAATCGCCGGCGCGGGTCATCTTGACATCGGAAAAGCCAGTCACGTGGCCGCCCAAGCGGTGCATAGCTGCCTCGTGCGCCAGGCGGGTGCGCGTGCTGGGTTGATAGAAAGCGGTGACCAGCGTCTTTTCCGCCAGCAAATCCGAATTGCGCCGCGAGCGGGCAATTGGCTCCAACTCCTCAGCCACTTCGAAAACCCTGAAGAACTCATTTCGTTCAAAATCTTTGAGCGACAAAATGTCCCGACCACAAAAACTGCGCATAATTTCTCCTTTACATCATTGGTCTTTATAAAAAAGTGGGTGAGAAAAGATTTGTACTCCCGGTGCAAAAAAAAGTATAGGGACTAAAGCAGCTCTCCTATGCAAGCTAACCCAAAAGCTGTAATTTGAGCCGTCGGACATGTAATTCTGGATATATTATAAATCTCATCCTGATAGCTGGCAATTAATTGAGATATTTTTGGGCAAATGTCATTAGTGGAGCAAAATAAGGCGAAACCGACCGCGCAGGATTCCGCGGCTCAGAATGTGTAGATGACAAGGTATAATTAATTTGCATTTGTCTGTTGAATTAATAAAAATCGAGGTGGTAAATGGACTTTTTATCTTCACTGCCGAATTCTTCATTTTTAGCTAAGTCCGGATTGACCTGGGGCATTCTTGGCACAGCCCGTATCGCCGCTAAATCCCTCATTCCCGCGATTAAAGCGAGCAAGCACAACAACGTGGCTGCGATTGCCAGCCGGGACCTGACTCGCGCCGCGGAGTTCGTCCGGGAAAATGAAATCCCCAAAGCTTACGGCACTTACGAAGAACTGCTCAATGACGAGAATATCCAGGCGGTATACATTCCGCTGCCAAACAGCGAACACAGCCGCTGGGCGGTGCGGGCAATGGAAGCCGGCAAGCATGTGTTGGTGGAAAAACCTTTCGCGGTAAACGCTGACGAAGCCCAGATGATGGTGAGTACTGCGCTGGAAAAATCAGTCCTGTTGATGGAAGCGTTTATGTACCGCTACCACGCGCGCCTGGGGCAAATACTCGAGATTGTGCGCAGAGGAACATTGGGTAAACTTCGTTTTATCCAATCCAGCATGAGCTTTCCGCTGACAAATCCGGACGATATCCGCTTGAACGCGAATTTGGGCGGCGGCGCGCTTTATGACCTGGGCTGCTACTGCGTGGACTTGCAGCGCATTCTTGTCGGTCGCGAACCCAGGCGGGTAAAAGCGCTCAGTTACCAGGGCAATACGGGTGTGGACTTACAGGTTTCAGCCACCCTGGATTTTGGCGAACAGGTGTACGGCCATTTTGACGTAGGCTTCAATGCGTTCAGACAGCAGCACACGCGCATTATTGGCACGGAAGGTGTGTTGGATGTGGTGGACCCGTTTGGCGCCAAGGCGGAAGCAAGCCAGATGACCCTGACAAAAGACGGCGAGACCAAGAAGTTAAGCGTCAAAAGGGAAAACGCATACGAAAAAATGATTGAACATTTTTATTATGTTGTCATGAGTCGGGAAGCTCCCTTATTCCCCTTGGCAGATTCCGTTAATAATTTAGTGGTCATCGACGCGCTTTTCCAATCACTGATTGATGGCGGTCGTTTGGTTTCCTTAACCCCCACACCAAACTAATTGAGGTAGAGCATGTCTGATCCGAAACCATCCAACTATTCCCTGTGGACAAAACTGGCAAGCTACTATTTGCCAACCCTGCTCATCATCGGACTGATTCTCATCATGACCACCGGATTAACCAATCCGGTCCCAACGCCGGAAAGCTGCATCGCGCAGGAGCCGCTCTTGCATATGATTGTTGGTTACGCGGCGCTTTTCTGTGAGCTAGCTGCCATTTTTGTGATCGTGACCGGCGCGGCGCACGCCCTGGCCAGCTATGTCCGGCGGCTGTTGGACCGCAATTTGATGAACCAAATCAAAGGTTCAGAGGCTACCCGGCTTCGTCTTGGCCACAAGCTCAGTCTCAGCCTCGAATTCGCTATGGCGTCCGACATCCTGAGGCTGGCTGTTTCGCCCAATTTTTCCACTATCATTGTTCTGTTCACCATTATCCTGCTGCGGGTCCTGGTGAATTTCTTCCTCGAGCATGATATCGAAGTTATCCGCGAATACAATATTTTGAATGAATTGAAACAAACAGAGGACGAAAAGTAGCGGTATCCGTTTATCAGCGGGAATGCCATTAAAGCGCAATAAAAAAAGGATACGCTTGTGCGTATCCTTTTTGTGTGTTATCAGGCGTCCTTTTACGGGGTTGGGGAAGGCGTCATCGTGCGCGTGGCTGTCGCGGTCGGGACAGGGGTAACCAGATTCACAGGGATCTTCAGAATATCGCCGATGAACAGGCTGGAGCTGTCTTTGATTTCAGTCAGGCCCTGGCTTCGGCGCCAACGGTTCGTTTCGTAGAGGATTTTGTCCACGGTGGAGTTAAAGCGGGTCGCCAGAGCTTCGAGAGTGTCTCCGGAGCGGACCTTGTAGTCGATAATCGTGCCGCGGCGGATGTCGGTGGGCAGCGGCGTGGCGGTCGGGAGTTCCTGGCCGGGCGCGGGGATGAGAATGGTCTGCCCGACGTTGATGATGCAGGAGCTGTCCAGGTTGTTCAGGTAGAGCAGCACTTCCACGTCGGCGTCATACTTTTTGGCGATCACGGCGCAGTTATCATCCTCCTGGACGACGTATTCAAACGGCGCGGATGGCGTGAAGGTGGGTGTTATCGTCGGCGTTTCGGTGATGGTGGGAGTATGCGTCGCGGTGTTGGTTGGCGTCACGGGGGTGGGTGTGAGCGTCGGGGTTGGGGTTGGGGTTTTAGTCGCGAACCAACCGGGGGTGCCGGCAAGATTGCCGGTGGCCCACAGGGCGATGAGCGCGAGGCCAGCCACGATGAAAAGCCCGGCCAGAACGCCGACGAACGCTTTCCCGGATTTTTGTTTTCTCCGGTAAGAAGCCAGTGGGCTTTGAGATTTCTTCTTTGCCATGATGGTTTTCCTTTCGGCCTGCACATGCAAGGGATTGTTCAAATCCAATTATTCGTGATTTGAAGCTTTTGTCAAGTATACCATTTTCAGGATGACGGGTTGTAGGGCATCGTTAGATTGACCGCTGCATTGGTTGGTGTTTTTTGCTCCGCTCAGGATGACAGGAAAGTGCGCTTAGGATGACACGCAGATGCGCTCAGGATGAGGAGACCTGCGGTCAACCACGCTCGCTGGTGAGGACAGCAGTGAGAACGTGAAGGTAGGCTGACAGGGAGATCGCTTCGTTCCTCGCGATGACGAATACTTATCCGACTGAACCGCAGGCGAAGCGTCCTGGCAAAGGCGAGCTAAGATTCTTCGCTGCGCTCAGGATGACAGGAAAGTGCGCTCAGGATGAAAAGTCTCTCCCTTAGCGGTGAGGAACGCCTTACGTGCACTCGCGTTGGTGCTGCGCTGCCACGTACTTATGCAGATACTGGCCGGTATAAGACTCATTGTTCAGGCAGACTTCTTCCGGGACGCCTTCCGCCACCAGGTAGCCGCCGCGGTCACCGCCTTCCGGTCCCAGGTCGATGACCCAATCCGCAACCTTGATGATATCCAGGTTGTGCTCAATCACCACGACGGTATTGCCGGAATTGACCAGAGATTGGAGCACCTCGATGAGCTTATGCACATCCGCGGCATGCAGCCCGACCGAGGGCTCGTCCAGGACGTACAGCGTCCTGCCGGTAGCGCGGCGGGAAAGCTCTTTGGAGAGCTTGACGCGCTGGGCTTCGCCACCGGAGAGCGTGGTGGCAGGCTGGCCGAGGCGCACATAGCCCAACCCAACCGCCTGCAGCGTTTCCAGCCGGCGCTGAATGCGGGGGAAAGCGCTGAATAGTTCCATGGCAGTTTCGACGGTGAGGTCAAGCACGTCCGCGATGCTCTTGTCCTTAAAGCGCACCTGCAGCGTTTCGTGATTGTAGCGTTTGCCCCGACAGACTTCGCAGGGAACATATACATCAGGCAAAAACTGCATTTCGATTTTCAGCTCGCCCTGCCCCTGGCAGGCTTCGCAACGCCCGCCTTTGACGTTGAATGAGAAGCGCCCCTTGCCATAACCGCGGATCTTCGCGTCTGGCAGGCTGGTAAATAGGTCGCGAATATCGTCAAACATGCCAGTGTAGGTGGCCGGGTTCGAGCGCGGAGTGCGTCCGATGGGGGTCTGGTCGATGTTAATCACCTTATCGAGGTGTTGGATGCCTTCGATGCGCTCGTGCGCGCCGGGCTGCGTGTGGGCGTTCATCAGCTGGCGGGCGAGGGTGTTGTAAAGCACATCCACCAGCAAGGTGGACTTCCCTGAGCCGGATACGCCGGTGATGCACACGAATTTACCCAGCGGGATATTCACGCTCAGGTTCTTGAGGTTATTTTCCGTGGCGCCCACCACGCGCAAAAACTGTCCGTTGCCCTGCCGGCGCTGCTCGGGCAGAGGCACCCTTTTGCGGCCAGAAAGATAGGCGCCGGTGAGGCTTTCTGGGACCGCCATGATTTGCTCGGGAGTGCCTTCCGCGACGATTTCGCCGCCGTGTTCTCCCGCGCCGGGTCCCAGGTCAATCACCCAATCCGCGCTGCGGATCGTTTCATCATCGTGCTCCACCACCAAAACGGTATTGCCCATGTCGCGCAGTCCTTCCAGCGTATCCAGCAAGCGGCGGTTATCGCGCGGGTGCAGGCCAATGGAGGGTTCGTCCAGAACGTAAAGCACGCCCATCAGTTTGGAGCCCACCTGGGTTGCCAGGCGGATGCGCTGGGCTTCGCCGCCGGAAAGGGTGCTCGCGCTGCGTTCAAGCGTCAGGTAGTCCAGGCCGACATCAACCAGAAACCCGAGGCGCGCGTTAATTTCGCGCAGGATGCGTTCGGCAATGGCTTTCTGCCGGGAGTTGAGCGGGGAATCCCCGCCGGAAGACAACGTTTTCACCCATTCAAGCGTTCGATTTACCGGCCAGCCGGTCACATCGATAATATTCGCGTCCTCGACTAACACCGCCAGGGCTTCTTTTCGCAGGCGTTTGCCTTCACAAGTCGGGCACAGCTTAACGCCCATAAACTCAGAGATGCGCATTCGGATATAGTCTGATTGCGTTTCGCGATAGCGGCGCTCAAGATTGCCAATAACACCTTCAAACGAGGTGCTGAACGAAGATTTGCGACCATTCCTGCCAATGAACTCCACCCGGATTTCATGACCGTTGGTGCCGTATAAAATCATGTGGAGGTCGTCCTCGGAAAGCTGACTGACAGGCGCGTCCAGGCTGAACTGCCGTTCTCTGGCTACCGCTTCAATCATCTGCCAGTAATAACCGCCTTCCTCACGTGGGCCGGACCATTCCAGCGCCGCGATAGCGCCTTCCCGCAGCGAAAGCGTTTTATCCGGGATGAGCAGCTGGGGGTCAATTTCCTCGCGCGTGCCAAGCCCCTGGCAGGTAGGGCAGGCGCCGTGCGGTGTATTAAACGAGAAAGTGCGCGGTTCAATTTCAATCAGAATGGAGCCATGTTCCGGACAGGCGAGATTTTCTGAAAATTGCGTGTCCTCTGGTGGTTCCGCGCTCAAATTCTGAATAGTCACATACCCTTCGCCAAAGCGCAGGGCGGTTTCAATCGAGTCTGTCAGGCGCGAGCGCATCGCCAGCGCGTCCTCGTCGCTTTCCGGCTTGCTGATGACCAGGCGGTCCACCACTGCTTCGATTGTGTGCTTCTTGTAGCGGTCCAGCTGAATAGTGTCATCCAGCGAATATACTTCACCGTCCACGCGAGCGCGGACAAAACCAGATTTGTTGATTTCTTCCAGGACTGCCTGATAGGTACCTTTGCGTTCGCGCACCACTGGCGCGAGAATGAGCAAGCGGCTGCCATCCGGCATTGCCAGGATGGTATCCACAATTTCCTGGGCGGACTGGCGCTGCACGGGGCGGCCGCAGACCGGGCAGTGAGGAATTCCAACGCGAGCGAATAGAAGCCGCATATAGTCATAAATCTCGGTGACAGTTCCGACGGTTGACCGCGGATTGTGCGAGGTGCCTTTTTGGTCGATGGAAACGGCGGGAGAGAGCCCTTCGATGGCGTCCACGTCGGGCTTGTCCATCTGCCCGAGGAATTGCCGGGCGTAGGCGGAAAGGGATTCCACGTAGCGGCGCTGACCCTCAGCGAAAATCGTATCGAATGCCAACGAGGATTTTCCGGAGCCCGAAAGTCCGGTCAGGACGACCAGTTTATCCCGCGGGATTTCCACGGTGATGTTCTTGAGGTTGTGTTCGCGCGCGCCTATGACGCGCAGGTTTTCTGATGGCATAGCTCCACACTCCGGCCGATAATTATACCATTTGTTCTATATTACGACGCAATTAATAAGTATACCCTCGATGGAGAGGCGTTGGGATGTGGTGGAGTGCAGAACAATGAAAAGGAGACGGTGAAACCAGTCTATCGACAAATTTTTTTATATGGAGGTAGGTTAAGAGGGAGATCGCTTCGTGCCTCGCGATGACGAATGGATTGTCAGGCTGAACCGCAGGCGAAGCATCTTGTATTCTTGAACTAAGATCCTTCGCTGCGCTCAGGATGACAGAAAAGCACGCTCGCTGGTGAGGACACCAGCGAGAACAAGTATGGAGGTAGGTTAAGAGGGAGATCGCTTCGTGCCTCGCGATGACGAATGGATTGTCAGGCTGAGCCGCAGGCGAAGCATCTTGTATTTTTGAACTAAGATCCTTCGCTGCGCTCAGGATGACAGAAAAGCACGCTCGCTGGTGAGGACACCAGCGAGAACTTAAGGACGTGAAGGTAGGCATAGAGGGATATCGCTTCGTGCCTCGCGATGACGAATTGCTTATTAGCCTGGGGCTTTCCGCCGGTCCGCTCCGGGAATTAACGCTGGGTTAGCCCTCCAGGCCTTGCTTGCTGATGCCTTTCCCCAGCTCAATGCCGCGTTGGTAAGCCGCCCAGATGGCACGCGAAATTGCCGTGCGGAAGCCGGCTTTCTCAAGATAATACAGCGCCTCCGCTGAGGTACCACCCGGTGAGGTGACGTCGTTTCGCAGCTGGGCGGGATGTCCGCGGCTGTGCAGATAAAACTCGGTGCTCCCGCGCAGGGTTTGGACGACCAGTTGTTCCGCGATGCGCCGCGGAAAACCCATATGCACGCCCGCGTCAATCATCGCTTCCATAAAAAGGAAAACATAGGCCGGACCAGTGCCCGAGAGAGCGGTGGCCATGTCAAGATAAGCCTCGTCGGCAACGAAAATCTCCTCCCCCAGGGTCTGCATGATGTGGGCGGCCATTTCGTGCTGCTCGTCGGTCACATCCGCGCCTTTGGTCCAGACGCTAATGCCCATGCCAATGCGAGCAGGCGTATTCGGCATCGCGCGTACAAGGCAGCGCGTATCCAACTTCTGCTCCAGGGCGGCAAGCGGAACGCCAGCAAGAATTGAGATGACCAATTTGCCCGGGCAGAGCGCGCCTTTCAGCGCGTTGGCCGCCTGGTCCAGCCGCTGCGGTTTCACCGCCAAAATGACAACGTCCGCGGCGCTGGCTGCTTCGTTGTTATCGGTGCTGATTCCAACGCCCAGTTCAGTTTGAAGCTGATTCAGCCTGTCCTGGTTTGGGCCAGCCATGATGATCTGTTGGGGAGAAAGCCCCCCAGTATTAATCAAGCTCAAGGCGATCGTATTGCCCATGACTCCTGGGCCGACCACCGCAATTTTTTTATCCTGAAGCATAAGAACCTCCAAATCTAACTGGTGTTCCAATAAAAATCGGAACAACCGGAAAATTGCCTTGGTTTTATTGTACCAGAGGCAAAAATGGCGACCCAAAGGCGTGCGCGGCAGCCCTGGATGCTTGATTTACTTTTGTGTTAAAGGTTTGAGGGCGTTTCTTGAGCGGCTCAGATAGCCCATGGCCGCAAAGCCGAGCAAGGTTGGTATCCAAAACGAAAACAAACGGTAGCCAAGAATTGCCACAACGCTAATCTCATTCGGAACGCCCAGGCTTGTCTGGATGGCAGCCATAGAAGCTTCGACAACGCCGATGCCGCCGGGGAAAATGAAAGCTATCTTGGATAGCAGGAAGGGAATCCCATAACTGGCAAACAGCACGCCAATGGGGATGTCGTAGCCTACCGCCTTGAAAAACAGGAACATGACGAGCATGTCGAACGCAATGTAGCCAAAAGCGCCCAAAAATGGTTTTTTCCAGTTGCCGCGCGCCAGTTCTTTCCACGAAAGGAGGACGTTGTTTATCATCTCGTGGGTTTTTTGCGGACTGTACGGTTTTTTACGAAAACGGTTCCAACGCCATAACACGCCGTTGATAACCCGGAATGTTTGCTTGGGCAGCACCAATGCCAATAGATATCCAAAAGTTGCGATGGTCAGCAAAAGGATAAAGATGATGTACTGGATTAATTGCCCGCCAGTCAATTTGCCGATGATTGCCAGATACAGGATGCCCAGTATCGCGACAACCTCAATCGAAAGATTCAACAGCATGGATGGCAGGATACCAGCCATCGTCGCGGTGGTGCCGTCGTTGGTTTCGCGCCTGACGGAGCCAAAAATGGAGCCTGCCACGGCAAACCAGCCCCCTGCAACCAACCCGACGCTGGTGGCAGCCATGACAATCAACGTGCCTTTAGGAGTCGAGAGTTTTTTGTCGTGAAGATTAACGATAGCGTGGATACAGTAACCGTAGCTGAGGTATTCGATAACCAGGAACACAAAAGCCAGCCCAACAGCCCACCAGGTCATAGTTTTAACTACTTTCCAGGAGCTGGTCAGGTCGGAAATCTGAGGAAGCAGCAGGTTCACTGCCAGGCCAAGCACGACCAGGATGATCAAATACTGCCAAAACTTCTTCTTGTTCGGCGTAGACTGAGTTTCTAAATTCTCCATACGATTGCGCTGGACCAAGCCAATCTTGATCATGCGTCCCTCAAGTATACATTAATCCGCCGGGGCGTGGCTTGGGGGAGTAAAAGGTGTCGGTACAAGCCTTGCTGCCGCAGCGTGTGGGTTAGATCTGCCATCTATCGATTTTCCTTAAGCTTATACCTGCTCCGGAGTAGAGAGTTCCGGCGCAGGTGCTTCTCTATGCGAGCAATATTCGTGCCAGCAGCTGGTTAATAGGAGAAAAAGCGCGAGAAGACGCCAGCAGGCGGACTGTGACAACAAAGCGCCCCTCTCGTGTATAATTAGCTTGCGCGCGGCTGCGCGCAGAAAAGTTGAGCTTCAGCCCGCGATTCGGGCATACATTACCTAAAGAAAAGAGGAACTATGACCTTGCCAATCACCACCAAGACACCAGTAGAACTTCCCGCACTTCCTTTTGCTGAAACTGCCCTTGACCCGGTAATTTCCGCGAACACCTTAAGCTTCCATCACGGCAAACATCACAAGGCGTATGTGGATAAAACCCTGAGCTTGATCGCCGGAACAGAACTGGAAGGCAAAACGCTCGAGGAGATCGTGCTCGCGGCATATCAGGAAGGAAAAACCGCGCTTTTCAACAACGCCGCCCAGGTCTACAACCACAATTTTTACTGGAAGAGCCTGGCTCCCGCCGGCGCTGGGGAACTTCCCGCTGAAGCTGCCGCACTGCTAATCGACAGCTTTGAAAGCGTGGAAGCCTTCAAAAAGGCTTTCACAGAAGCAGCAGTCGGTCAATTTGGCAGCGGCTGGGCATGGCTGATATGGGACGGAAGCAAACTCAGCATTGACAAAACCGGCAACGCGCTTTTGCCCTGGGTGGAAGGCAAGAAACCCGTTCTGACTGTCGATGTCTGGGAGCACGCGTATTACCTGGATTACCAGAACCGCCGCCCGGCCTACGTGGAAGCTGTTCTGGATAAACTGGTTAATTGGGAATTCCTGCTTGAGAATGTGAAAGCCTAAGCAGAAGCTGTCCCGAACGCCAGCACTAAAGGCACAGATAAGGCGCGTATTATGTCCGCGCCTTTTTTCTCCCAACTGGCTGCCTGGAGGTGGTTCTGTTACCACTTCCAGGTAAATACTTTTAATGGAACCAATTTTATCAGGGTGTTTTCGGGGTCTACAATCCAGTCCTGGTACTTTGCCTCGCCCACGTGCTCTTCGCCAACGTAACGCGCGTAAATCCAGGTGAACTGACGCTTCAGGAACTCCGCGGGTTCGCGCAGAAGTTCCGCCTTGCCTTCCAGGATTACCGCGCGGGTGGCGTCATTGTCCTTAGTTTCATCAATCGCCACGGAAATCAAAGGGTTCTCTTCCAGGTCTTTCACCTTGCGGGTGGACGAAAAAGCGCTGACCCACAAGGCGCTGCCGTCCCAGGCAAACCAAACCGGGACAACGGTCCAGGTGAGCGGCGGGCGGGACTTTGACGGGACACCCTTCAAGGTCAGAGTACTTTCGGGCGCACGCTTGCCCTCGGGCGGGGGAATCCCCGCCCGTCCGCTCCACCTGGTTGTTAGGTTG
>Ga0208459_1002418_pt1 | contig 15781 bp, 10 predicted proteins | sample AD_UKC087_MetaG_FD_184433 | JGI IMG/M metagenome (GOLD analysis project Ga0208459, IMG submission 184433) | Active sludge microbial communities of municipal wastewater-treating anaerobic digesters from USA - AD_UKC087_MetaG (SPAdes) (version 2) | ecosystem: Engineered > Bioreactor > Anaerobic >... | reverse complement strand
TGCCGAAGCGGCCGCCGCCCTGCAGGCAAACGGCGCATCAGATGTGCGCCTGGCCCAGACCGAGGATGAGCGCGCCAGAATCTGGTATGGCCGCAAGAGTGCGGTTGGTGCATTGGCCCGTCTGGCCCCGGCTTATGTCATTATTGATGGCACCGTTCCCCGCAGCCGTCTGGCAGAGGCCTTGCTGGGCACCACCGCCATCTGCAATGCGCTCGATCTCCCGGTGGGCTACGTTTTCCATGCCGGAGATGGCAATCTGCATCCATTAATCCTGATCCGTGACCCACAAAACGCCGATCTGGTCGCCCGGGTGCGTTTGGCCGGAGAGCGCATCTCGGCCCTCTGCGTGGAACTGGGCGGCAGCATTACCGGTGAGCATGGCGTCGGTATCGAAAAACGCGCCTATATGCCCCTCATGCACACCCCGGCTGAACTGGCACTCATGTCGCACATCAAAACCTGCTTTGACCCCACCGGGCTTTTGAACCCGCATAAAATTCTCCCTGATCTATCAGAGGCATCCTCAGATCTACCGCCGGTTGCCCCGCTCCCCCTGCAACCATCCTACCAGCCCCAGACAGTGGATGAAGCTGCCCAAATCCTGGCTGCCCATACTGCTGAGCGGCAGCCACTGTGGCTGACGGGTGCCGCCGCTCCCCAGATTACAGAGATGCGCCCTCTCAGCACCGCCCGGCTGGCAGGCATCCAGACCCTCAATCTGGATGACCGTTATGTTGTGACCGGGGCCGGCACCCGGCTGATTGACCTTCAAGCCGAGTTAGCCTCGCAGGGTGTTATGATCCCGGCGGCATCACCCTGGCCTGAGGCGACACTGGGCGGGGTCTTTTCCGCCGGGGTGAATGCGCCGCTGCGCCTGTGCTATGGCGCTCTGCGGGATATTGCCCTTGCGCTGGATGTCGTCCTGCCCAATGGGCAGCGCATCCGCACAGGCCGTCCGGTGATGAAAAACGTCGCCGGCTATGACCTCACCCGGCTGTTTGTCGGCGCACGGGGCTCCCTCGGGCTGATCACAGCGCTCACCCTCAACCTGCGCCCTCTGCCCCGCCGCTGTTTGACCTTTGCCGTGCCTTTCGAACTGCCCGCAGCGGCACTGGTGGCTGGCCTGGCACTGGCCCGTAACCTGTTAACCGCCTCGGCGGTTCTGGTTGGTCAGAACCTGGGCCTGCCCGGTCTGCCGGAGTGTACGCTGATCTGCACCCTGGAAGGGTTTGATGAAGATGTCGCTGCCGATGATGCCGTTCTCCATCAGCAGTTGTCCGGCCGCATCTTTGTAGAGCAGCCACAAACCGGCAGCCAGATCTGGGCCGCCTGGCTGGCCCAAACTCTGACGGCACATGCTGCTGTTGCCCGGTTGGGCATGCCCATCAGCAAGCTGCCTTCTTGGGTCACCCGTTCCAGCCAGCACCTCGGCCCGGCCTGGCTGGCTGACCTGGGCAGCGGGCTGCTCTACGCCGCCCCCACGAATGCCCTGGCCTGTCAAACGGCTGCCGAAGCCGTTGGCGGCTATCTGGCCTGGCTGGGAGCGCCGGGGTCGGTGGCAGAAACCCGGCGGCCCGGCATTCCAGAATGGATAGACCGCCTCAAATCCCAATTAGACCCTGCCGGCATCTTGCCGCCGCTGGTCTCATAAACCCGGCTGTGTTTTTGGGCTAAGAAAGCTGCCGCAAACGATACGCAAACTGCCAACTTCTAGTACAATTATTCAAGGGCTTTTAATAGTTTGGTGTGTTTGGCGCGCAGGAGCAGGTGTATGACTTCATCGAAGTCCAGAGTTCGCAGCCTTTCAACAAAACTGATGCTGGCTTTTGCTTTAGTAGCATTGCTGCCAATCAGCGCGCTCGCTGTGTGGAATTATAAGGCGGTTCAATCGGCGCTTTTATCATCGGTGGATCGCGCTTTGCTGGTTTCGGCTTCGCAAACCGCCACCACCATCGATGCCTTTTTGCAAAACAATCTCCAGGCGGTCCGCTCTGAAGCTGCTCAACCGATTTTGATTGATTTCCTGGCTCTGTCGCCTGACCAGCGTCCAGAGAGCCTGGAAGAAGCGCTCCTGCGTGCCTATCTCAGTGCCCTTGAGTCTGGCCCCAGCCACCGCCTTGCTGATTCCCCAATCTCATTTGTGCAATCCTTCTGGCTGCTCGACGCCTCCGGGCAGGTCGTCTTTGATACCCGCAGCCTGGCTGTTGGTCAGGATAGCTCAAGCGAAGCTTTTTTTCAAGAGACCCTGAACGCTTCTGAACCTTACCTTTCGCCCATCCTGTTTTCTGAAACCGGCGCTGGCAGCCTGTATTTTGCGGCGCCTGTGGTCCAGTCCACGGGCAGCGCCCCGCTTGGGGTGCTGGTGATGCGTTATAACGCCGATGTACTGCAAGAACTGGCGGCTCGCAGCAGCAACCTGGTGGGGGAGCAATCCTATGCCATCCTGGTGGATGAAAACAACCTGATTCTGGCTCATGGCACACAGCCACGGCTGCGCTATCAACGGATTGGCGCCCTGGATGCCGTGCTTGTCACCCGTCTTCAAGCGCTGCACCGCCTGCCCCCCGATACATTAACCTCTCAAATGCTGGATGCTTCCCAGTCTGCCGCTGCTTTACAAACCGCTGCTGAAAATCTGGTGCTTGAAGATGCACTGACAGCCAATATCCGCAGCCAGGGTGGGCGTTCCCGGCTTGCCTCGGAATCCTGGCAGGTCATCTTTGTCCAGTCGCGTCAGGCCGCGTTGAACGTGGTCCGGGGCCAGTTGGGGGGCGCCTGGATCCTGGCGGTTGTGGTCGTTTTGTTGGGACTGGGCGGCGCCTGGGCTTTGACCCGCTGGTTGACCCGCCCGATCACCCACTTGCAGCAGACGGCAATGCAGGTCGCCGCCGGCGATTTGAGCGTCAAAGCCCGAGTCGAATCGGCAGATGAAATTGGCGCCCTGGCCCAGACCTTTAACGAAATGACCGATCGCCTGAAAGACTCGGTTGACGGCCTGGAGCAAAATGTCGCCGAGCGCACTGTTCAATTAGACGAGCGCATCAGCCAGTTGGAAGTCATCAACCATGTCGGAAATTACATCACCCTGTTGAAAGATGACCATACCCTGCTGCCCACCATTGCAGACCTGATCCGGGGTGCTTTTGAATTTTACGCCGTCTTGATCTTTGTCCCCGATAGAACCACCGCCGCGCTTCAATTAGGCGCTGCTTCTGTGGGCGATCACGGTCAGCCGCCCTCACCCGACCTGCGCATCCCCCTGGGCTGCGGGTTGATCGGCACCGCTGCCGAACAGGGCGAACCGGTGAACGCTGAAAACGCTCATTCGGACCCACGCTGTACCCTCATCGATGTGCTCCCAGAGGTCCGTTCTGAATTGGCCTTGCCTCTGCGGGCAGGCGGCCAAATGCTGGGTGTGTTGGATCTTCAAAGCTCACAATTGTCGGCTTTTTCTGCCGGCGATGTGGCCGTGATGCAAACGCTCGCCAACCAGATCGCCGTTGCCATGTACAATACCCGCCTGTTCACCGCTGAAGCTGAAGCTCACCTGGCTTCTCATACCCTGCGGGAAGTCGGACAGTTGATCAATTCCACTCTGGACAGCCAGGAAGTCCTGGAGCGCATTTTGTCTGCCCTGGGCAAAGTGCTGCATTATGACAGCGGCTCCATCATGCTGCTGGAAGGCAGCGATCTGGTGATCAAGGCGGTGCATGGCTTCACCAACCCGCAAGACGTCCTGGGCGTCCACATGCCCATTAAAAAATTCCCGCTCAATCATCAAATTGTGACCCAGGCGCTCCCCATTGTATTGGATGATGTTGGTGCAGATAACCGCTGGCAGAAAAACCGCCGACTGCCCGTCTCTGGTGAAGTCCATGCCTGGATGGGTGTCCCGCTGGTCTCTTCGGGCAAAGTTTTGGGCATGCTCGCAATTGATAATTATAAACCAGGCGCTTACACCACCAACGACATCCCCCTGGTAACCGCCTTTGCCAATCAGGCTGCCATTGCCCTCGATAATGCCCGCCTGTACGCGCAGCTTCATCAGCGGGCGCAGCAGTTGGCCACCCTGAACGAACTGGCGCGCATCGTCTCCGGCGAACTGGACCGCCGCCGAATTTTAGTGACCCTGTGTGAACAAATGCGGCAGGTCATTCCCCTGGATTCATTTCACGGCTCACTCTACGATGCTGAGACAAACACCTTGCAGATTGCGGTTCGCTATGACCTGGGTGAGTATCGTGATAGCACAGTTGGCCCGCTGGAACAGTTCCCCTGGTCACTAAAAATTATCCAGAGCCGGCAGCCCATCCTTTACCTCCGCACCGCTGAAGAGATGGTCGCCGAAGCAGAGCATCGGCGGATGGTGGGGGATAAGACCCACCTCTCAGCCTCCCTGATGTTTGCCCCCCTGATTGTCGGTGATGATATCCTGGGCGTTATTTCCATCCAATCCTACAACCTGAACGCCTACCAACCCGAAGATTTGGAACTGCTGGTCGGCACAGCCCGTCAGACAGCCATAGCCCTGCGCAATGCTGAGCTTTACGAACAGGCGCAGTCTGCCCGGGCTGAGGCCGAAATTGCCAACCAGCTCAAGACCCGCTTCATGGCGAACATGTCCCATGAACTGCGCACCCCGCTCAATTCCATCATCAACTTTGCTTATTTGCTGGTTCAGGGCACTGAAGGCGAAATGAACGCCGGGCAGGCAGATCTCTTGCAGCGGATCGAAGATTCAGGCCACCACCTGCTGGGCGTCATCAACGACATCCTCGACCTGGCAAAAATTGAGGCCGGACGGATGGAATTATTTTATGAAGACCTGGATCTGACCGACCTGATTAACGGCGTCATGGCTACCGCCGTTGGCCTGGTGCGTGACCGCCCCATCGAACTCCGCCGCCAGATCCCGGCCGGTTTGCCACCGGTCCATGCTGACCGAACGCGCATTCGCCAGGTACTGATCAACCTGATCTCGAATGCCGCCAAATTTACCGAAACCGGCTTTGTTTCCATTTCTGCCTCGGCGGATAATGATTTTGTCACCGTCTGTGTGGAAGATACGGGCATTGGCATGGAGGCCGAAGACATCCCCCGCGCCTTTTCCGAGTTTGTTCAGTTGGATGCCGGGCCAACCCGCCAGCGCGGCGGCACCGGGCTTGGCCTGTCCATCTGCAAGCGGTTTATTGAAATGCACGGTGGCCGCATTTGGGCTGAAAGCACCCCTGGGGTCGGATCAAAATTCTACTTCTCACTGCCCCGCCTTCCATCCCATTCATTTAGCGAACCTGAATCCACTGAAGCAGCCGAAACCCGGGTGCTGGTGATTGACGATGACCGCCTGGCTTGCGATACCCTGGCAGCCCAGCTTGCCCAGGGCTATCATGTCCAGAAGCTCAGCGACAGCCGCCGGGCTGTGGAGGCGGCGGTCCAGAGTCAACCCGATGTTATCGTGCTGGATGTGATGATGCCCTACATGGATGGCTGGGACGTACTGCGGGCCCTGCGGGCCAACCCGGTTACCCAGCAAATTCCGGTCGTTATCTGCAGTGTGCTGAATGAACAGCAGCTAGCCTTCAGTTTGCAGGCCAATGAGTACCTGGTCAAACCCATTGAGCGTGACGCCTTGCGCCGCGCCGTAGAACGCCTGGCACCCGATGGCGGCAAAGTTCTGGCGGTGGATGATGACCCCAATGCTCTGGAAATTGTCCGCCTGAGCCTGGGGAGTATGATTTACCAGGTCGCCGCTGTCCAGGACGGTCAGTCCGGCCTCGACATGGCCCAGCGTGACCTGCCCGATGTCATCATCCTGGATTTGATGATGCCCGGGTTCAGCGGTTTTGAGGTTTTGCGAGCCCTCCGCGCCAACCCTCAAACCGCCTCGGTACCCGTGATTGTCATTTCTGCCAAAGACCTGACCCCCGAAGAACAGACACAGCTTCAGGCGGGGGCAGCGTTATTCTTGCAAAAAGGTCAATTCACAGCCGATGAACTGACGCGTTCAGTTCGGCGGGCTGTTCATCGGAAACCCAAAGGAGGCTCCCATGGCTGATGTTCCGCTTTCCCCGGCAACAGTACGTGTTTTGGTCGTGGAAGATGATGCCAACAACCGTCTGGTCATCACCCGGCTGCTAAAATTGGCTGGCGTGCTGTCTCAAAACATCTATGATACCGATGGCGATGCCATTGCACTCCTGAACACACTGCCCCCCAACACGGTGGACATTGTCTTTCTGGATATTCAACTGCCCAAAAAAGATGGCTACACCATCCTGCAGGAACTGCGTGCCGACCCCCGCTATGCCGGGCTGCGCGTGGTAGCGCTCACCGCCAATGTCATGCGCCAGGATATTGAGCGGGCGCGAGCCGCCGGCTTTGATGGTTTTATCGGCAAGCCGGTGGATGGCCGCCGCTTTAGCGAAACACTCAACCGCCTTTTAACTGGCGAATCTGTCTGGACGGTGCTTTAATAGAGCTTATCTTGATGCCCGATTCTGAATCCGCCCGCAAACTCCGCAATCAAGCCCTCGCCAGTCTGGCGGAATGGGTGCATTCCACCCTGCCATTGGAAGATATTCTCCAGGCGGCAGTAGAAGGCGCGCGGACCATCCTGGGCACGCATCAGGCCGGGCTGTCGTTAACCAATCCTGACGGCAAATCGGAGCATCAAGCCCTGTCCACCAGCGAGAAGTATGTCGATTCTCCCGACCTGCTGCAGATGCTCTTGCGCCCCGAACTGGGGGTGTTGGTCTGTCAGGCTCGCCATCCCGTCACCGTACCCCCGCGTGAGCTTCCTGCAATGCGCGGCAGCATCGTCCTGCCGGGGTGGATGGGCGCCCCGCTGCGCCGGCGCAGCGGCGAACCGCTGGGCTTCCTGCAGGTTGCCGATAAAGAATCCGGCGAATTTGACACAGAAGACGAAGCATTGCTGGTCCAAATAACCCAACTCGTCTCCATGGCAGTAGAAAACACGCTTTTGGTGCGCGCCGAACAAAACGCCCGTCAGGTCGCCGAGACGCTGCGTGTGGCGAACCTGGCCCTTACCCAGAACCTGGAACTCGACTCAGTCCTCGAGACGCTGCTCGACTATCTTGGTTGGATCATCCCTTATGACCGTGCCAGTGTCCTGCTGGTCGAAAACGCCGACTCCCTGACTCTGCGGTCTGTGCGTAACTATCTGGCTGAATCATCCGAAGAATCGCTCCAGGCCGATCTGGTTCAACCCCGGATTGGCGCTCTGCTGCAGCAGGTCTTGGCGGATAAAAACACTGTCATAGCAGGCGACTTGCAGCAAGACGACCCCATGCCCGACTGGTCACGTATCCGCGCCTGGATGGGTGTGCCGCTGGTTTACCGCACCCACACGATAGGCGTTGTGGTCATTGAAAAAACCGATCCACAGGCCTTCACAGAGGAGCATCAGCGCCTGGCAGACGCCCTGGCTGCTCAGGCAGTTGTGGCCCTGCGGAATGCCCGCCTCTTTGAAGCGCTGCGTGAATCAGAAGAGCGTTACCGCGCTGCCACTGAACTGGCTTCAGACTACGCCTATGCCTTCCGGGTGGATGAGAATGGTCGTTTCGTGCGGGAATGGATTACCGATGCTTTTGAACGCATCACTGGCTTTGAGCCCTCTGAGGTTTCAACGGAAGGCGGCTGGGCCAGCATCACCTTCCCCGATGACCGCCCCATTGCTTTGCAGCGCATTCAGGCCCTGCTGCTGGGCCAGCAGAGCGTCAAAGAATTTCGAATCGTAACCAAAGACGAGCACATCCGCTGGGTACGCGATCACAGCCGCCCGGTCTGGGATGTGGGCCGCACTCGTATCATCCGAATTTATGGCGCCACGCAGGATATCACCGAGCGTAAGCAGTATGAGCGGGAACAGGAAACCATCGCCACCATTGCTTCGGCCTTGCGTCTGGCGCAAACCCGCGCAGAGATGATCCCCATCATCCTGCACAAAACCCTCGACCTGCTGGCGGCTGAGGGCGCCGCGCTGATCCTGCGCGACCCAGGCGGTGATCTGGAAGTGTTGGCGCATGGTCAGGGGTGCTGGCAAAAAGCGGATATTCCCGCCCGCCTGGCCGGGCTTTCGGTTACCGATGCCGTCATCGAAACCGGCCAGCCATACTGGCAAATGGATGTGAGCAAGGATCGCCGCATGGCCCCTCCGGAGGACCTGGGCGGTGTTCAGGCGGTTGCCTGTGTCCCTCTGATGACCCGCCAGACCACCCTGGGCGTGCTGTGGGCTGGCCGCCGCACCGCCATGATCGAAAACGAAGTCCGCCTGCTCAGCGCCATTGCCGATATTTCGGCCAACGCCATCCACCGTGCCACACTGTATGATGAACTGATGCGCGCCTACGATGCCACAATTGAAGCCCTGGCCAAATCTTTGGAACTGCGCGACGAACCCACCGAAGGCCACAGCCAGCGCGTGGCTGATCTGACGCTGCGCCTGGCCCGTGCCATGGGCATGAGCGAACCCGAACTGATCCATGTCCGCCGCGGTGCCTACCTGCACGATATTGGCAAAATAGGCATCCCCGATTCCATCCTCCAAAAAGAAGACGCCCTGACCGAAGCCGAATGGACGGTCATGCGTATGCACCCGCTCTATGCTTACAAGCAGCTCTCGCCAATTGCCTTCCTGCGCCCTGCATTGGATATTCCCCACTGTCATCATGAGCGTTGGGATGGCTCTGGCTACCCGCGCGGCCTCAAAGGCGAAGAAATCCCCCTGGCCGCCCGCATCTTTGCCGTGGTAGATGTCTGTGACGCGCTGATGTCTTCCCGCCCGTACCACGAACCCTGGTCACTTGAGCAAACCCGCCAGTTCATTCGCGAACAGGCCGGTGCCCAGTTTGACCCGCGGGTAGTAGAAGCCTTCCTCCAATTGGATTTATAATCCCATCATGTCTTTGGCCTCTGCCGTTCATCCCTCGCGCCCACTGATCCGCTGGCCTTATTGGCTGATTTTTGCGCTCTCGCTGGCAGCCTCGCTGGTCATTTATATCGCCATCTTTTTCATCCCTGCCGGGCTGGTGCAGTGGCTGGATCGCCCGCTGCTCAGCCTCTATCATCTGGATCTGGCCTATCCCGGTTTGCAAACTCAGATGATTGCCGCCTTTGCCGCCCTGGCGCTGTTGAATGCTGCCGGTTACTGGGCAGTGCGCCGGTTGCAAGGCCCGGCAGCCTGGGCGCTGGTGCTGGTTGGCGCCTTGGGCTTTGCCCTCATCCTGCTCTATATTTACCCGTTTGGCGCGGCCGACATTTTTGACAACATTGTCCACGGGCGCATCCTGGGTGTTTATGGCGATAACCCCTTTTTGAATCTGGCTGCCGAATATCCCACCGACCCCTTCTATAATTACATGTGGTGGCACAAGTCCCCCTCGGCCTATGGCCCGCTCTGGGAACTGCTGGCTGGCCTCACAGCTTTCCTGGCTGGCAATGGTCTGGTGAGTAATGTTATCGCCTTCAAATTGCTGCCGGGCTTCTTCTGGCTCGGCTCCACCGTTTTACTGGCACTGACGTTGCGGCGCCACAACCCTGACCGGGCCCTGCCCTATACCCTGCTGTGGGCCTGGAACCCGGTGGTCTTGTTTGAGACCTTTGGCAATGGGCATAACGATATTGTTATGGCTTTTTTTGTCCTGGCGGCGGGTTGTGCCATGCTGCGGCGGCAATTTGTGCCTGCCACTCTGGCGCTTGCCGCCGGTATTTTGATTAAATTCGTCCCGGCGCTGCTGGTGCCGCCGGCGCTGGTGGCTGTCTGGCGCCTGCTGCCCGATTTGCGTTCACGCTTGCGTACCTTTGCGCTTGGGGGTGGCCTATCCGTTTTATTGGCAGTGGCCTGTTACGCCCCATTTTTCACCGACTTTGATCATTTCTATCTGGCGCATCAACAAACCCTGTTCACTGCTTCGCTCCCTGCCGTGCTTTATCAAATGCTGACCACCTGGTTTCACCTGCCGGGCGCTGCAGCCGGGGTTGCCGCCCTGGCCTGGGGGGCTACCGGCGGCATGGTGCTGGTGCAGTCCATCCGCCTCTGGCATCAGCCTTCCGAAACCGGCGTTGTCCAGGCGGCTTTTGCCATTTTGATGTTCTTTTTGCTGTTGACCTGCACTTGGTTCCAGCCGTGGTACACGCTCTGGGTCTTTGGCCTGGGGCTGCTGCTTTCCCAAGAATCTCTGGCTGCTGCCCTTGTGCTGGTTTTTGCCACGCGCACCAAGCCCCTGCTGCTGGTGCCAATGACCTACTGGGTGCGTCCGTTCCCACCTCAGCCCTGGCTGGAGATTCAACTGGCGTTGGGTATTTTGGGGGTGCCGCTGCTTTTTACACTTGTAATTTTGCGATTCCGAAAAAATGCCCGTTGAAAAATGATTAATTTCAGGTAAAATAGGTTTGTTGTATAAACTTCGGGGACGCCGATTCCCCCATTTTTTGAAGGAGAAGAAATGAAGCACAAGTTCGTATTTTTGAGTGTGGTGGTTGTACTGGCCTTGGCCATGCTGGCATGCAGCATTGGCGATAAAACCCCCACTGCGGTCGCGCCCACTGACGCCCCCGTGAAAACCGAAGCCCCGACCGAGGCCCCCACTGAAGCCCCGGTCAAGACCGAACCCCCGACCCAGGGCGGTACCGGTGAACTTACCGTCGTCAGCGCCTATGGCTACCAGGATTCCTGGGATTACTATCATGTCACCGGCCTGATCAAGAACGACAGCAATAAAGCTGTCTCCGAAGTTGAGCTCACCATCGAAATGCGTGATGCCAGCGGCGCCACTGTGTTGAAGAATTACGATGATAACTTCGTTGAATCCACCACCTTCAACCCCATGCTGACCACTCTGCTGCCTGGTGAGTCTGCGCCTTATGATTACTACATCTACACCGACATGGTCCCCGAAACCTTCACGGTCTCGGTCTCGGGCTCCCTGAGTGGCGATGCCACCCGCGCGGGTGTGGAAGTCCGCAATGCTCAGCTGATCCCTGGCGACAACGGCACCTACGCTATCGTGGGCGAACTGATCAACAACAGCTCAACCTCCGCCAAGATCAATGATCTGGCTGGTGTGATCCTGGATGGCGATGGCAATGTCGTGGCCGCCGACTGGTCCTACGATATGTGCAACATCCTCCAGCCCTCTGGCGATGCCTCTGGCATGGACTATGCTCCCTTCGCCATCACCCTCGATGCCCCCACCGATGGTTCCTTCACCGACTGGCAGGTCTATATTGACGCTGTCGAAACCGACACCGAAGACGTTGCCCCGCTCTACATTTCCTTCACCAACAACTACTTCGATGATTTCGGCGATTTCCACATCGTCGGCGTGATTGAAAACCAGGGCACCGACACCTACTATACCTCCCTGCTGGGTGGTGTCTATGATGCCAATGGCCTCGTTGTGGATGCCGGTACCGTCAGCGTTCCGCTCTACATCAAAGCCGGCGAAGTTGTGCCCTTCGATGTCAGCTACTGGAACCTGGTCAGTTGGAACGATGAAATTGCCGCCAGCATTGATACCTTCACCGTTCAGATTGATCCCTACTGGACCTACACCGTGGATTACGACCTGGTTGACCTGACCAACGTCACCACCACCAAAGACGAACGCTCCAGCGGCCAGATCAGCCTGGGCGGCACACTGGTCAATGACAGCGGCAAAGCCCTGTACAACGCCACCGTTGTGGGCTACCTCATGGATGCCGATGACAACCTGATCGCCATCCAGTGGACCTACGTCTTCCCCGAAGGCGATGCGATTGCCGATGGTGACAGCAACAACTTTGAGATGACCTTCTGGCTGGATCCCGCTGTGGATCCCAATTCTCTGACCATCAGCTACATGGTCCAGGGCGACGTCAAGTAATCTGTCCCTCTGGTACGCCAGTAAGACAACCGATCCCCCGCCTTTTTGACAGGTGGGGGATCGCTTTTTATGCAATCGCCTTGAAATTATAGAACATACGTGCTATCATCAGGTCACCTTAACCGAACCGATACCTTTACAACAATGGATGTGACCCAATGATCAAAGTTCAAGATGTATTTCTCCCCATCGTATTGCTCTGCATGGGATTGCTGATTTTCGTCACCAGCCTGCTTTCCCCCCCTCAAATGGTTGTGGAAGCGGCGCCGCTTTCTCCCGCCGAGCAGACTGCCCAGGTGGCCCAGCCCGATCCCGCCGCCGCTCCTGCCGCTGTTGAGGCAACCCCGGCTGAACCCGAACCCGTTCCCGCGCCTGAGTGCGCCATCAGCCTGGCTTATCCCGAATCCATCCGCCAGTGGTGTGGCTGGATTGATCAGTATGCGGTGGAATATGGGCTGGAATCCAACCTCATTGCCGCAGTCATGCTTCAGGAAAGCGGCGGCGATCCCAATGCCTATTCTCGCAGCGGGGCAGTGGGCCTCATGCAAATCATGCCGCGTGATGGTCTGGCAGCCAGCTTTATGTGCAACGGCCAACCGTGTTTCTCTGCCCGCCCCAGCATGACCGAACTCTATGACCCAGAATTCAATATTGCTTATGGCGTCCGCATGTTGGCCGGCCTGATTGACCGCCGCGGCAGCGTGCGCGAAGCCCTCTTCTCCTATGGCCCCATCGGCATCGGCTATGAATACGCCGATATCGTTCTGCGCATCTACGAGAACTACCGCTGATTTTGTGCTGCTATTCGCCCCAATCCCCTGCCCGGCCCCGGCAGGGGATTTTTTTATTTCTTCATCTGCTTGCCAAGCCCATTCAAAGGCTGTATAGTTATATCGGAGGTGGAAATGAGAAAGAAACGGTTGCGCACCATCCTCGGCCTGGTGATCTTGATCCTCTCGCTGGGGCTCTTGCTTTGGGCCAGCCTGCCCCTGCCGCATGAAACCCAGACAATCCCCATGCCTTCCATCGAACCTTTATTGACCCCCACTGGCTGGGAGGGCTGCCTGTCATGGCTGATCTAACCCGCCGCCGTCGCTTTTTGTGGAGCCTGATTATCCTGGCTTTGGCTGTGCTGGCCTGTAACCTGCCTGCCGCCGCGCCGCCAACAACCCTGCCAACTGCCACCATTCAACCGTCCATTTCACTGCCCACCGACTTACCAACCGCCGCGCCGCTAACCACCCAGCTGCCCACCGCCACGGCACCAATGGTAATTCAACCAACCCCCACCCGTTTTGGCATCCAGGTGGCTACTCCCACCCTGCCGCCCGTTCAGCCCACCGGTGAAGCGCTTTTTACCCCGTTTGCCACCCTGCCCCAGCCCACCCTCGCAACCCCGCCGTCTACTGAAATTCAGCCTGCGCTGCCCGAGCAGCGCTTGCTCTCCCTGGAGTGGCCCAGCCGCCTGCGGGTGGGTGATTCAGATATCGTCAAATTAACTCTGGAGGTGGATGCCAGCGGTAACATCACCCCCACCGCTGAAATTGGCGGTCACGAAATCACTGGCCAGCCGGTATTTATCCCCAACCTCTACGACACCCACGACCTGGTTCTGGAATCCCGGCTTGATCTTGCTGGCATCCAGGTTGAGCCCTCCGGCAGCCTCAGCTCGCCTTTGCAGCCGGGCACAACCGTCACCTTCTACTGGAGCCTGTCCGCCGATCACCCCGGCACGTACCGCGGCACCCTGTGGGTCTATCTCAACCTGATCCCCCGGGATGGCGGCCCGAGCCAGCAGCAGGTTTTGCTGGGCAAGCGGTTGGATATTGAGGCTCAAAATCTCCTTGGACTTACGGGGGGCGCAGCCCGCACCACCGGTGTGATTGGCGCAGTCTTCGGGTTTATTCTCAACATTCCTTTCCTCGAAGATATCCTCAAGTTTTTTGCCCGCCGCCTGCGCAGAAGATAAACCCCAACTGGCTCTCCGGTATCAAATATTAAATTATGATACAATATATCTGCTTCACCCTTCCGGTGCGGCTTTCCATTCTGGTGCAATGAAGGAGCGGTTATGCTGAGGGATTGGCTGTACATTGGCATTTTTCTGCTGATCTCGCTCTTCCTGCCTGCGGCTGCCATTATCATGGCGGCGCTGCTTTCACCCCGCAAACCCAACCCGCAGAAAAACGACACCTATGAATGCGGCGTTGAGACGGTGGGTGAATCCCGGGTCCAATTCAAGGTCCAGTACTACGTCTATGGCCTGATTTTCCTGGTCTTTGACGTGGAAGCTGTTTTCCTGTACCCCTGGGCGGTGGCATACAATCAGTTGGCGCTCTATGCCGTGGTAGAAGCGATCATTTTCATCCTGATTCTGCTGGGCGGGCTGGCCTATGCCTGGCGGAAAAAAGCCCTGGAATGGCAGTAGCCCAGGCAGAAAGGAGATTTGCACCCCATGATAGACTTTCTGCGTGACCCGATTGCCTTTCTGACCCAGTGGCTGAATACCACGCTTCTGGGTTGGGGCCTATCCGAACAGGCGGCTCAGATCACCGGCTTTGCCATTGGCGCGTTTGTCGCCGCTACTGGCGCTATGATGTTTGTGACCATCCTCATCTGGGCCGAGCGCAAGCTGATTGGCCGTATTCAAGACCGCTACGGTCCCAATCGAGTCGGCCCGTTTGGCATCTTCCAATCGATTGCCGATCTGGTCAAAATTTTTATCAAAGAGCACATCGACCCCGTAGGTATGGACTGGCTGCCCTTCAATCTGGCGCCGGTTTTATCTGTGGCCGCTGTACTGACCATGTGGGTCGCCATCCCCTTTGCCGCCACTGTTTACGGCGTTGATTTCAACGTCGGCCTCCTTTACCTGGTGGCGGTGGGCGGTCTGGGCGAACTGGCAGTCATTATGGCAGGCTGGGGCTCCAACAACAAATACGCCTTGCTGGGTGCCTTCCGCGCGGTGGCAATGTTCATCTCTTACGAAGTGCCCATGGTCATCACCCTGCTCATCCCCGTGATGCTGACCGGTTCGTTGAGCATGAACGATATTGTCCGCCAGCAGGATGTCTGGTTCATCGTGGTTTCTCCGCTCGCCGCGTTGATCTTCTTCATCTCACAAGTGGCTGAGGTCGGGCGCTCTCCCTTTGATTTGACCGAGGCTGAATCAGAACTGGTCTCCGGCTTCAATGTGGAATACTCCGGCCTGAAGTTCGGCATGTTCTATGTGGCCGACTTCCTCCATGCCTTCACCATCTCGCTGCTGTTTTCAGCCCTCTTCCTGGGTGGCTGGCGCGGCCCCGGCGCTGAAGAAATCCCCATCCTCGGCTTCATTTACTTCGCCATCAAGTCCAGTCTGGTCTACTTCCTTGTCATCCTGATGCGTGGATCGCTGCCCCGCTTCCGTGTAGATCACATGATGGACTTCAATTGGAAACTGCTCACCCCGCTTTCGCTGGTGTTGGTCGTCCTGACCGCCCTGGCGCTCAAACTGATGACTGGTTTATCGCTCTGGGTTCAGATCCCCGTTCTGCTTGTTCTGAATGGCCTGGTCTTTTTGATGGCTCAGCGCATGGTCACGGGCTTTTTCCGCCGCCGCCGCCCGCGCGAGGTCGGGGACCGCTCCCGCCCGGTAGCACACTATACACCCCCTCAATCTGATTCTGAGGCGCAGGGGTAACTATGACACCAATACAAATCACTTTCATTCTTATCGCCGCGGTCACCCTGGTCTCCGCGGTGATGGCTGTCACCGCCCGCCGAATGATGCATGCCGCCCTCTGGCTGATTGCCACTCTGATGGGGGTTGCCATGCTTTTTGCCACCCTGCAGGCCAGCTTCTTTGCTGTGGTGCAGGTGATGGTCTATGTGGGTGCCATTGCCATTCTAATCCTCTT
>Ga0208459_1002413_pt1 | contig 15806 bp, 9 predicted proteins | sample AD_UKC087_MetaG_FD_184433 | JGI IMG/M metagenome (GOLD analysis project Ga0208459, IMG submission 184433) | Active sludge microbial communities of municipal wastewater-treating anaerobic digesters from USA - AD_UKC087_MetaG (SPAdes) (version 2) | ecosystem: Engineered > Bioreactor > Anaerobic >... | reverse complement strand
CCCGACGACCCGACCGACATGTTCCGCGGATACAAGGGCGTCATCCTGTCCGGCAGTCCGTCGCTTTCCGCGTTCGGCGAGGACAGCGAATGGAACAAGGAAGTCTTTGAACTCGACATCCCGATCCTCGGCTTCTGCTTCGGCCACCAGGAAATCGCGAAGTACTACGGTGGCCGCGTGGAGCACGGCGGCCGGGAATGGGGCCTGGCGACCCTGAATATCCTGGTCGATCACCCGATCTTCAAGGGGCTGCAGCGCAAGGAAACGGTCTGGATGTCCCACTTCGACACCGTCGTGGCCATCGGTCCGGACTTCCAGGAATACGGTTACAGCAAGCTGGGCGAGACCGGCAAGGAACACCGCCTGGCCGCCATCGGTTCGGACAAGTATCGCCGCTATGGCTTCCAGTTCCACCCTGAAGTCGAAAACAGCGTTCACGGCGACGAGATGATCGCCAACTTCGTCATCGAGATCTGCAAGTGCAACCCGACATGGTCGATGGAGGCATACCTGGCCGAAACGGTCGAGCGCGTCCGCGCCCAGGTCGGCGATAAGTCGGTGTTCCTGCTGGCGTCCGGCGGCGTCGATTCGACGGTCGCCGCCAAGGTCTTCGGCCTGGCCCTGGGCGCCGATCGCCTGCACCTGCTGCATGTCGATAACGGCATGATGCGCAAGGGCGAAAGCCAGCGCGTCCTGAAGATGTACGCGGACCTCGGTCTGGATCAGAACCTGCACTTCATCGATGCTACGGACGAATTTTTGGCCGCCATCGGCAACGAAACCGACCCCGAAAAGAAGCGCCGCGCCATCGGCACGACGTTCGTCGAAGTCTTCGACCGCGAGGCCAAGCGGCTGGGCATCGAGTCGCACCTGCTTGGGCAGGGCACGATTTACCCCGACACCATCGAGACGGGCGGGACGAAGCGCGCCGACACGATCAAGACGCACCACAACCGCGTCCCGATCATTGAAAAGCTGATTAAGGAAGGCCGTGTCGTCGAACCGCTGGCCGAACTGTACAAGGTCGAGGTTCGCGAGCTTGGCGAAAAGCTGGGCATCCCGCGCGAGGCGATCTGGCGCCATCCGTTCCCCGGGCCGGGCCTGGGCGTCAGGCTGCTTTGTTCCAACGGCGTCGCCCCGAAAGACGACATCGCCTCCCTGCAGGCCGCCGTCAGCCCGATCGCCGAAAGTTTCGGCCTGCGCGCCTATGTCCTGCCGATCAAGTCGGTCGGAGTCAAGGCGGATCTGCGTTCGTACGAGCACCCGGTTGTCCTTTGCGGCGACGCGTCGTTCGAAAAGCTGACCGAAGTTTCCGGCAATATCCTTAAGGAAGTGCAGGGCATCAACCGGTGCATCTGGAACGTGATGGGTGACGATCCGAAAACCGTCGAAGTCGTCGAGGGTTACATGACCCGCGACCGCCTGGACCTGCTGCGCGAAGCCGACCAGATCGTGATGGACGCCCTGCGCCATCATCACCTGTACGACTGCATCTGGCAGTGCCCGACCGCGATGGTTCCCCTGAAGATTAACGGCGTCGGCCGCGAACTGGTCATCGTCCGCCCGATCAAGTCCGAACGCGCCATGTCCGCGACCGCGGCCGAACTGCCGCCTGTCGTCATCGACGAAATCCGCCGCGGCATCGAAAAGCTCCCCCGGATCAGCGGCCTGACCCTGGACCTGACCAGCAAACCCCCCGGCACCATCGAATGGGAATAACCCCGTCCATATTCGCGTCCCTTCGCCACCGGAACTATCGTCTGTTCTTCTTCGGCCAGATGATTTCGCTGGTCGGCCTGTGGATGCACAACGCGGCCCAGTCCTGGCTCGTCTATGAAATGACGGGGTCCAAGTCGATGCTGGGCCTGACGATGGTCGCGGAAACACTGCCAATCTTCCTTTTTTCCACATGGGGCGGCGTCCTGGCCGATCGGTATCCCAAGCGCCGGATCCTTTATTTCACACAGTCCATCGAGGCCCTGCTGGCCCTGAGTCTGGCTGTCCTGGTGTTTACCGGTGCCGTCCAGGTCTGGCACATCATGACGCTGGCCGTCATCCTGGGCATCAATTCCGGATTCGAGGCCCCGGCGCGCCAGTCGTTCACCATCGAGATGGTCGGCCGCGAGGACCTGATGAATGCGATCGGCCTGATTTCATCGGTGTTTCACGGCGCGCGCATCGTCGGCCCCGCGATGGCCGGGCTGATTATCGCCGCCTGGGGCACCGGGATTTGCTTCCTGGTGAACGGGCTCAGCTTCGGGGCGCTGCTTGCGGCGCTCGCGTCGATGCGGATGCTTCCCGAAGTCGCGACGGGGCAGGGCGATTCGGGCTTTTCGTGGCGTCACACGCTGGCTGGTTTCGCCGCGGTCCGACGTACCCCCGGGGTGCTGCCGCTGATGGGGTTGACGTTCGTCATGGGAGTCTTCGGTTGGCCTTATGTCGTCCTTATGCCTGCGATTGCAAAGGATAATTTCGGTGTCGGGGCCGACGGTTTCGGCGTGTTGATGTCGGCAAGCGGCATCGGATCCGTCATCGGGGCGCTTGGTCTGGCTTCGGCGCGGCGCGTTCGCGATGGCCGGCTGGTCCTGGCCGCTGCACTGCTGACTTTCAGTGTGGCTACCATCGCGTTTTCCCAGATTCATTCATATGTCGGGGCCCTGTTCGTGCTGCTTCCGGTCGGTATCGGTATGACGACGTTTTTTTCCGGAACCGACGCCCTTATCCAGACAAGCGTCGGCGACGACGTGCGCGGTCGCGTCATGGGCGTCCAGGCGCTGGTCTGGGGGGCGATGATGCCCGCCGGATCCTTCCTTGCCGGGACCTTCGCCGATATCTTCGGCAGCGCCACGACCGTGCTCGCCGGCGCCATCGTTGTCGGCTGCAGCGGCATCGCAGCCCTGGTCATCATCCCCCGCGGCCTGAAACTCGGCCGCTAGCCTCCGGCATTCATTCAATTATTTGTTGACGATTCCCATCGTATATTCTGGTGCGTTTCCAGATTCATTCCCGCCTGTTTGAAACGAACAGATTTTTGCTTCGACTAAGGTCTTCCTGCTTCAGCGTGTCTAAGCCAACTTTTCGCGATTGGAGTTGATCCCAAATTGGGAACACTGTAGGATCCGCAATGAGAGTGATTGCCAGGAAAACGCTCGTTGAGTTTTGGAATCGGCCAGGTCGTGGTGCTTCCGAGAAACCTTTGCGCGCCTGGTTTGATGCCGTGGCAAAGGCGGACTGGTCGAGCCCCGCGGATGTGAGAACCGACTATCGAACTGCCAGTTTTGTTGGCAATGACAGGGTCGTTTTCAATATCAGCGGTAACAGGTTTCGATTGGTTGTTGCGGTTCACTATCGGGCAAGAATTGTGTTTATCCGGTTTATTGGAACCCATGAAGAGTACGACCGGATTGACGTGAAAGAGGTATGACCGTGGACATTCGTCCCATCAAGACAATCGAGGATCACGCGGCGGTTTTGAAGCGTATCGGTGAGCTGTGGAATGCGCCTGACGGTACGGAAGAGGCGGATGAACTCGATATTTTGGCTACCCTGGTCGAGGCCTGGGAACGTGTGAATATCCCAATCGAGCCGCCGGACCCAGTGGACGCGCTTTTGTTCCGGATGGACCAGATGGGGTTGACGCGGCGCCAGCTCGAGCCCTATATCGGGTCACGCGGGCGGGTTTCCGAGGTTCTTTCGCGGCGTCGTCCGTTGAGTCTCGCCATGATCCGCCGACTTCACGCCGGCCTGGGCATTCCGGCCGAAGTGCTCATCGGACGCTGATTCTCCGGTGAATGGCGCCGGCATTTATTCATCAATCTATTCACTAAGTCTGTTAAGAATCGGTTTTGTTTGGATTATCTTCGGATTATTCTATTCACGAATCTATTCACAATTCATTAGTGGAGCCTGTTTTGCCCGCCAGGAATTGACTGTGCGGGCCAGCAAAGTGAAACTTCCAATAACTGGTTCGCGGGGCTTGCCATGGAACGCACAACATCGAAACGGCTGGACCTGGGTCTGGCGGTGGGATTTGTCGTCCTGACGATCGCATTTGTCGTGGCCGCTTTCGTGTCCGACGCCTTCATGCAGTGGGTGTTTGCGCGCCATCACAACGTCGCAAGCTGGTACATCCGGCCGTTGTTCCTGATTCCGCTTTGCTTTTTCGCTTACCGCAGAAGCTGGGCCGGGGTGTTCGGCACGCTCTTCGCCGTCCTGACCAGCATGTTCTGGTTCCCGGCGCCAGCCGTCATCGACCCCCAGGTTGCAACCTTCCTGAAGATGGAGCAGGAATACCTGACCGGAGACTGGGGCGCCTGGAAAATCCTGCTGACGTCGCTTGTGCCCGTTTCGCTGGCCGGCCTGGTCTTTGCCTTCTGGAAGCGCAGCCTGTGGCTGGGAATCGGCGTCATCGTGTTCATCGCTGCCGCAAAGATGCTGTGGAGTGTCGCTTTTGGCGGCGAGTCCGGCCGCACCGTCCTTGCCCCCGCCATCATCGCCCTGGTCGTCTGTGTCGCCGCCGTCTGGCTCGGCTTCAGGCGCCTTCACCGCAATTGAATACGTTTTTGCCGTTCAAATTTCAGTCCTCCCCGCACATCTTCAAGATTTACATCCATCGACGCAGGTGTTATCCATTCGGTCAGAAGATAACTTCGGAATGGAGGATGTATGAGTTTTTTGACTCGGGTTCAATTCTGTTTCTTGCCTGTTCTTGCCGGATTTCTGCTCGGATTTTCGGCATTTGCCCAGTCGGATGGCTCGGCGGGGGAGGCCGTCCAGGCGCCATTGGCAGTCGCCGTTCCGGATACGCCGTACTACGCATTCATCAGTGTTGAAGGAACAAGGGCCCGTGTCGAGCCCGGTGCCACCGGCGCCGATGCCGGGTGGGAGTCCCCGATTATCCTGCCACTGAAAATTCTTGATGCCATTTGCCTGGATGCGAAGTCGGGCCAGATCCGGCCGGTTGAGCGTCAGTTGAATGGTCGGTTTCGGACGGAATGTCCGGGTGGGGCAGGCCAGGCCATCTGGTACAAGGTCGCTGCCGACAGCGGGAAGAAGGGCTGGATTGCTTCCGACGACCTGACCATCTGGTCCTCTCGTCTGGGTATGCATCGACCTACCCAAGTCGCTCACGAATCAAGTCTGAATGGATATTGCAGCGAGGATGATGCAGATCGTGCCTCGCGGGGTGAAGGTTCTCCCTGCGTTACTATTAAGTTCGGTGATGTGCCGGGCAGCAAGATTCATCCATCGTATTTCCCGATCCTGGATACAAAAATCTTCGGCGACGGGATCGAGTTCGATCAAAGGATTTATCATCAGGTACTGGTGCCAGCCTGGCGGCAGGTTCCGACTGAAGAGTCAACGCAGGCAGGTGGTGACACCGATGACAAGAACAGCCAGCGCGCCGGAAGGGGGCTTGAGTTAATTGTTGCCCTTGATATTTCCCGACAGAATGCGGAGGCGGTTGAGGCCTTTCGGAAGGCCCTGGACGACTTGAACATCAGTGACATTGAAAAATCCGGTGTGAGCGTGCGGTTTGCCATCGTCGCACACAGTGACGGCGTCAAAGGATCCGACCAATGCCGGCCAATATATGCAACAACCACCCAGGATGGAAAAGTTGGCTTTGTCTCACTTGAGGCGGCGAAACAATTCCTGGCGGGTCTTGATACCGGATGCAGCAGCCGTTCCGGGAAGACATTCTGGGATGCAATCCATCTTTTCCGGGATCTGAATGTCAAGCCTGGAAGCTTTCGCAATTTTGTTGTCATCGGGAAGAGTCCGGATCGCTTTTCGACCGTCGGGATGACCTTTGACGGAGCCAAGGTACCGGGTGGTCTTAAGGCCGAAAAGGCCATTCGCGATTTGGTGGACATTTTCGGGGAGTCAACCAGGTTTGACGCCTTCTGGAGCCACGGATCCAATAACAGGAAGGCGTCCGAGTTGATACTGAAGAACGCCAGGTTCTTTGCTTCATCGACAATGGATATAAAGGCGCGAAAGGGTGATGCATTTGCTGACATTTTCACGAGCCATCTCAAGAATTCAATCAGTTTGGCAAGTGAGGATGTTACGGCGAATAATCGGGTGACCATCGCAAATCGGTCCTGGGGTGATGTGGCCGTATTCAACACGTTGAACCGTGTCGCGGCAGGCAAAGATTCGAAACCCGAAGGAAATTCAGAAACTTCGGGTCATGACGGAATGATCGCGATGCGCAAGGTCTGGGTTGCCCGGTCTCCATCGTACCAGGACTTCATTCGTGCTTCTGTCGATGAAGCCGGGGTGTTGATTGAAGTCTTTGAAGGCATTGCGAAAACGATCGATGAAGAAGGCAATGGTTGTCAGAAGCTTGATGTGCCGTTCTGGGTTGAATCCCTGCGTCCACTGGCCCCGGGAATATCGCAGGCGGATTTTGGAAATGGCGATGTTCCTCCAGTCCAGACTGCACTGATTTTCAAGGGATTCTTGAAATCCAGCGAGCAGGAAAGCATCTTCTCAAGTCGATATACGATTTCACAGATTACAAGTTTGGACAGGGATCGATGCCTTGCCATCCGCAGCAGATTTCACAAAGCGTCCGAAAGACTAAGTGAAATGCGGAAGGCGTCCCCCCAACCCCAATTCATAATGATCGCCACCCCCTTATTGCCTCTTTGATTTCAAGAATCGTTGCCAGGAACTCGTGATTGCAATGACTTCGTCCATTCACATGCCCCTGGCCGGCACCATCGGGCCAAAGACTGGGACTGTCCGTCTGTGAGCGACATGGGGGCAATTGTCGAAGGCCGAAACCATTGGCTGCATCACGGGACGATATCGGTCAGATCGAATGTCAGGATTCCTTCTGCGGCTGCCCGGCGCTTCAGGGCTGGTGTGAAGCCCGATCGCGACCACAGGGCGAATGTAGTCGTCGACGGCTTGTGCCCAAGGTCGGCTTCGATGCCTTCCCGACGGGCCATCAGAGAGTCCAGGACGTCGGTTCCGACGGGATTGATGCTCCACTTGCATTCGCCCATCAGCAGGGAGCCTTCGTCGGCAATCGCGACTACATCGACTTCGGCATTCGGACGCCACCACGATCCCACGCGGTCATAGCGGGCGGGCAGGGCTCCCGCGCGGCCCAGATCCTGGACATGCTGGCGGCAGATATCCTCGAAACCGATTGAGACGTGCTTGTCCAGGTGCGGCAACACCTTTGATTCCAGAACATGTACGGGGTCGCCGGACTCCAGGGCGCTGTGGTTGGGCAGCACGAACCTGAACCAGAACCTGAAGAACGGATCGGCAAGGCGGTAACGACTGCGTCGCGTTCTTTCTGGATTGCGTTCCGTGACTGGCGTCATTCGTTCCAGGATCCGCATTTCGCGCAATGTGTCCATGTAGCGTCCGGCGACGGTTCGATCGGTAAGTCCAGCGGCCTGGGCAATCTCATTGGGGGTGGTCCTTCCAAAAGCCACGGCGTGGCAGATGGAAAAGTAGATGTGCGGATCGCGCAGTTCCTCCATCATCAGGAATCTTGGTTCGTTGTAGAGCGGGGTTCCGCGGGTCAGGATGCTGTCCAGGATATTTTGGCCGATTCCGGAAGCCTGGTCGAACCGTTCCAGGTATGCGGGGATTCCGCCCAGGATTGACCAGACAGTCACCATGTCGTCGGGAGTGGCTGTCGGGAAGAATTCGCGCGTGTCGTTGAAGCGGAAAGGCAGAAGCAGCCACTCGCCGGTCCGTCGCCCATAAAGCGGATTCTTTGCGCCAAGAACCTCGCGTTCCATGAATGACACGTAAGACCCGCAAAGCACCAGGTGAAGTCGCGTCTCCCTGAGGTCAGAATCCCAGAGTCTTTGCAGAACCGATGGAAGTGAAGGATCGGACTGGCAAAGGTATCCGAATTCATCAAGGACAAGCAGAAGTGGTTCACTTTTCGCGCGGTTCCCGGCGAAGCGCAGTCCCGCTTCCCAGGATTGGAATGTCGTTCCCGCAAGGGCGGTTTCGCCGAGCGCGTCAAACAGAACGCGTGAAAACGTCGCGAGCTGGTCGGCGGCCGAGCCCTGGTCAGCAACGAAAAAGGCCGCGCGGCGCCCCTGCGCGAAATGGCGCAGCAGGGATGTTTTGCCGGTTCTTCTGCGGCCATACAGCACAGTTAAGGCAGCACGGTCATTGCGAGCCTGATCTGCCAGAAAACGCAACTCCACTTTTCGATTGAAGAAAGCCATGTAAGCCTCCTTTGTCTAATTACGATTAGTATAATCAAGATTATACAAAATGGAAGTCCCGGATGGTCGTGCGCCAGGGGCGATTGAGGCGCCCTGGCCGAAGCTTCGGCGTCTCAAGGCATCAGGCGGAGCAGCGGACGGATGTGTTGTACCCGAAAAAGTTCAGGCGTGGGTGCGGTTTGAGTTCAGGCGTGGGTGGGTATGGTAACGAGTCAGTCCCGTGCGATCAGCTTCAGGATGTCGTGGGCGTGTTCGTCCAGGAAGCGGCGGCCAATGCCGGCGATGCTGCCAAGCGCCTCGACGGTGGTCGGTTTATCGATGGCGATTTGCCGGATGGACTTGTCGGTCAGTATGCGGAACGCCGGGATGCCGTGATTCCGGGCAATATCCAGGCGCCAGGCCTTCAGGCGCGCCAGAAGCAGCTTATCGGGCATGGCCACGATGTCTTTATCGTCGGAGCCGTCGACATCGTCGATGGCATGCCCCAGGCGATCGAAGCGAGTCGAGGAACTGTCGGAACCATCGCCGGTGCCGGCCCCAGGTGCGCCAACGGATGTGCCCCGGGTTGCTCCCCCGGTCGGTCCGCCAGCACCGGCCGCCGCCCGCCCGCCCGATCGCTTCTTTGTGAAAGACCGTTTCTTCGGAGATGCGCCAGCCAGCTTCTCGGGCGTCTCCTCGACACTGATGTCCTCCGGGCCGGGATTTTCCATCTGCATCCCGAAATTCGTGATGTGCGCCCGTCTGAAGTTTACAATCCTGCCATCGTCGCCTTGCCACTGGTCATCCTGGAAACGGACCAGCCCGATCCGCCCCAGTGACGACATCAGGTGTTCGAACCAGCTTCGATCGGGGTTTCCCGACGGCACCAGGCGCTTGTAAAGGCTTCCGGTGGCCTGGCCGTCCGATGCCTTCAGCGCCCCCAGGATCGCCGCCGTCATTTCCAGTTCACGCGCATCGGCCGGCCTGAACCGCCGCGAGAGTGCCGCGTCCGGGGCGCAGTTGTCGCACATGCCGCACCGGAAATCCCCGCGTTCCCCGAAGTGCTTCACCAGACGCGCCATCCGGCATTCCGCGCCCTTGACCAGGTCGTGTACAAGGTCGATCTGGGCTTCGCGGTGTGCCCTTATCGTGTCGTACGTTGTCTTGAACGCCCCGGCGGCCTGGAACACCCGGTCGTTTTCATCGACGGTGATGCCTTCGTGAATCCACAGTTTTGCCAGTGCGTTTTCGGCCGTTTCCGCGTCGATTCCGCACGTGGAAATCAGCGCCTCGCGATCGATTCCGGTCGGCGGAATCATGTTCCTGATGGAAATCAGGGTCGCCAGCGGTGGGTAGTCCTTTTCAAAGAAGCTCTCGTGAACTTTCCGGTCGCCCCACGAAAAGAAAAGCAGCGCCCTGGAAGGCAGCCCGTCGCGGCCCGCACGCCCGATTTCCTGGTAATAGCCCTCGACCGAGCCCGGCATCGCCATGTGAATGACCGTCCGGATGTCGGACTTATCGACCCCCATGCCGAAAGCTACCGTCGCGACGATCACGTCGATGTAACCGCCCAGGAAGGCGTCCTGGACCTGCTTGCGCCGTGCCGCCTTCATCCCGGCATGGTACGGTTCACATTCGAACAGCCTGGAAAGATGTTTTGCCGTTTCATCGGCCTCCCGGCGGCTTGGGACATACACAATCGCCGGCCGGCGATCCGGATTCGAAAGAACCCTGGCCGTCTCTTCCAGCCTGGAAGCCCGCGGCGCCTCCATCATCTCAATCGCAAGGTTGTCACGCCTGAATCCGTGGATGAACCGCACCGCCTTCGGTATCCCGAGCTGCTCGCAGATATCGTCCTGGACCTTCGTCGTCGCCGTTGCCGTCATCGCCAGTATCGGCGCAGGCATCAGCATCGGAATCCGGTCCTTCAGCAGGCGGTAGTCCGGCCTGAAGTCATGTCCCCATGAACTGATGCAGTGGGCCTCGTCAACGGCGATCAGGACCGGCGGCCGTTTTGCCAGCATCTCCGGGAAGCCCGTCACGGACAGGCGCTCGGGCGCAATCATGAAGAAGTCCAGAACCCCGGCCAGGTACTCCTTGCAGACGTTCCTTGAATCCTCGCGCGAAAGCCCCGAATGCAGGCACCGCGCATTGAAGCCCATGTCGCTCAGATGGGTTACCTGGTCTTCCATCAGGGCAATCAGCGGGCTTATGACAAGCGTCGTGCCGCCGCGGGCGATTCCGGGAAGCTGGTAACAAAGCGACTTGCCGCTTCCGGTCGGCATGACCAGAAGTGAGTTGTGGCCCAGGGCGACCGACCGGCAGACGGCCTCCTGATGTGGCCTGAAGTCCTGGAACTTGAACCTGTTTCGCAGGATATCCAGCAAATCGGGGGGCTGCCACGCCGGCGATCCCGACGGGGCAGGGCGCGTCGCGGACGCTTCCGATGACGCCTGGCCCGCGGGCCCGCCGGCCGCTGGCACAGAACCGGGCCCCGCCCCATGCGCCGCCACAGGCACCGACATCGACCCAGAACCAGGCCCCGCTTCATTTTGCGTCCGGGTCACCATCCCTGCCTTGCCGCCCGGTGTCGCCGCGGAACCGCCCGCAGCCCCGGCCGCAGTCGCCCTGGACGCAAGCCTGGGGTCAGGCCCGCGTTGGACCTGGCCAAGCACCCCAATGACGTACTCCTCGATTCCCTTCATGAATTCCGGGAAGCTGTCCTGACCCTTTTCCATCTTCTTCAGGCGCAGTTCCCATTCGCCCGTCATGGAAGGACTTCGCACCGACTCGTGGACGACCGAAATCAACTGGATCCCGGCATCGGTGGCCTTCAGAGCCTTGCCCATTCGTTCGACGTACTTCCTGTTTATCAGCGTTTCAAGGATGGCGGCACGCGTCGCCGGCGTCCCCAGCCCGCGTTCGCTCATCGCGTTTTCCAGATCCTTGTCATCCAGCAGCTTTCCAGCGGTTTCCATCGCGGTCAGCAGGCTGGCGTCGTTAAATCGCTTCGGTGGCTTGGTTTCCTTTGTCTGTACCGCGACTTCCGTAACCGGTCGCTCCTGGCCGACCGACAGCCCGACCGGCAGATCCGTGTCGTCCCCGCCCGAAACGTCGCCACCCGTTCCGCCCTCGTCACCGCCGGCGTCCTTCGCCGCGTCCCTGGCCTTCTTCCCCTTCGCGACCTTCTTTTCCGTGCCGATGTCCAGAATCTTCCAGCCCCACTGGATCACGACCGTCCCGGACGACCGGAATCTGTCACGAATTACCGACCCGTCAAGCCCCGGGCTTTCCACAACCGTCACGACCGACGTCACCTTCGTCTTGTACGCGTCGTGCCAGGCCATCAGCAGCCGTCGGCAAACAAGGTCATATACGTTCGCTTCATCCTTTGTAAGCGCTTCGAGCCTGGGCCGGGTCGGTGTCGGGATGATGGCGTGGTGATCGGAAACCTTCGTGTCATCGACAAAGCGCGGCCCCAGCGCACGCGTGCCCGTGTCCGGCGCCACCATGTCGGCGTAACGCGGCGCCACCACCGCCAGAACCGACCCAATTCCGGCCGCGACGTCCTGGGTCAGGTGGCGGCTGTCGGTACGCGGATACGTAATCAGCTTGTGCTTTTCATACAGGGACTGGGCCACCGCAAGGGTGTCCTTCGCGGTCAGTCCATACAACCTGTTTGCGTGCCGCTGAAGCTCGGTCAGGTCATAAAGAAGCGGCGCCGGCATCGCCTTGTCGTTTCCCGACAGCGATTCGACGCGTCCCGGCCGGTCCTTGACGCGCGCCGCGATGTCACCGGCCTGGGCGCCGTCAGCCGGCAGCCTTTCCGGCTTGCGCCCGTCGGCCGATTCCGAGACGCCGGGATCGAACCATAGCCCGGCGTATCCCTGCGGCCCCTTTGTACCGAACTGGGCCTCGATTTCGATGTACTTTTCGGCCCGGAAATCCTGGATGGCCAGTTCGCGATCGACAAGCATCGCCAGCGTCGGTGTCTGGACACGTCCAACCGAAAGAAGGCGGTTTTCGCCATCCCGCGACCCGAACCGCAGCGAGTAACCGCGTGACAGGTTCATGCCGACCAGCCAGTCGGCCCGCGCCCGCGCCACCGCCGCCAGGCCCAGATTGTCAAAGTCCCGCCCATCGCGCAGCGCCTTGAAGCCAGCCTTGATCGCGTCCGGTGTCAGGGACGAGATCCATAACCTCTTGAAAGGTTTGCCACATCCCGACATCTGATAGACATAACGGAAAATAAGCTCGCCTTCGCGCCCGGCGTCGGTGGCGCACACGACACCGGCAACATCGTCGCGGCACAGCAGTCGCTTGACCACCTCGAACTGGTCGGCAGTCTGCTGAATCACCTTCAGCATCCACTCTGTCGGCAGGATTGGCAGCCTGTTCCACGCCCATCGCTTCCAGTCCGGGTTCATTTCGTGCGGCTCGGCAATCGTGACGATATGTCCGATGGCCCATGTCACAATCCAGTTGCCGCCCTCGAGATACCCCTGACCCTTCCGGTCCGCACCCAGAACCTTTGCGATGTCACGCGCCATCGCCGGCTTTTCTGCAAGTACGACTGTGAACAAACGGGGCTCCTTGAATCGTGGCGAAACCTGTTCAACGGCCGGATTTTAACCCTTACCGAACCGCGTTCAAAGCAATGCTTTGTGCCGGTGTGATTCTTCGAAGTATTGCGGCAGGTTGTATCAGCCAAACCAGAGGGCGGCAAACCAGCGGCATTCAAGCCTTACGGACACCCCGGCGTGGAACGGCTTGATTTACGGCGATCAGTCGCGTTTACCGTAGGTCTTGTTAAGCTGCAGCAGGGCACCCATGCTTTCGCCAACCATCTTCAGGGCGGCGACGGCGTCGGCGGTCTGCTTCTCTTCCTCGACCTGTTCCTTCACGAACCACTGCAGGAACACTTCGGCGGCATATTCCTTCTTGTCCTTGGCCAGGCCGTACAGCATGTTGATGCGGCTGGTGACGTGCTTTTCATGGGCCAGGGCGCCCTCGAAGCAGTCCAGCACCGACTTGAATTCGGTCGGAACCTTGGCGATCGGCATCAGGTTAACCTTCTGGCCGACATCAATCAGGAAATCGCGAATTTTCATCGCGTGTTCGGTCTCTTCGTGTGCCTGGGCCTTCATCCACTGGGCAAAGCCGCCGAAATTCTGGTCTTCAAGCCAGTTCGACATCGAAAGGTACAGGTAAGCGGCATAGAATTCTTCCTGAACCTGCTTGTTCATTTCTTCATACAGTTTCTTGTCCATGATCGATCCTCCAGATATTTAAGCCATTAACGGCGCATAAGCATGATGCGCGGAACGCCGGGACCGTCCCGGTTGTTCCCGTTTGGAGTACAATAAACACCGCAAACCTTTTTGTTAAGTGGGTAAAACGGAACTTTTTGTTTTGAAAGAGGTAACCATGCCACATAACGGACGTTTCGCTTTCATGTTCTTCGACACGGGCGGAAGGCCGCAATCAGGCTTTTGTCCCGTCATGTCTGCCAGGGGCATCCCTGTTTGCGAATCTTTCTCCCGCGTGCTTGCCGCTGTTTCCGTGCTGGCCGCCCTGGCCATGTTCCAGGCGCCGGCTCAGGCCCAGACACAGCCTGCCGGCCAGCCAGCGCCGGCGGCACAGCAGCCCCAGGGCAAGATGCTTCAAATAAAGGATATCAAGCTTCCGTCCGCTTCCGAATTGCAGCCGGATTCGTCCGGACTCGTGATGGCGAACGGGCTCGAGCCCGACGTAACGGCCGACGTGTCCCGCGTCCTTGGACTGCTGAAGAGATATCGCGGCCTGGAACTGAAGACGCCCGTCAAGGCGACGCGAACCACGGCGCTGCAGTTGCTTGAGTACGTGAACCGTCAGTTGAACAAGCCCGAGTCGGCCCGGCAGGTGCAAGTCGTCGAGGCCTTTTTCAAGGCGACCGGCTCGATTCCCGCCGACACCGATCTGACCGGAATAATGCGTTCATACCTTGTTGAAGAGATCGCAGGACTTTACGACTGGGAAGACAAGACGCTCTATCTCGCTGAAAGGGTTTACGGCGATCTGCGTACGCTGACCATGAGCCATGAACTCACCCACGCCATGCAGGATCAGCATTTCGGTCTGTCCAGGTTCATGGATATCAGGGAAGGCGTATCCGAGCCGTTTGCGGCCGCCCAGGCACTGATGGAAGGGGATGCCACGCTTACAATGCTTCAGGTTCAGACGGGAACCGTTCCAAATCCAATGGTCGCCGAACTGCTGGTCAAAAGCCTGTTTTCCGTCCTGGACATGGATGGGCGGATGAAGGAACTGAAGGTTCCGCCCGTGATTGGTGAACTGCTGATGTTCCCGTATCTTGCCGGGTTCCGATTCGCGGTGCATTTCGTCAGCCAGGCTAACGGGAAGTGGGCGGACATCGACTGGATGTTCATGAATCCCCCGCTTTCGACCGAGCAGTTGATGCACCCGGAAAAGATGCACCGCCCCGACGCCAAGTCCAGCCCCGATTTCCCGCGCAACGTCGTGATTCCCGGCGCGGCCGAACTTGTCACCGGGGCGGCCTTTCACGGAAGTGACATTGCCGGGGAAGGCAACCTGGTCGCGTTGTTTCGTCATGGTTCCAACCCGGGCGCGGCGGCCGAAGCCGCATCCGGCTGGGACGGCGATCGTTTCGTTGTCTGGCGGGACAAGGCAGGACGATTCGGGCTTGTGATTGCATCCGTGTGGGATTCCGCGGAAGACGCCGCCCAGGCGGCCCAGGCATTCAGGGAAACTCCCGCGAGACCGGCCGCCGTCAAGGTTTCCGGCGATCGCGTGGTCGCCGCCTGGGGAAGCGCGGTAAAGTCGCCAGATAAGACTGTTGCGCGAATCATTGGTGAATTCACGACGCGCGACATCAAGATCTGGCAGGACTGGTTCCGTTGACCCGCACGAAGTCCGCGTTACGTGAGACATGCGTCATCCCTGGACAACACGTCGGAACATAATCGTGTGAATTTGAATGCCGGAACGCAGAGATCCGAAGGCCGGAAGGTCAGTACGTAAGCTCGATGACTTCGTTGACTTCGCTGTTGACCCGGATTTCCAGGGTAAGCGTCTTGGTAAGGTCGGTCCAGCTTCTGGCGCGGGCGAACCACCAACGCCTGGCAGGGTTCTGGATCCACGGCCCGCGGGCGTCGGCCGCCGGAACCAGGTCACCGGGAGCCCAACCCATCGTAACAAACTGGTAATGGGTCATTTCCTGTTTCGGGACAATTCCCAGGGCGCAGAAACCGGTGATTGCCGGGTTCGGCGGGTTCGCGCAGTCCCACTGAAGACCGCCCTGCAGCCAGAAATCGGGAATGGTGTTAAGCGCCGGGAACATGTCCTCCGGCGTCGCCCCGGTATCGACGTACTGCGAATAGGTCATGAAATACGTTTCCTGCTTCATCTTGATGTCGAGCAGGAATGCAATCGCTTCCTGGGAGTACGCCTTCTTCATGTACCCGCGGTAACTTGCGACGGCAACCACGGAAAGAACGCCAAGGATGGCGACGACAAACATCAGTTCGACAAGCGTGAATCCACGGAGTTTTGAAGTTGTCATCAGAAGTTCCCCCGGGTGACGACCATACCGGC
>Ga0208459_1002407_pt1 | contig 15824 bp, 11 predicted proteins | sample AD_UKC087_MetaG_FD_184433 | JGI IMG/M metagenome (GOLD analysis project Ga0208459, IMG submission 184433) | Active sludge microbial communities of municipal wastewater-treating anaerobic digesters from USA - AD_UKC087_MetaG (SPAdes) (version 2) | ecosystem: Engineered > Bioreactor > Anaerobic >... | reverse complement strand
TTTTTATTTTTTTTTTTTTCAAATTCGATCAATTCAATTGGAGCCCCATTATGCTCAATCATCGCAACTCTTGTTCCCTCGCCCGGAAAATTCGGAGGAGTGATAATATTAAATTCTCGTCTGGATAGTTCAAAGTCCAGGTCATCAACTTCAAAGGCTATGTGTGGTACTTTTTTAATCAAGTCGTTAACAGGGCTATCCTTATCGTACCTCATCCATTCTATCCCATAGGGGCTTGTCTCAAATCCCGAAACGTATAACTTAAACTGTGGCAAGTATCTTTCACCGTTAATCGGCTTATCGGTGGGTATTCCTAAGTGATGATAACGCCAGCCCCACTCAGATGTTGCCAATGGGGGCTCGCTTTCGTGTCTTTTTTTACTCATGACTGGGGTGTGTTGTTTTTCTTACAATTGTACATAACGTTTGCGTGTATGAAGCGTTGGGGATTGGCTATACCGATTGTTGTGCACCGGCCTTTTTATATTTTTACAAATTCTCTAAAGTTATTCCTGTCAATTACCTGTTCCTCTGCGTTGTATGTTTTCATGAAGTTTTGAGGAAATTTGGTATTCTTGTTATTCCATTTAAATTCAAATCCTGTAATTTGGCCATTGTTCTCTTCTACAAAATCAATTTCCTGTTGTTGTTTTGTTCTCCAAAAATACATTTTAGCAAATGTGTCTTTATATAGATTTTGCTTCCTTCTTTCCGACACCAAAAAATTCTCCCATAAAGCTCCTTTGTCCATCCTTAAATCCAATTGGGTAAAATTGCCGAGGATCATATTTCTGATGCCATTGTCAGAGAAGTATATTTTTCTGTTCTGCTTTATTTCATTTCTTATGTTCCTGCTAAAACTGTGCAGCCTGAAAACAATATATCCCTTTTCAAGAATTTCGATATATTTCTGAATAGTAATTTTATTAATACCAATCAATTGAGATAATTCATTGTAATTTACCTCCTGCCCCATTTGTAAAGCCAATGCCTGCAATAATTTCTCAAGAACTTCAGATTTCCTGATACCTGAAATTGCTAATATATCCCTATATAAGTAACTGTTTACAAGATTTTTTAAAATTTCTCGTTCTTTGCCCGGATTATTTATGACTTCAGGATAAAATCCATAAAGCAACCTGTTTTCAATTTGTTGCTCAGCTTTTATGAATCCTATTTTATTTTCATACTCTTCCCACGAGATAGGAAATAATTCAAATTCCCATTTTCTTCCTGTCAACGGTTCATTAAGTTCGTTCCCTAAATCAAACGATGAAGAACCACTAACAAACAATTGAACTTCATTAAATTGGTCTGTTATGATTTTTAAAGTAAGGCCAATCCCCGGGATTCTCTGCGCCTCGTCCAGGAAAACATATTGATAATCACCCAGAAATGTTCTAATTTGCTCTGTTGTTGGGTTTTGCAAAAGATTTCTAGTGGAAGGGTCGTCAGCATCGAGAAATAAATATTCCTTATCTTTAAGAATTCTCTTCAGAAGGGTTGTTTTTCCTACTTGCCTTGCACCGACCACAACGATAGCTTTCCCACTGTTTATTTTATCTTTTATAGTGTTTTCTATTGTTCTGGTAAACATTTTTTTATTTCAAAGATACAAACAATATTATAATGACCAAAAGTTATGACTTTAAGTCATTAAAATGTCGCTATGTCGTCTATTTATGCCGGTGCAAAAACAGGGAAAGACCATCTTTGAAGTCGGCAGTTTTTAAACTAATCCGGAACCAAGGGCAATTGAAATTAAGAAGAGCATTACCGCAACTATAAGTTGGATCCTTCGCAAGGTTACTTTTTTTAGTAGCCTTTTGCCAAAATACGCCCCTGCAATTGCTGAAAGGGTCGCAGAAATTAAAAGTGTAAGATTTTCATGCAGATTAGCCGATGTGAAACGTGAAGCGTAAACCGAAAGCCTTGTAAAATCAACCAAACAAGCAATAACAACACCAGTGGCGATGTATGCTTCTTTTGAAAGTCCGCTTTTTATAAGAAACGCACTGCGTATTGCTCCCTGAATGCCCGATAATCCGCCAAAAAAACCGGTAAGGATTCCACCCCAGACTAATTTGTCTTTACCAAATTGAACCTTTTGAAATGAAGGGGAAATTTCGAGTATTGAAAAGACAATCAGTAATAAGGCGATGATGAGTTTTACGGGTGTAACCTCAAATACCCTGCCCAAAAGTTCGTATTGTAAAAGCGTTGGCAGAACTGTAATCTTTAATAACAACCATGCTCCTGCAAACGAAGCTAAAATAGCAGGGATTCCAAAACGCAGCAAAACCCCTTTGTCGGTGTTTTTGCCGACTAAGGCAATTTTGAAAAGGTTGTTTGAAAAGTGCACCACGCCAGTAAGTGCAATGGCAATATCAATAGGGAAGAATATTGCGAAAACGGGGGTTAAGATTGTGCCAAGCCCAAACCCCGAAAAGAACGTTAAAACGGCTGTGAAAAATGCCGCCAAACAAATGATACCTATTTCCATACAGGCACATTTTTAAATTTATATTGCAAAAATAGTTATGTGGTTGCCTTTGGCGTGGTATGAATGAATGTTCATTTAATTGCCGATTCATTATAAATAATACGATACCCGTTGCCCTCAACTGCAAGTTTTAATCCAAATGTATTATCCGGATTATCATTCCCTTTTATGTTACCAGATAAAACATTTTGACTTAAAGCCAACATATCTTTAATTTTATTTATTGTCTCCATATTGTCTTCGTTATAATGGCCTGGATATAGATACTTAATTTTCTTCCCTCCCATTAAAGAACAAATTTTTTTGCATGAAGCTATAAAAGTAGAGAAATCTACTGTTAACAATAATAATCCTGTTCCAAACGAATCTCCACTAAAACCATAACCGGCATTTTTATCAATAAAAGTGGTTGAACCTTTTGTGTGCCCGGGAGTATATACAACTTCAAGTTGTCTGTTTCCTAAATCGATAATCTCTCTATCTTTTAGATATTTCACAACACCTTTATAATTGCTCATAAACATTGGTACTGAATCCGCATCACCCGGATTAATATATATATCCGGGAAACTATTTATTGAAGGACCGGTATGGTCAGGATGAACATGTGTCGCAACTAAAACAACCGGCTTTTTAGTAATTGAAGAAACTATTTTGTCCAAACTACATATTCCGGAGCAAGGTCGGCCAGTGATTCCGGCCAAAAAGTGGAATAAAATGATGCTCGATCACCACTAAAAATGGTGAAAAAGTGAAAAAAACAGTCAAAAAACGAGGTCGCGGCGCTCATTTTCCGGAGCATTGTCGGCCACTACCCAATACAGGGTGGGAAAAAGAAGTTTCCGATGCTCTATTCCGGAGCATACTCGGCCAATCGGGAAAGTTAATTTATTCAGCGACAATGTTTTCCGGAGCATTGTCGGCCAGTGTTTTTACAAAATCCATAGTTTTGTTTTTAACGGTTGACAAATCATTAAAAATGAAACTATATGGCAGGGACAATTATTGAAATGAGCACAATCAAACAGGTGCTCCAAATGAGCAGAGACGGTCTTTCCAACAGGCAGATAGCGAAAACAATAGGCATCAGTAGGGATAAGGTAAACGAATATGTAAAGTTGGCAGAAAAAGACTCTTTGGGAATCATTGGACTGCAAAAACTGGAAGATCCCATTCTTGAACGGCGCTTTCATTCGGGGAATCCAGCTTATACAGACGAGCGGATGGATGCTTTTCTTGAGATGCTTCCTGATTTCGTTGAACAACTGACGCACAAACATGTTACCCGATTTATGGTCTGGGAAGAATATAGGGAAAGACATCCCGATGGTTATGGAAAGTCACAGTTTTTCTTCCATCTTGCTCAGCATCTTAAGGCGCAAAAGCCATCTGTATCGGTATTACATCACGAACCTGGTGCTGAACTATATGTTGACTTTGCCGGAGACACATTGGGTTATGTTAATGCAGAAACGGGGGAATACATTCCAATGCAAGTATTCATTGCGACCTTAGCTTGTACCGATTATGCTTTTGCGATATGCGTACCATCACAAAAGACTGAGGACTTCCTATATGCTCTTCGAAGATGTCTTGAATTCTATGGGGGCGTACCAAAAATAGTAACGCCCGACAATCTCAAAGCAGCGGTGGTTAAAGCAGACAAATACGAGCCTACCCTCAATAAAGCGATGGAAGATATCGGGAATCATTATGGGTTTGTAGTCATTCCTTGCCAGCCCCATTCTCCGACACAGAAAGGTATGGTGGAAAACCAAGTAAAAATCATCTATCATCGAATCTATGCAAAGCTCCGTGGCCAGACATTCTTTTCCGCTGAAGAGCTTAATAATGCTGTTTCAATTTTACTAAAAGCACACAATCAGACAAGGATGCAGCAACGACCATATAGCAGGGAAGAACACTTCTTTGCCGTGGAAAAGCAAGCATTGAAACCACTTCCGGCAGAGCCGTACATAATGAAGCGATACGCGGATGTGACCATACAGCAGAATGGACACGTATATCTGAGTTGCGACAAGCATTATTACTCTGTTCCTTATACACTTATTGGCAATAGAGCTAAAATCATCTTCACCACATCTCTTGTTAAAATTTTTGTCAAAGGGGAACAAGTGGCGGTCCATTTCAGGGTGAGAAGCTTCGGATACACATCAAAGGAAGAGCACCTTGCATCAAGCACACTGGCTATCACCAGACGTTCTGCCGACTACTACAAACATAGGGCAGAGTATGTGTCAAAGCCATTATACAGGTTGTTTGACAGCATGTTCGGGCAATCAAACGGTTCGCTTCCTCCGGAATACTACTACAAAACCTGCGATATGATGCTCCGTCTCCAACAAATCTATAGGGCAAAAACCTTCAACCGTGCTTGTGAAATATGCATCGAGAACCGGCTCTTCTCAGGGAAAAAGCTTGAGAATATCCTCAAGACAATCGAGCAGGCTGCAGAAGATGATCTTTTTACATCAACACCTACGCCCAACAACCACGAGAATATGCGTGGCAGACTATCTTTTCAATAAAACGTCAATAAGATAATGGAAATACAAATACAATCATCGTTACAACGGTTACACATGCCCGGCATGGCAATGTGCTGGAAAACAATAACCGAGACACACCAAACGGATAAACTATCTCTCACCGACGGGCTGGAAATGCTTCTTCAAAGTGAGCTGGACAATCGTCAAAACAATAAAATCGAACGGTTGATAAAGAATGCTTCCTTCAGGCAACGTGCAACCATAGAGGAACTGGAGTTAAGCGAATCGCGAGGTATAAACGAAAGCATCGCTAATCGTCTGGCAACGGGTGAATATCTTAAAAATGGTGCTACAATCGTAATCAGCGGGCCAACTGGCACCGGCAAGTCTTTCTTGGCTACAGCTCTGGGGGAAAGGGCTTGCCGACAAGGCTATAAAGTTAGATACTATACAGTACAACGGCTCTTTGATGAGCTGAAATTGGCAAGACTGGAAGGCCATGAACTCAAATTCTTTGAAAAAACGGAACAGTTGGACCTCTTAATCATCGATGACTTCGGAATGAAAAAGCTTGAGGGACAGCAGCAGAACGACTTCGAACAAATCATTGACGACCGATATCACAAGAAATCCCTCATCTTAGCAAGTCAGCTTGCTGTAGCCGACTGGTACTCAATCTTCAGCAGCGAAATGCTTGCAGAAGCCTGTCTGGACAGGGTTGTCCACAAATCCATACGAATCGAACTAAAAGGAATCAGCTTACGTAAAAAATATTGATATATCTTTGTGTCAACAAACACTAAAATCTCTAACAAGGTGGCCGAGTATCACCGGAATGAGTGGCCGACTATCGGCCGGAATATGTATCCAAACCTTTTATATTGGTCCCGGCATCAATCAGAATGGCCTTGTTGTTACCTTCAATGAGATATAAACTTTCATGCCACATTTCATGACCCGATCCAACCCAGGTATGCTCATCAATCTGATGAAAAACGACATCATCATTACTAAAAACAATTTTCCCCTTTATATTTAAAGAGTCTTGTGTAAACGCTGTGTTCGTAATAAGAACTAATAGTAAGCAACTAAATATTAACCTTTTTTCACATAGTCATTTATGTAAACTATTAGAAATGGGTTGCTTATCTCCGAAGAATTAATTCTGATGTTATCTGACTTAGCCATTCTGTAATTTCATTATTAAAGCAGTTTTTGTCTGTTTCGGATATTCATTTCTTGTTACGCTGTCGTCTTTTACCATTGCACACAACGGACAAGTGTATGAAACGTGGCAGATTGCGTGGCACCTATCTGTCAAACTGCCATGCAGTTTGAGCGGGCTACAAACCTTGAGATTAGGACTTTCCCTGCCATGTTTTATACACAGTGTTATGCCTTCGCCCTTTTTTCTTCTGTCTGTTTATATGTCATTGTTTCCCGTTTTTGTCGGCGCGTTGACTTGATAGATCTTTTGCATTTTGTTTGGTTCTGTGTGTTGGAAAAAATGCAAATGTGCTGCCAAAAGCGTTGGTATTTAGTTTATTATTGATTTAAAATAACCATATTCTTTATTTACAATTAAATTTCTGTCAAGGTATAAGTTTGATAATTCACAAGTTGTTTCAGGTGTCAAAGTACAGGAATGACAGGCTGCTAAATTGAGTTGACCTACACCTTGTCCGTCCGATTCTATGCAAATCGGGTCGGAAGAACAATCTGTCGCCCTGAAAATAGCACTATTAATAATATCTCCCAGATTCTCCATATCGTTGCATAAGTTTGAAAGTCCACCCAAATACCCATCTGTTCCGTCAAAAGCCGAGATTAAAAATCCGTGCATTGTTTCACTAACATATAATCTTTCAGACAAAGAAGATACAGGATAACCGCAAACATATTCCAGTTCACGCATTAGTAAATGGGAAAGCGTATGAATTAATATCTTTCTTGGCGTTAAAGTTTTTGCAATAATCTGGTGCGATTTCCAATCGGCATTTTGAGCGTTCGACTTTATCTTTTCTGTTCGTTCAATCACTTCCTGTTGTTTCTCCCATTGTTCTAATTTTTCCCTGTCTAAAACAAACAAAATTCCTTCTCCGTAACTTTCCAATGCCGGTAATGTTTTTGTGTCAAAACTGTTTTTAGAAATAGATTGCCTTTGAACGGTATATTCATATTCGTTCTGATTTTGCAGGATTGAATCTATATCAATCGGTTCATTTCGGGTAAAAGAAGTTTGAACGGTAGTCCTTTTTAACTTATCAATTTTTACTAATTTGGAAAAACCGTTGATTTGTTCGCTGCAATCAATTATACGAAATTTGATTTGTTTGTTATCAGGCTGTTCTTTTTCCAGAAAATAATTGTATTCTGTTTGTCGGTAGGTATTGTCGGGAATGTATTTAATGTCGCCTGTTTCTAAATACTGTTGAATGAGTTCTTTGTCTATTTTTTTCTGAACACTTACCAATTGAACTATTTGTTCGTCTGTAAATTGCCCGCTTTCGACCATATTATCAATATCAATCCTTATTTCGGGTGAAAGCGGATTTTGTAATTCAGGAATATACAAACTGCTCAATGTATTTGCATAATAAACGCTGTTGCTTGTTTTCAGTTTTACGCTTGTTATGGCTGTACATTCTTCCTCGTGAAACTTGCCATTCAATTGTCCTAACCAGAATTTTTTACCGTTACATTTTTGCTCGTAATTAAAAATACCTTTCAGGTTTGCTTTTTTTCCACAGCTTTTACACTCAATCCAGATACCGGATAATTCGGTGTTTTCACGACTTATTTTGTAAACTAATTCTTGCTTGTCTCCACAACATTTTTCACGTTTTAATTGAGGTCCCTTTGGTTTTTCATTTTTGTTTTCGTCTTCGTTGTCTTCCTCGTTGGTTCTGTCGGTCGGTAAACGATTGTTCCAAAACTCCCAGGGTAAATCCTGAATATGCCCGTTAGTGCATGTCATTACAAACCTGATTTGCTCCAAATGGTTTTCCTTACAATCTTTATTGCTGCACTTTGGCGGATTAAAAAACTCTCGCTTTTTTCCTGCTGCTAACCACCTTTTTAACCATTCATCGTAGGTCGCTAATCTGCCACATTTAGGATTGGTACAATAAAACCACTTCGGGAAATAGCTTGCTTTTGGTTGTACATGGTGTAAAAATGAATCTCTGTCGGTAGGAATTGCCACCAAATGTTTAAGGTTTGGAAAACGATTTTTCAGGCGTTGCAACAAACGGTCGTCTTTGATAATGTAATGAGCCAGTTTTTCGTTTAAATCGGCATATCCCCAACTATCAAATGTTTCTATGATAATGGAATTGTCGGTTGTTTCAATTAGCGAACCAATACCGCCGTAATTGGAAATATGTTTACTCCTTCCGTGTTTTATTTTATCGTTTGGCATAGCTTAATATTGTCTGATTAGTATTTCTGCGCTTGGCTCTACGCTTCGCATGGATTGCATTGCCGTTAATGTTTCATCGTCATTTTTCTTTTCCTGCATCGGAACAATTAACGATTCTTTCGGGTGGTTCGCCCAATAGTATTTCAAATCATTTTGCGCCTCAATTTTATATTTCCAGTCTCTTAATATATCGTCTAATTTTTCTGTGATAAGTTGTAAGTCATTTTGAGCAAACTTGTGATTTTGAAATAGCTGTATCAGGTTGTTTCTTAGTTTATCTTTTACACTGCTGTCAATTAGTGCAGTTGCAGTGTCATTAGCCGTATATTTTGTTGTGTGCCTGAAATAAGCAAGTATAAGCGTGAACAGCATTTTATCCAAAGCATTTTCGGCAAAAGGCGTTACGCTCAAAGGTTCAACCTGTTTGTAAAAAGTTTTGTGGAACTGGACAAAATCTTCAAAGTAAGATAAATCACGGCTATTGAAAGGGTCGTAAAGCGTTAAAACCAAACCTTCGTTTTTCCGCGCCACACGGCTGCTTGCCTGTATGTATTCTGCCGTATTTGGCGGCATCCCGTTCATTACCATAATGCCCAGCCTGCCCACGTCAAGCCCAACGCTAATCATATTGGTTGCCAAAACCAAGTCGTAAGCCTTGCGTTCTTTAATGTTTCCGTCAAATTGAATTTCCAATTTGTCTAAATTCTTTTTGATTCTTTCGTTCGGGATACGGCTTGTTAATTCAATATTCCGATACGAAAGTTTATGGTAGTTGTTGGCTGTTGTATCGTTATTGTCCAAATACCGAACTTGTAGTTGTTTGATAATCGGCTTTAACTCTGAATTAATTTTATTGGAAAATCGTCCGATTTCTTTCAGGCTTTTGAAATACGACAAAATTGTCCAAAAACTATCTGCATCTTTTTTGTCAGTGGCATTTTTCCATATTTCCAACCTTGCGTAAAGCAGGGAAGCCAATAGTTGTAGATTGGTAACAACCGTTGTTTTTCCTGTTGGTAAAATACCAATGTATTTTCTTTTGCTTTCTTCAATTACTTTTGAAAAGAACGTATCGTCGGCATTGGTGGCGTATTGTGGAAAAATTCTTGCTTCCCGCCCGTACAAACCCTCAATTTGTTTGTCCACATTTTTAACTGTGGCAGTGGAAGCAATAATTTTAGGATTGTCGCAAAGTTGCAACAAAGCATTTTCAAATAAGCCGACTAAACTGCCCAACGTACCGTTAAGCAAGTGCAATTCGTCCTGAATAATCAGTTCGGGTTTTCGGTTTGCACCATTATTGAAAAAAGTAGTTGCTTCGCCCTTCCAAGCCAGTGTTGCAAATTTATCAACAGTGGCAAAAAGAATTGTTGGCGGTTTTGAATAAACATCGTCATCAATCAGCACAACAGGCAATCCGCCGTTTTTTTCCGAGAAATGGCAATTCTCATTCAGGCAATGGCTGTGTAATTGTGTTCTTCCTATTCTGTGTCCGATTTGATAAGTTGCTTCTTTTTCCGATAATCGGGAAATAATTTTGGTATTGCACCACTGGCAATTTGATAACTGAAAAGGGTTTACAACATAGCTATCGCCTTTGTTTAGTTTATTCTGTGTCGCTTCTAACTTCTTTTTGGCATCTTTCAGATAATTTGGAATGGTTTGTTTCCCTACCCAAAAACCAATGGAAATTTTACTGTCGCCTAAATCTTTATAATAGCTTCGGATAAATTCGCAGGCTAAAATCATTTTTGAAGCCCGCTCAAATTGTTGTGCCGAAAGCAACCGCAATGTGTAGCGAATTATGATATTTACCCCGTCATAGTTGTTTGGATATTGTATTCTGCGCCAAAAAATAAGAAATGCGGAAACGGCTAAATAGGCTTCTGTTTTTCCGCCACCCGTGGGGAAATACAACAGGTCGATTAATTCTTTTTCTTTACTGTCTTCTTCTGCAAACGAGGTCAGACATTGTAGTATAAACGCTAACTGAAACGGTCGCCATTCGGGTACTCTGTCAGACGGAAAAGGCAGTGAGGCATAATCTTCAAACTTATGTTGCAAAATTTCATTTCGTTCCCAAACTTCAAAACCTTCCTTTTTATTGCTAAAATGCTGCTGGTTTTGAAACATTTGCAGGTAAATAGCAGTATTGGCTAACCGGAAAGCCCGCAAGGCATTTTCATTTTCCGACAATAATTTTATCCCATTGCTAATTCTGTTATAAATCTGCTCACATTTGGCAATGTTTTTCAATCCCAACTCATTTCCGTTAGCGGATTTCCGTTCATTTTCAATCCAATTTTTGTAGGCTTCGGCAACCTGTCTGAGATTTGAAATAATGTTTTCCCTGTTTGTATTATAAACGGACAGATTTCTAATATTCAGAATGTCGCCTTTGATTTTGTCAGTTTCGGAACTTTGGCTTTTTACGTCATATTCGGGCAAAAAAGTTGATTGTATCCATTGCGTCGTGTTGGGCGATTGGGCATTTTCCCACGTGCAGGCTGTGTTATGCCCTATTCCGAAAGCCAATTTGTCCCGATAGAGATAGTCCAGCATTTTGTCTTCATCTGTTTTGTACAGGTGTGCTTTGTAATCTCTGAACGGTAAAAGTTTATCGCTCTCAATCCTGATTTTAGTTTGAAAACAAGACAGTTGATTTACTTTTTCTTTTGAAAGTGAAAATTTGTCTTTCGGAATTAGGGTTTTGTTTTCAATAACGGCTTTGATATAATATTTGTCTGCATAATCGGTGTAAAGTTTTAAATGGAAAACAAGGTTTTCTTTCATTTCCTTGCTCCAATTTTCGGTATTGCAGTTTGGTTGTTCCGATAATTTTAATTCAATGTGTTGATTGGTTGCATCGAGAATATTGGCAATGCTTATTTCCAACTCAATGCAATTATCGTTTCGTTTGTATTTGTCTTTGAAAAACAGTTTTGTAATGGTTTTATATAGTGCGTGGTCGTAAGACGTATTTTTTCCTAAAGATTTTAAACTGTCCTGAAAATGCAGATATTCTTCGGTTCTTTTCCCGTCTTTGGTTCGCTGAATTTTTTTGGTTTGTGATAGTGTTTTGCTTTTTTCATCATAGCTTACATAATGGATTAAACCGTGTTCGCTCAACAGGTTTATTCCTTCGCCACTGTATGGAATTTTAATTTCGTCATATTTGGCTTTGCTGTAATTGCCAAAATTTATGATTGCGTTGAACCTGTCGCAGGTGTTTTCAACGGCAAATGTTATCCCGAAATGAGAGGGAAAAAAAGTATTTGCGGTGTATTTTGGTTGGGTATCTGTTTTATCGGTTTCGTCCTCATCTTCTTCAAATATTTCTCGCTCTTTAGTTTCAGATTCGATTAAGTCAGAAGTTAAATCGGTAGTATCGTCCGCATCTTCATCTTTCATTTCCTGTTCGCCATTATCGCCTGCGTTTGGCTGTAATTGTTTGGGGAACAGAATACCTGAGAAATACCGTTGCAAAGGTTTTCCTTCAATAACTTCATCGCTAAAATCATCTTTGCACCGGAAAATGTCCGAACCCGGACCGATAATTTCTTTTTGGACACGTTCAATAACAATATTCCTGTTCTTTTCTATGCTCATAATTCAATCTGTTGTAAGGTTGTTTCTTCCAATGTTTCAATGTTATCGCAAAATACTTTCTTGTCGGTTACAATGTGTATCGGCATAAAATCATCAACAAAAGTTTGCAAAGTATTTTCATTGAAATTTCTTTTTTGCAGGATTTCCCCGATTTTCTTTTTCATTAAAAACAAACGCAATTCCTGTTTCAAACCACGTCCAAGTACAATCATTGTGCTGTTATAGGTGGTTTTTGATTTGAGAATTGGTTTTAAAATAGCGTCAATTTCATTATCCGGTTTGTCGTGATAATATAACCTGAAAATCGCCCTTAAATCATTGTTAAACATAGGGAACTTTCTGTAACCTTTTCCATACGTTGCTAAGGTAGCAGGCAATATTCTAAGCCCTTTTTCTTTCAACTTTTGATAAAGAAAATCATCGCTCATTTTATGTCTCAATTCATTAATGAGTTGTTTCCAATATATGGCGTGTTCTTCTACTTTTCCAAAAATATCGGGTTCGGTTTCAACGGCAACCTGATATAAATTTTCTGCCAACTCCTCTTTGGGATAAATCCTTATTTTATTGCCAACTCTAATTTCACGCGATTTTACTAATTCACCTTTTTCTGTAAAAACCGTGTCGTTGCTTTCTAAAAACAGGATTGCCCTATTAGAAGTTACTTTGTAAATGAGTTTATCATCAATCTCGTTAAGCAATAAATCACATTCGTTTTTGTAGCCTTCGTAAGCCTTGCCGTTCATTTCGTCTAATCGGGAAACAATACCGTTAATAGTTGTGCTAATATCGGTTACGCTGTCCCTTGTTCCGACATATTCAACACCACAAATTTTAAAGCGGTCTGTTGATTTTATTTCTTCTTCAATCAGTTTTTTTCTTTGGTCGAGATACTTGTAATACAGATTTTTTTCCTGTTTGTAAAGGATAAGGCGTATTTCGTTGTCCAGATTGTACAGGTAATCAAAATCCTTTTGTCCGTTAAATGAATGGAAAACCAGAACTTTATTTTTTGTATCTGCTTTTTTCAATGACGAAAAGGATATGACTTCAACTTTCCTGTTTCTGATATTCCTGCCAACAAAATCCAAATCATTGTTGTCGAAAACGGCGATTGTTTTTTTGTCTGTTTTGTTCAGAAACTTTAAAAGGACTTGTTGTTTGGGCAGATTTTCTTTGAGATAATAAAGTGTTTCGAGTAATCCGGCTTTGGGATTGTTTCCGTTAAGATAATCTACTGTGTAACCGCCTGTATTGTCCAATGCTCTTTCCAATTCTTTGTTTATCGTGACCCGTTCAATCAGGTTTTCAACAGTTTCTTGTTGAATGGCATTTATGGCAATGCGCAAAATGTTTCCGTAAGATTTTAATTCAAAACCAAATTCTGAATTGACGAAAGATATTGTCTCATCAAGTTTATTGATAAGTTTGTCCAATTCATTGTCCGGTATGTTTTTGAATTTAATCATAAAGCGTTTACGATTTCAATTTCTTCTTTAAACCAATTCCAACAAGGAATTGCCTGATTTTTTTCAGGCAAAAAGCTATTTGATACAACGATAATATTAAACCCGAAACGAGGTTTATCCTGCAATATTTGTTCTATTTTATCTGCTTCTGTATCAAATACAACTATTGTTTTTATTTTCTCGTTTCTCAAAAGCAGGTTTTGATAACAAACTTCATATTTTGGGGTAAAATAAACCAGACAATTATGCAGGGCAGGAATTGACCTGATTTCTGACACATTGTTTTCTTCTCTTGGGTTTGGTAAATAGGTGCAGGGAATTTTATTCCTATTCGGCAGACAATCCCATAAGGATTTTTTGGCGATAAAAACAGATTTTTTCTCAAAATTGGTTGGTGAGAAGTCTAACTTCAAGCCACCATTTAAGTCAGAAAAAAACTTTGTGTACCCATGTAATGTGGATTGTTTCGTCCCTTGTTCTATCGGAATAAAGTTCTTGACCAAAGAGTCATATTTTAAGTTTAACTGGGCTTTGTTTTTTGTATGTTCAAGCAAGAAAGTATCGTTGCCAATGTTCTTTATAATATAGTCATGTTTCTTACCGTCCGTATATTTTCTTTTGTCTCTCAGTTTGTTTCCTTTCGCTAAAGTTGGCAAATCATAATGATTGACATAAATATCATTTGCAAGTTCGGTGAACAAATGTTTTCCGATTTCGCAAAGCGTATCTTTTGAGTTCTGAAAATTAATGTGTATTGGTTGGTTTTTCTGATAATGTTCTAAAATGATTTTCGTTGTCAAACACGAAACGTTATCATTGAAAACATTCAAAGTTTTGACGTTTTCAAATTTTTTCCAAAGTGTTTGATAATATGTCTCGTTTAAAATCATCTTTTAATTGTTTTTGTCATTCTGTACGTTGAGCGTTCGGGCAAAAGAAAATGTGCTGCAAAACGTTGGCTTTGCGTGTAGGGTTGCAGCTCTTTTGATTTTGCGAAGCGTCGGCATTTTATCTTTCATCTTTTCTGTTTATTTAGTGTCTGCTCTGTCCTTTTTTAGGGTGAGGCATAACGTTAAGTATAAGAATAGTAGCCGACTGCGTGGTACTTTCCTGTCAAGTTACACAAAAGTTGAAGCGGGCTACAACCCTTGAATTTACTACTGAACCGGCTATTATTTTTATACATTGTTACCTGCTGCTATTTTTATGATTTATAGATTAAGTCTTCTAAACGATTCTTGAAATTTATCCATATGTCATCGTTGTCAAAATCAGCAACTAATAAATTTTCTCTATAATCGTTCAAAGTTGCTTTAAGTCTATTCATAAACTTTGTTGCATTTATGACCTTTGTTTTCGAGTCAAAGTATTTTTCACTTTTGTCTCTTGTTATTGTCCAGCCATTCTTTGTCTCTGCATTATGCAAGATTCCGCATCTTACATTTTCATAAAAATCATTTGGAAGGCCACCATCATTTTTGTTCGCAATTGTTCCATCAGGTTTTCTTCCGCCTATGCCCATGTCTGCAAATCTTTTCTCGGTTGTAAAAAAATGTCCGAATGTTTTGCCACTTTGTCTTTCTGTATTCCTAAATTCTTTCTCGGTAAAAGAAACAAAAGTTTCGATTAGTAAGCAACAACTTGTCATGATGGCAAATCCATTTTTATAATTCATTATATAATCATCTGATGGATGTTCAAATGGTTTGATATATCGCCCATAAAATCTGTCATAAATGAAATTTGCAAGTTTTACTTTGTCTTTCGTTTTTAAAAAGTCTCGACAATTTTTCACAGTAACTTTTCCACCGTCGGAGGATTTTGCAAGTATCAGATTTTCATTTGCCATAAGTTCGTATCGTTTTTATGGTTGCAGGTAACGTAAAAGTGTTTTATTCATTGTTCCCTTACAAATATAGCAAGAGAGAAACAAATCTCATTGTATAATTCATTCTTTTTAAATGGATAACGGGAATAATGAATAAAATATTGTTGGACTTTGCCGCCCGTCTATGGGCATTCTTGTGTGTCGTTTCTTCCCGTCAGCAAAATGACACTTTTTGGGGAGCTTTTTCTTTCGCTGTCTTGGTCTTCATAATCTCTGTTTAGTCGGGGTTCCTTTCTATTGGGGCATAACACCCCCTTGAAGGTGTTTTTACGACCTTCTTTTTGTGATCTGTATCCGGTCAAAGAACGTTTGGTGGAACCATTCCCTCACATTTTTATTCCGCTTGCCACGAGCATCACAGACTTCAGCCTGCCTGTCTTACATTTAGGGCACACATACGGATCGTGACCCGTAAGTTCCCGCC
>Ga0208459_1002398_pt1 | contig 15852 bp, 11 predicted proteins | sample AD_UKC087_MetaG_FD_184433 | JGI IMG/M metagenome (GOLD analysis project Ga0208459, IMG submission 184433) | Active sludge microbial communities of municipal wastewater-treating anaerobic digesters from USA - AD_UKC087_MetaG (SPAdes) (version 2) | ecosystem: Engineered > Bioreactor > Anaerobic >... | reverse complement strand
GGCGACGAGATTATCATCGACTTTCCGATCAGCCGCCAGGAGCTGGCTGATTACACCGGCACAACCCTCTATACCGTCAGCCGCACCCTGAGTGCCTGGGAAAAGAAAGGCTGGGTAAAATCCAAAAAAACGCGGATTATTATCGCGGACCCTCACGCCCTGGTTCTTTTCTCGGAAAAAGGTTAATGATCCTAGTCTTTTTCACACGGATTTCATTTGGTTTCCTGATCTAAAAATATTCTTCAAGTGGACGTAAAAAATTTTGTTTGTTTGCGCTGGCGCAAAGACAGCGTTTGATCATTGGCTTATGATCAGGCCGAAATGAAGCTGAATACAAAAATAACCATCAGGGATCTGCTGATGAAATACCCCCGGACGGCCAGCATCTTTATCAGGAAAAAGATGCTTTGCGTCGGCTGTCCATCGGAGGCATTTCACACGCTGGAAGATGCCGCGAGGCTTTATGGCTTTGATCTGAAAGATCTGACCGCCGCTATCAGCAAAGCCATCCCGAAGGGGAAGCGGCAATAACAGGAACAATCATTTAACGAAAGGAGATTTACCATGTTTTGTTTTCAATGTCAGGAGACGGTCAAGAACCAGGGGTGCACGATAAAAGGTTTCTGCGGCAAGCCGGAGAATACAGCGGACCTTCAGGATCTGCTTATTTATGTATGCAAAGGAATTTCGGTTTATGCTGAAAAATTGAAGGAGGCAGACCGGAATGTTGGTCGTTTTGTATGTGAGGCCCTCTTTACCACCATCACCAACGTTGCCTGGGATGACGACAGGATCATTGACAAGGTTCAGAAAGCTCTAAAAATCAGGGATGAAGTCAGCGTAAAGGCGGCGTCGGCCATCTCCGGAAGTCTGCCCGATTGTGCCACATGGACACCCGGAAACAGGGAAGACATCATGGCCAAGGCTCTGTCCGATGAAGTTCGCCTCACAAGTGCTCCGAATGAGGATGTGCGCTCACTGAGATCACTGCTCCTTTTCGGTATCAAGGGCATCGCGGCGTATGCGGAACATGCCGCCGTATTGGGGTTTGAGAAAGACGATGTTTACAGGTTCATCCTCGAAGCCATGGCTTCTACAACAAAGGATCTTTCCGTGGAAGACATGATCGGCCTGGTGATGAAAGCGGGTGAAACAGCCGTGAACACCATGGCGCTTCTGGATGAGGCCAATACAAAAACCTATGGCCACCCCGAAATTACGGATGTCAACCTGGGCGTACGCAGCAATCTCGGAATTCTAATTTCCGGGCACGATCTGAAAGACATGGACGAGTTGCTCAAGCAAACGGAAGGAAGCGGTGTGGATGTATACACGCATGGTGAAATGCTGCCCGCCAACTATTACCCGGCGTTTAAGAAATACAGTCATTTCGTGGGCAATTATGGTTCGTCGTGGTGGCACCAGAATGAGGATTTTGAAACATTTAACGGCCCCGTTCTTCTGACCACCAACTGCCTGATTCCCGTCAAGAAGGAAAATACTTATCTGCCCCGACTGTTTACGACCAGTGTTGTCAATTATCCCGGGGCCAGGCATATTGCAGACAGACCCGCCGGTGGAACCAAGGATTTTTCAGAGATGATTGCCCTGGCCAAAACCTGCAAGCCCCCGCAGCAGATCGAGACCGGCAAAATTACAGGCGGCTTTGCCCACAGCCAGGTTCTTGCCCTGGCGGACAAGGTCATCGACGCCGTCAAGTCCGGAGCCATTAAACGGTTTGTCGTGATGGCCGGGTGTGATGGACGGCATAAAACCCGCGGTTATTTCACCGAAGTTGCAGAAGCGCTGCCGAAGGATACGGTGATTCTTGCGGCCGGGTGCGCGAAATATCGCTACAACAAACTTGCCATGGGCGACATCGGCGGCATTCCCCGTGTTCTGGATGCGGGCCAGTGCAATGATTCCTATTCGCTGGCGGTGATTGCCCTGAAGCTAAAAGAAGTTTTCGGTTTAAAAGACATCAATGAACTGCCGATTTCCTATGATATCGCCTGGTATGAGCAAAAGGCGGTAGCCGTGCTGCTGGCCCTGCTTTATCTGGGGGTGAAAGGCATTCGTCTGGGGCCGACGCTGCCCGCGTTTCTGTCGCCGGCTGTGGCCAAGGTTCTGGTGGAGAAGTTCGACATCAAACCGATCGATACAGTAAACGATGACGTTGCTGCAATGATGAAAGGTCAATAGGTAACCCAAACCTGCGTTTTTCTGTGGGGAGGCCGCAGGTCTTCCCCACAGAAAAACGATCCGTTATTCCGTGGTTCAAATGCCGCAATCACCTTCGTTTATCATGAATCAAATCAACGTTATTAACAATCATATTGACTAAATATCCATTTTTCAATATGGTTTCCCGAAGATGTTTCATGTCTTATCAGATAGGTGATGGAGTTCACCTGAATGAACCGCATTGATTGCTGATGACTCCTGCAGAAAATAACCTGTGGGAGTTTTTTTATTGTGAACAATATTTCAAGCAGAATGTCTGTCCGGGAGATCTCTGATTTTTTAAAAATTATCGGGGAAGCCTGTGAACGATTTCAGATGATTTCCCTGAATCGTCAGCTGGACGCTGCACGGGATTTACTGTCCGAAAATCCGCCCATCGATGTTGCCGTTCTCGGACAGTTCAAAGCCGGTAAAAGTTCCTTTCTCAACAGTCTCATGGGACAGCAGGTCCTGCCGGTCGGAGCTGTTCCGGTGACCACTGCCATTACGCGTCTGCAGTTTGGAACAAAAGAACGTGTGCTGGTCAGGCTTTTCAACGGACGCACCACGGAAGTTCCCCTGTCCGATATTGCCGATTTTACATCGGAGGCTAAAAATCCCGGCAACCAGAAAAATGTTGCAATTGTGGATATTGAACTGCCGGCTTTAGGGAAATACTCCGGATTGCGCCTCGTGGACACGCCCGGATTGGGCAGTGTTTACAAATATCACCAGTCTGCATCGGAGAACTGGCTACCCTCGGTAGGCACCGCTCTTCTGGCCGTCAGTTCAGATCGTCCCCTGTCTGAACATGACCTGGAATTGATTCGTGAACTGACCGGCCATACACCGAATATTATCCTCTTACTGACGAAATCGGATCTGCTTTCCCCCGAGCAGCAGCAGGAAGTCATCTTGTTTTTTCAGCAGACCCTTGAGCGTGAGTTGCACAGGACACTTCCTGTCTACCTTTATTCAACAAAAAATTCGACCGAAGACCTGAAACAACGCATTGAAAAGGACATTTTTCAGAAAATTTGTGCCAACCGGGATGACGAATTTTTAAGAATTTTGCGCTATAAAACCCTTTCTCTGTCACAGGCGACCCTGAACTATCTGAGAATAGCACTTCGTTCATCGATGCAGGCTGACCTGAACCGGGACAGCCTGCGTGATCAGATCTTCAATGAGCGGGTTAACGAAGAACTGATGGAAGAAGAACTGGGAATTATTTCCCGGGAGCATCAGCGTCAAACCCGTTCCATGATTGAATCTTATCTGTCACCATTTTTATCGCCGCTTATAAAGAAAGTTGAAGCCAGGCTGGAAAAAGATATGCCGTTATGGAAAGGCAATCTCTGGAATCTTTCGCGGCGTTATGAGGCATGGGTGTCTGAAACAATGTCTGAAGAGATGCGAGGAATTTCCAAAAGCGAAAACTTAAATTTTCTGGGCACTCAGAAAAAAGCCCACGCGAGCTTTTCAAGATCGCTGGAGGCGTTTCGCAAGTTTCTTGGCGACAATATTGAAAATGTGCTGGGGGTGAAAATGGCCGGGGTTGATTGGAAAATCGATGTGGTTGAACCCGACCATCCGGACATCGCCTTTACCAAGTCATTTGACATCCATTTGGATCTGCTGTGGTTTCTTATTCCCATGTTTTTGTTTCGGCGGATATTCGAAAGGCATTTCATGAAAGGCATACCGAAGGAAGTGGAAATCAATCTGTCGCGTTTGGCGTACCAGTGGGAAAAAAGTGTGAATCATGCCATCGATGTGATGCGTAATCAGGCAGTCAGATACATCCATGAAGAACTCACAACGATAGAAGCCCTTCTTACCGGAAACCTTGGACAGACAGATGATATCAAGCAATTCATTGCGCAAATAGAGAGTCTGTCTGAAAATTTATCAAGAGAGTAAGAATTTTGTTAACTATAAACGAAATAATTTAAGGTTTTCGCCGGATACCGGTAAAGGGCTTTAGCGAAGCTCTTTGCAGACTCCCCCGCGGCTTGCCGCGGGGGATGAATGCATGCCTTGCCGAGAGGGTTATAAGGGGGAGCGGAGCGTCCCCCTTATCCTTATAGGCCCTTGCGTCGAGATGTGATATAAACCATGCATGACGATTAAACGAACGAGTCATGCGGTCTATGATACAAGTTACCATCTGGTATGGTGTCCGAAATACCGGAAGAAGATATTTGAGCGGGAAGAGGTTAAGGAACGAGCGGGACAACTGATTCGGGAGATCAGCGAAGAATATGAGTTTGAGGTGGTGGAGTTGGAAGTTGCTATCGATCATGTACATATTTTACTATCCTTTCCACCGCGATATTCCATTGGGGAAGTGGTAAGAATCATTAAAAGTATAACCGCTCGGCAGTTGTTCCGCGAGTTTCCGGGCTTGAAGAGGAAGCTGTGGTCTGGCGAGATGTGGGAAGATGGATATTTCGCACGGACCGTCGGAGACCGTATGACTCGTGAGGTCATTGAAAAATATATCGAGCATCATAGAAGTACAAAGCAAGGGCCTGCGCAGCTTGAATTCAAGCTGCGCTAAAGATGCCCCGCGGCTTGCCGCGGGGAGCTTCACTTTTATTAATGCCCTGGAAGATAATGAGAGATGATTTTTACAGGCCGGGAAAAAGAGAAAAAGAAAATCATAAATGAACTGGAACAGGGTAAAAATGTTATTCTTACCGGGAAATTTGGCATTGGACGGACCTCTCTGGCAAGAGAGATAGCAAAACATTCAGGTGGACGTCGGCAATTTGTTTTTGTGGATTTTACCCAAACGCCCGGTAAAATGAGTGAAAACCTGATGAAACAACTCCATATTTGTTCAGGACTCACAAAAACCGGGAACAAAATGGGTTACAAATCAATGCGCCATCGCATTGCTGCAATCGGTTCATCAACAAAAAATAAACCCGTAGTTGTTTTTGACAATGTTGCTAAATTGACCAGGCCCAAGATTGCCTTTCTGAGATATATCCGCGAGGAAGAGAGTTTTCAGTTTATTGCCATTGTCGAAAACTTTCTTACGGAAAAACACGCTTTGTTCCTGAAAACTCTGCTGTTTCCCGCGACACACTTTCCATTGGGTTATTTGCCTGACAAAGACGTTTTGGAATTTGTTCATTATTATGTGGAGAAGCATCATCTAAAATGTTCAGAAGCTGAGATTGCCAGTTTAACATTATTGGCCGGTGGATATCCATTGGAGATGGCCCGCCTGGTAAAAATTATCATCAACCAGCAACAAAACCAGTAATAACAAGCAATAAAACTTGACGGAAAGACCTTATTCTATTAATAATAACACGCTATATGAATGCTGTTGACGACTCCGTTGCTTAAGATTCTTTAGAATGCGACAGGGATAACGTTCATGAACGGCACAGCTTCAATATTTAAGAATAATTTCTATGAATAAGAAAATTAAGGCTCTTATCTTTCCCACAGATGATCCTAAACAGGCATTGCGCATCAGCCGTTTTTTAATGGCATCTGCCGCCTATTTCATTTGCGCGGTTCTCTGTACCTTCGCCTATATTGCCGGTTTTGTTACAAAAGAAGCTTATTTTGGATGGCTTGCCGCAGCTGTGAGCATCAACATTGTTCTGTTCGTCGTATTCCGCACGGGACTGAATCAAAGGATGGCCGATCCCAGTCTGACGGCCTTACAGATGTGTTCGGCAATTGTCATGGTCATGTACGTCATGATGTTTGCCAATGAGACGCGCGGTGTCTTTCTACTGATTTACGTTGTTATCCTGCTTTTCGGCATCTTCCGGCTTGATACCAGAAGGTTTTTATATGTCAGTATTTTTACCCTCCTGACCTACGGCGGGGTTATTGTCCAACTTCATCTTTATCGGCCCCAGGGTGTTAATTTCAGCATGGAATATCTCCAGTGGGTTGTGCTGGCCGGTGTCGTAATACTCTTTTCTGTTATTGGCGGGCATATCTCCGGCCTCAGAAACAAGATTTCCAAAGACCGCTCCACCATCCAGCGATTGACCGACAACATCCCGGATGTTATTTTTGTTTTTGATACGAACCTGAATTGCACCTATGTCAGCCCTTCTGTGAAAATCCTGCTGGGATACGAACCGGAAGAGGTTTTAAAACAAAAGCCTTTTGATGGAGTTACGGCCTCCTCACTGGATCTGACCATCAGGACAGTATCTGAGATTATTGAACTTGCAAAAACTCAACAGGGCGAAGATATTTCCCGGACGATTGAAATGAAAATTTACCGTAAGGACGGGATTGCCATATGCACGGAGATGAAGTTTGCCATTATCAGGGATAAACAGAAGAAGTCGTTTGAAATTCTTGCCGTAATGCGTGATATCAGTGAACGTAAAAAGATGATGGAAGCAATACGCCGGGGCGAAGAAAAATATCGAACCATTTTGGAACACATTCAGGAAGGCTATTTTGAAGTTGATCTCAAGGGTGATTTTACCTTTTGCAACGATTCAATGGCGCGACTTACAGGCTGCACCAGCGAAGAGTTAATCGGCATGAATCACAAGCATTTTACAACGAAAGAAACCGCAGAAAAAGTATTTCAAGAATTTAATAATGTTTTAAAAACAGGTGAGCCATCCAGGGGGTTCGAATGGCTCATTATAAGAAAAGACCAGACCCAGAGGTATATTGAAGCATCTGTTACATTGAAAAAAGAATCTTCGGGTAAGCCCATTGGATTTGAAGGGATGGTTCGTGACGTTACGGAACGCAAGCTTATAGAGGAACAGATCAAGCATCTGGCAACACACGATGTATTAACAGACCTTCCCACAATGAGACTGGCCAAGGATAGGCTGAAAATGTCCATCAGTCTGGCACAGAGGAATAAAATGATGATGGCCGTAATGTTTATAGACCTTGACGGCTTCAAAGAGGTGAATGATACCCTGGGCCATGATGCCGGAGATTATGTGCTGAAACAAGTGGCGGACCGTCTGCTTTCCTGTGTGCGCGCAAGCGATACGGTTGCCCGCGTCGGGGGAGATGAGTTTCTGATTATTGCAAACGGAATTCATGTTCCTGAGAATGCCGAACAGATTGCCCGGAAAGTAATCGGGGTTGTGTCGCAGCCCATTAATTACGATGGAGGACAGGCGGTGGTTGGTTCCAGTATCGGGATCGCGCTTTGTCCCAACGACGGTCAGGATATGGATCAGCTGATCAAAAAGGCTGACGATGCCATGTACAAAATCAAAAAAACCGGGAAAAACGGTTACTGCTTTATCAATCCACAATAAACACAATTTAAAAAACCTGCATCTTGTAGTCAAAATTTTCTTGACATACAAGACCACATTTCTTGTACTTTATCGCACAAAAAGAAGTTCTTGTTAATCTGTTCCGGTCGTTATCAATCGACTTGAAGTATGAACCAAATCGGCGTAAAATACTAACGATATGAGCACCTTTCTGTCTGCCATGCATGCGAAGCGGGCAGCGGATGATCCGGGGAGGCACCTATGAGCGAAAAATACGACGTGATTGTAGTCGGAGCCGGCAACGCGGGTCTTGTGGCCGCCGCGACAACCGCAAAGAATGGACTGAAAACGCTGCTGCTCGAAAAGCACAATCTTCCGGGCGGATGCGCGACGAGTTTCAGGAGAGGTCGTTTCGAATTCGAACCTTCCCTGCACGAGCTGGCCAGTGTGGGCGACAAGGAGCATCCTGACACCGTCTACAAGATATTCGACAATCTGGGTGCAACGGTGGACTGGCGCTATGAGCACAACACTTTCCGCGCTATAGTCAAAGGCTGCGACGGATACGACGTTACGCTGCAAGCGGGAATCGATCCGTTCTGCGACGCGATGGAAGCGGCCGTGCCCGGATGCAGAGCATCCGTGCATAGGCTGTTCGAATATTATCCCAAAGTCACTGACGCACTTGCCTATATCACCAGGATGAAGGGCAAGCCAAACGGACTCGTGATGATAACCAAGCATGCCGATTTCATGAAGATAGCCTCGCATTCGGTCGAAGACGTCATGAAGTCTTTGGGAATACCCGAAAAGGCACGCAATATCATCAACACCTACTGGGGATATCTCGGTGTGCCCACCGATGAACTCAATTGCATGCACTTCCTCAACATGCTTTACTCCTACGTTGTCCACGGGGCTGCCATGCCCTACAAGCGTTCGCACGAGCTTTCGCTCTCGCTTGCGAAGGTAATTCTGGATGCCGGTGGTGAGATCAGATACAATAGCGAGGCCACCGAATTCCTCTACGACGGAAACGGGGCGGTGTGCGGTGTTGTCGCAAATGGTGAAACACTGTTCGCGAAGGAAGTCATCTCAAACGTCATTCCGCACAATGTGTTCAATATGTCCGATCCGAAGAACATACCCGAAACGGATCTCAAGCTCGCAAACGCGCGCACGTTCGGTATCTCGGTTTCAACAATCTATCTGGGGCTTGACTGTTCCATGGAGGAACTCGGCATTCATGACTACACGGTGTTCGTCATGACAGATGCAAATCCAAGGAAACAGTACGACGACAGGAAGAACAAGAGTCTCTATATAGTAAACTGCCTCAACAAGGTCATCCCGGACAGCTCGCCCGAGGGCACCTGCACGATGTTCTTCACTATGCCCACGTTCGGCTGCGACGTTCCCAAGGATCTTAAACCCGAAGATTATAAGAAATACAAGAACCGCCTTGCTGAAGAATACATCGAGGACTACGAAAAGCTGATGGGAATCGATATGCGCTCGCACATCGAGGAAATCTCGATTGCGACGCCCGTGACTTTCGCGAGATATCTTGGAACACCCGAAGGCACAATATACGGCTACGCACTGTCCGGCTGGGACAACATTCTCGGCCGCATTTCGTGCGAAAAGGACGAATACACGATAAAGGGACTGTCCTTCTGCGGCGGCCACGCTTTCAGGGGCGACGGTTACAGTAGCGCATACGTGACGGGTGACACCATCGGACATCGCGTCGTCAATAGTATCAAGGGAGGTAACTGACATGAAGCAGAATCTTCGTTCTCTGAGCAGATTCGATTTCCTGAAAATGATTCCCACGCGGAAGGCGAAGATTGCCGAGGCTCCCGCCAGGGCCATTCCAGCCACGGATTCCTATAAGCCCAATGAACTTGCAAATGCCCTGCACCCCAAGTGCCAGCATCTTATTGTATCCGAAATCACGGAGCGCGAAAAGGATGTAAAAAGCTATTCTCTCACACCTGACATAGCCAGGGGAACCGAAAAGCTTGCCTATTTTTCGGCCGGCCAGTATCTTTCGGTAGCTCTTGAGATTGGCGACGTCAAACTGACGCGCCCGTACTCCATTTCATCTTCACCCAGAGAATCGCTTGACGGCAGGTACGAACTGACCGTAAAGAGAGTCGACAACGGCCTCGCGTCGCAGTATATCCTCGACAACTGGAAGGTTGGTACCGAAGTCCTGGCCTCCGCTCCGCACGGCGAATTCACCTATGAACCGTTGCGCGACGCCAGACAGATCGTCGGGCTCGCAGGTGGAAGTGGCATCACTCCGTTTGTTTCGCTTGCAAAGGCAATAGCCGACGGATGCGAGGACGCGAACCTCACGCTCATTTATGGCAGCATGACCGAAAAAGAAATAATATTCCGCAACGAACTCGAAAATCTGGCCGCGAAATGCAGCCGTTTCAAACTGGTGAACGTTTTATGCGACGAAAAGGTCGACGGATGCGAAAAGGGCTTCATCACTGCCGAGCTCATCAGGAAGTATGCCCCCGCAAGCGGCGATTACTCGATTTTCGTATGCGGCCCGCAGGTGATGTACGATTTCGTGGACAAGGAGATCGAAAAACTCGGCCTGAGGAAAAAATTCATTCGTCACGAGCTGTTCGGCGAATACCGCTACCCCGAAAAGAACGATGACTATCCGAAGGACGCCGTAGGAAAGAAATTCAAACTCACGATCACGATTTGCGGCGAAAAAAAGACAGTTGAATGTGATGCAAACGTAACGCTACTCAACGCAATGGAGCACAACGGCATCGCAGCACCCACAAACTGCCGCAGCGGTGTCTGCGGCTGGTGCCATTCACGTCTGGTGAGCGGCAATGTGTATGTCCCCAAGGAGGTCGACGGCAGGCGGATGGCGGACCTGCAATACGGATACGTCCATCCCTGTTCCACGTTCCCCCTCAGCGACGTCGAAATCGACGTGCCGCCTTTCCGCCTGTAGCGTATCAATGAACCGTAATATTATAACTGGAAATCGAAAATACCAAGTTGCTGTATAATAATTGTGTCATATAAAACAACAAGGAGCATATATGCCCGTTTGCGAAGTTTCATATGCGGAAGGTCTGTTTTCACCAAAAGAAGAAAAACAAATCGTTGAAAAAATAACGAAACTTCTTCTAAAAGTTGAATCCTTGCCTGATAATCAAATTTCAAGATCAATATGCTATGTAAATTTGATCGAATCAAAAAAAATGTATATCGGTGGAGACCTTTCTGAAAAGGGGAAAATACTCGTCAAAATATATACGTTTCATGACGCATTTTCAGATAATATAAAAAAAGAGATATACTCTTCAGTTAAGGACATTTTTGTAGAAGAAAACTCATTTTCCAAGGAATCAAATGGAAACAATATTTGGTGTATAATCACCCCAATCGAGGAATTAAATTTTGGAGTCGGTGGCATTCCCATCAATTTGAATATTGTCCATAATTTAACAAGCAAACAATGAATTATATAATAAAAACTATATAACCAGTTGTTTAACTGCGATGATTTTATTACTTGTGACAGTTCCGCAGCCTCAGTAAAATCAGCTGGTCGTCTGTATCTGGAAGGAAAAGAACATATTGCCCGGGATGGCGACACGATTGCCTTCCGCATCAATATCTAATACCAATTCTAACTCATTTCAAACTCGTTTGATTATATGCGCAAACGGATGCGGCACCCGTGAGGTCGAACCATTCAGGCGAGCCATCAGGAACGCCGCTGAAGAAGCAAGCGGATTCACAGGCACGTACGAAAGAGGATCTACCTTCATCAGATGAAACATGGCCTCAACGGTGGCGCATAGATTATTGCATTCGCCGCTTAAATATACCTTATTGCGTCCCAACCGTTTGATGAGTTTTTCGGATACTTCTTCGATAGCGCAATGTCCGGCAATAAGAACTCTGCCGTTTATTTTATCTATTACGGAAGGATCGTGACCTTTTCCTAAAACCAACGTCCAGCCGCCCTTGCCGGCATTGTCCATATACATCGTTTGCATTACGCAGAGCGGATTATTCAGGCAACCTTCCCGGCACACAAGTTTGTTCCCTTTAATTACTGCCACGTCAGGCGGAAATTCCGGATAGAGGTCCCAGGGGTAGTGACCATCTGTCGGCATGTCACCGATAAGGTCAATTTTTTCAAGGCTGGCGATGTCACCCGAAAGTTCAATATCCTGCGGCCCCTTCACGCCATCTGAGAAGCCGCGTTCAATAGCAATTTTGAGATGGGGGACATCGTCAACATTCAGTCCAAAAACGCGGGCACCGGCAATATCGGCGGCGACCACATTTTCACTGGCAATAAGCACACGGAAAGGACGTACCTGTTTATCGGCAAGCGCAGTTGCAAAATAATGACCGTAAATCGTTCCTTCAACGCCTTCAATCAGGGTTACATCAGGTCTGATGTAACCGAGCACATCGACAAGCTTGTGCGGCAAATTATAGTTATGGTCAAAACCCCGGCATTTCTGCATCGGGAAGCCCCACTGGTTTTTAACGCCAAGAGTCACAACTCCCATGGAATGGGTTTTAAGTTTTGGTACATTTATATACAAATAACGGTTCCGCTCTTCTATCAGCCGCATAACAGTCTCGGGCATTTCGAAAGATGTCAAATCATAGCCATCGGGGTCTTTGATTCCGACAGGCCCGCGACCGGTAAAGGGTAGAGGCCGGCTTTTCTCTTCATCGAGATATATCGGTTTTGCACCTGTTTCACGGCATAGCCTAGCATATCCTGTGGCGCTATATACCAACCTTGTATAGTTTGCCTGTGTCGAGTTTTCGAAAAGATATATTTTCTTCGCCCCGGCTTTTTTCCAATACAAAATTATTTCCCGAAGAACCTCAATTCTGGTGTGACTGTATGCTTTTGCATCAACCGCATTGGGTTTTATAAAAACTTCACCACTCGATTTCAGCAACGATGCCCCACCCAATTCATCAAAGATGGCGGTGACAGCCTTGCCGATATCACTCACAAGGGCATTGTTCAGAGGCAGGTAATTTGTAAAACTTTCATTCTGATGGCTGGAGAGTAGCTTTTTAAAGATAACCTTTGTTTTCATTTCTTTTCTTTCTGATTTTTATTCACAAAGTGTATTTTAAAGAATAAGTATCTACGTGAATGTTGTTGCACCTATTATTTTTCACAGTATTAAATATATGAAGGACAGCTTTCACTTGTCAAGGATATTTCTTGCTGCGGTAAGTTAAGTTATATGATCGTATTTAAACAAACCGATTTTGAAAAGCAAACTAGGTTATCAACTTCAAAAACGATCTATTATTAAAAAAATATTATTAATAATCGTTAATATAGTTATCCAGAATGCCTTCTGGAGACTTCTTTTCGCTCCTGTATATCGAATTTCCAAAAAGCTTGGTATGCAACGATTAACAATGCCTTCCTCTTCTAAGGAAGCAACCTGTTATCCTTGTCCAGTATGTTTCCTTTCAATCCGTAAGAAATGCGCGGGAGGATATTTCCCTTTTTTAAAAAAATGAATAGTGCTATTATAATAGGAAGTTGAACGTCATGAACATCGTTAATCAAAACAGGTGGCATAAGATGAATGATCCATCCAAAGAATATCAAAAACTGATCGAAGAGAATGCCTTATTAAAGCAGAGAATCCAGAAACTGGAAAAATCAGTAGAGAGCGGGAAGACGGGAAAGCTCACAGAACAATCTGATAGAAAATTTGAGGCCATATTCCAATGCAGTCCTGACGTTATTACGATTACCGACTTGACTAGCGGTTTGCTGCTGGATGTAAATGACTCTTTTCTGAAATTAGGAGGATACTCACGCGAAGAGGTCATTGGTTCATCAACGAAAGAATTGAATATATGGGACAATATGGAGGAGAAGGACCGGATTTTCGATCGGATCAAAACCGGTGCCGCTGTTGACAAGGTAGAATTAACATTCAGGACAAAAAATGGCGAATCCAGACAAATGCTTTTCTCTGCCCGTCGGATTGAGGTAGATGGCAGGCAACTTCTCATTGCCGACACACATGACATCACCGATCGCAAGAAGGCGGAGGAGGAACTTATCCGGGTATACCGCGCGTTGCGTATACTCAGTGACACGAATCATGCGCTGATTCACATCATGGATGAAGCGAAGTTGTTGAAGGAAGTCTGTCGGATTATTGTCGATGTCGGCGGTTATCGCATGGCGATGGTCGGTATTGCAGAGCACAATGAAGCAAAGACTATACTCCCGGTAGCCCATGCAGGTTTCGAGTCGGGTTACATCAAATCTATCAATGCTACGTGGACCGATAACGAACATGGTCGTGGTCCGGGCGCCACCGCAATCCGCACGGGAATGCCATACATTGCACACAATATTCAGCAGGACCCGGCTTTTGCTCTGTGGTGCGAGGAAGCTATTGAGCGCGGCTATAAATCCAACATTGCTTTACCGCTCATCAGTGCAGGCCAGACTTTTGGAGGACTGTCAATCTATTCCGCAGATACGGATTCATTCGATTCCAGGGAAGTTGAAATTCTGAAAGAACTGGCGAACGATCTGGCCTTTGGTATCGCCTCGCTGCGTATGCGAATCAAGAGTGATCAGGCAGAGGTTGCATTGAGGGAAAGCGAAGAACGATACCGTCTCATTGCTGAAAACACGGCAGATACAATCGCCGTATTTGACCTAAACCTCAATCCTACATATATTAGCCCTTCAGCAATAAATCTGCGTGGTTACACCGTTCAAGAAGCGATGAAACAGACGTGGAATCAAATGCTAACCCCCGATTCTCTGGAACGTGCAACCAAGATGTTTGCCGATCAAATGGCTTTGGAGTCAAGCGGAACCGCCGATCCGGCGAGAACTGCTTTGATTGAGCTTGAGGAGTATTGTAAAGATGGTTCTACTATTTGGGTGGAGCTTTCGGTATCATTTTTAAGGGATAACAATTTCAAACCGATCGGAATTTTGACGGTAACAAGAAACATCACCGCGCGCAAGCGCGCAGAGATGGAACTTCAAAAGACCCTTGAAATTCTCAGGAAAGCGTTTGGTGTGACCATCCAGGTGATGGTATCGGCGATTGAGGTTAGAGATCCCTACACAGCCGGTCATCAGAAGAGAGTTGCAGACCTTGCCAGGTCTATCGCCACGGAAATGGGATTAAACAAGGATAAAATAGAAGGAATCCGGTTGGCAGGTTCGATCCATGACATCGGGAAACTGGCGATTCCCGCGGAGATACTGGCCAAGCCCACAAAATTGACAGACCTTGAATTTTCTTTAATCAAAGAACACTCTCAAAGCGGATATGAGATGTTGAAAAATGTGGAATCTCCCTGGCCCCTGGCACAAATTGTTTATCAACACCATGAACGGATGAATGGATCCGGTTATCCGAGAAAACTGAAAGGGGAAGAAATTATAATAGAAGCCCGCATCATGGCCGTGGCTGATGTTGTTGAAGCCATGGCTTCTCATCGTCCATATCGTCCGGGTTTAGGTCTTGAGACCGCCCTTGAAGAGATAGAGAAAAATAAAGGGATATTTTATGATAATGATGTCGTCGATGCCTGCTTGAGATTATTCCGGGAGAAAGGCTATCAGCTTACATAAATGGAGAAATCCATCCCATAGAAAATACATGATTACAAAAGGTAATCCGTAATTCTAGCGATTGCCTAATACTATGGATTGGTGACTTCAACGAGTAACGATGCCTTCCTAAAAGCAGGCGTCACCATTAAACCAAGATAAGGAGCAAAAATCATGGGAGAGTATAGTAAATATATAGCCCCTGAGCGTAGGGCAGTTCCTACACCGTACAGCATTGTTGATAAAAAAGGCAACGCTGTGTTTGGCACATTCGAACAAGAATTCAAATCGATGGACTTCCTGAAGATCAATAGACCGACAAGCGCACCTCAGTTCATGAACCGTCTCAAGCTTACATTGTGGCAGGCCACCGAGGTTAACCTCAAGGACGGACTGCTGCTTGCGGTTGTCTGCGATATGGGTATTTTCGGAAAAACGATGAACGTCTTTTATGACAAGCGAACCAGGAAGGTGTACACATGGGATACCAACCTCAAGAGCAAGGATACAAAAATTGCCCCTACACTCTTAAATGGTGACGTTTCAGAAGGTAAGACACCGGTAAGCCATGTCAAATATGTTAACTCACTCGACAAGAACAAACTGTATCTTAGCGGCTATCATAAAGGCAAATGCTTTATTGACAGCAAAGAATACGACGAAAAACCGACGATTGAATACAATTTCGAACTGACACGCATTTCCAAGCCGTGCTGCGTTTCAATCCCGTTTCCGGGCAGTCCTAAGAAC
>Ga0208459_1002396_pt1 | contig 15865 bp, 12 predicted proteins | sample AD_UKC087_MetaG_FD_184433 | JGI IMG/M metagenome (GOLD analysis project Ga0208459, IMG submission 184433) | Active sludge microbial communities of municipal wastewater-treating anaerobic digesters from USA - AD_UKC087_MetaG (SPAdes) (version 2) | ecosystem: Engineered > Bioreactor > Anaerobic >... | reverse complement strand
CGGCATGCAAATTCTGCAAATCCAATTGGAGCAAAAAAGCGGCGGCAAGTCCGGTAATTTCCAGCGAGATGGTATAATCCCAGCCGATGATTGACCAATACGGCAGGGAAATTAGCTACCTGCGCCTTTCTTTAACCGAACGCTGCCAGCTGCGCTGCACCTACTGCCGCGCGGAGGAAGGCGCTTGCCCCAAAGCGGAGGAATTAAGCGCTGAGGACTTCGCGCGCATTGTGCGTGTTATGACGCGTTTGGGAATAAACAAAGTGCGCCTTACAGGCGGCGAGCCGTTGCTGCGGAAAGATATCCTTGAAATTATCGCTCGCGTTGGGGCGGTGCCTGGTTTAAAAGACCTGTCCATGACCACCAACGCGCAGATGCTGCCGGGCAAGGCGGCCGCGCTTAAGGCTGCCGGCTTGCGCAGGTTGAATATCAGCCTGGATTCCCTGAAGCCGGATGTTTTCCGCAAAATGACCGGTGGCGATTTGCAACTTGTGCTGAACGGTATCGACGAAGCACTTGAGGTGGGGCTGGTGCCGCTGAAGATAAATGTGGTCGTCGTGGCGGGCATGAACGACGGCGAGGTCGATGATTTCATCGCGCTCACCCGCGAGCGTCCGCTGGATGTGCGCTTTATTGAACTTATGCCCATCGGGGACCAAGGCAGGAATGCTGAGCGGCGGATATCCAATCAGGACCTGCTCCGCGAGAGGCTATACCTTCAGATGCTGCCCCCACGTTATCCCGGTCAGCCCTCCGCGGATTATCAGGTGCCAGGCTACCTGGGCCGGGTTGGTTTTATCAGCCCTATCTCGCATCAATTTTGCGCGGACTGCAACCGCATCCGCGTGATGAGCGACGGCATGCTGCGCCCCTGCCTGGGGGTGGACAGCCAGATTTCTTTAAAAGAAGCCCTGCGCGGCGATGATGACGGCTTGTTAGAACTCATCCGCCAGGTCATATATGCGAAGCCCATTGGGCACGCGTTTCAAACTTGTTCCAGCTCAGCGCGAAACATGAGCAGGATTGGAGGCTAATTTTGGCAAAGGTGCTTGCGGTTAATATCAGCGTTAAAACTGGCGAAATCAAACATCCCGTTGAAAGCGCGGTACTCAGAGAAGATTTTGGCATTGAAGGGGACGCCCATGCCCGCAACTGGCACAGGCAGGTGAGCCTTTTGGACCAGGAAAGCGTGGACAAAATGACCGCGCTTGGCGTGGATGGACTGACGCCTGGCATTTTCGCAGAGAACATCACGACAGAAGGCATCGCTCTGCATACGCTGCCGGTCGGGACGCGTCTGCGCGTGGGGGTTACAGAGCTCGAAGTCACGCAAATTGGCAAAGAATGCCACGCGCACTGCCAGATTTACCAGCAGGTGGGCATGTGCATCATGCCGACCGAAGGCATCTTTACCAAAGTCATTCGAGGGGGTGAAATCAGGGCGGGCGACGTGATCGAAATCTTGCCCAATATCCGCGCGGCTGTCATCACCATGAGCGATAAAGGCGCGGCGGGCTTGCGCGAGGATAAGAGCGGACCGGCCTTGGTGGAAGCGCTGCAGGGGCACGCCCTGGTGAATGAGCAGTTTGTTATCCCAGACGAATATGAACAAATTAAGACGGAATTAACGCGCCTGGCGGATTCCGGCAGCGTGGATATTATCCTGACCACCGGCGGGACCGGATTAGCGCCGCGCGACGTGACCCCCGAAGCGACCCTGGCCGTCGTGGAGCGGCTTGTGCCGGGTATTCCTGAGGCAATGCGCGCGGAGAGCCGCAAAATCACCGACCGCGCCATGCTTTCCAGAGCCCAGGCTGGGGTGCGCGGTCGCGCGCTCATTATCAACCTTCCCGGCAGCCCGAAAGCGGCGGTGGAGTGCCTGCAGGTTGTTTTGCCGGTGTTGGCGCACGCCGTAGAGACCTTACGCGGCGAAGCTTACGAGTGCGCCAGACCCTGATAAATATTCAGAGGTTGGGTAAGGCCGTTTAATCCGAATTTGAATTCTATTAAAAGCCAGATCCTTCGCTAGCGCTCAGGATGACAAAGAGCTAGTCATTCTGAGCCGTAGGCGAAGAATCTAGTATTGAACAGTTAGCGTAATCGCTGGAGCTCAAATTGGTGGGAGATCGCTTCGCTGCGCTCGCGATGACGAACTTTTACCTTACTACTGCTTGGGTGCCGAACAAAGAGCGCTAGCGACTGAAGAAACCTGCCTGATTGCAGACCGGGAGATCGCTTCGCTGCGCTCGCGATGACGAACTTTTACCTTACTACTGCTTGCCTGCGGAGCAATGAGCGCTAGCGACTGCGGCAATCTGCCTGTTTACTTTCAGGAGACAAAGTACCCTTTGGTTATCGCTTCGCTGCGCTCGCGATGACGAACTTTTACCTTACTACTGCTTGCCTGCGGAGCAATGAGCGCTAGCGACGGAAGAAACCTGCCTGATTGCAGACCGAGGTATCGCTTCGCTTTGCTCGCAATGACGAACTTTATCATAGCGAAGCATGCAAAGAATCCTGGGAGAAAACAGCTCCTTCGCTAGCGATCAGGATGACAAAGAGCTAGTCATTCTGAGCAATAGGCGAAGAATCCTGGCGACAGAATAAAAAGATCCTTCACTAACGCTCAGGATGACAATATGATTTCTGTGTTGCGCAAAGCTTGACGCCTGGTTTGTCATTGCGAAGGAGCGCTAGCGACTGCGGCAATCTGCCTGTTTACTTTCAGGAGACAAAGTACCCTTTGGGTATCGCTTCACTTTGTTCGCAATGACGAACTTTATCATAGCGAAGCATGCAAAGAATCCTGGGAGAAAAACAAATCCTTCGCAGGCGGCCTTTGCCCGAAAGGATATCAGGAAGACAATAACGCAAGAATCGTCGCTTAGCTAATCCAGCCGCCGCCTAATACCCGCTCCCCCTGGTAGAAGACCGCCAGCTGCCCTGGGGTGATATCCCGCAGGGGTTTTTCGAAGCCCACCAGCGCGCTGCCGTCAGTTTCCGGTGTTACCATCCCCAGCGCAGGGACGGCACGAAAACGAATCTTTACCTCTGCCTGGAATTCACCCGTTGGAGCGGTGCCGGATATCCAGTTCATCTCCGTTACACGCAGCATCTCAGCGCCTAAATCCTCGGCGGGGCAAACAATCAAGCAGTTGTTCGCGATATCTTTTTTCCAGACATAGAGCGCTTGCGCAGCGGCTGGCAAGCCTTTGCGCTGGCCAATGGTATAAAATGCCAGGCCATTGTGCTGACCAAGCAGTTTGCCTGCGCGATCGGTGATGGGGCCTGGGCGCGCGGCTTGGGGGGCGTACTCCGCCAGGAAATCGCGGTAATCCCGCTCCCCTAAAAAGCACAGGTCCTGGCTTTCCGGTTGGTCAGCAGCGGGCAAGCCGCGTTCGTGGGCTATGCGGCGCACGTCGGTCTTGCGCAGCTCCCCGAGCGGGAAAATCGTATGGGCAAGCTGCTCCTGGGTAAGCATGCTGAGGAAATAAGTCTGGTCCTTGCCGGGGTCCTGGCCTTTCCACAGCTCGACGGGCCTATCTGGCTGGGCAAGCACGCGCGCGTAGTGCCCTGTAGCCAGGTAATCCGCGCCGATAGATTTGGCGTAGTCCCACAGCGCGCCCCACTTGAGGAAGCGGTTGCAGGTGACGCAGGGATTGGGGGTTTCGCCGCGTGTGTATCCATCCAAGAATTGCTGAACCACAATGGAACGAAAAGTCTGCGCCTCGTCAAGTACGAAAAATGGAATGGAAAGTTTCTCTGCCAGCTCGGAAGCCAACGAGCGCGTTTCCGGCGTGCAGCAGCGGTTTTCCTGGTCGCAGCCTGGCGCGCTCCACAGGCGCATCGTCGCGCCGATGACCTGATAACCTTGCTCCACCAGCAGCGCGGCCGCGACTGAACTATCCACGCCGCCGCTGAGGGCGACTAATACTTTTTTGGTCTGTTTTTCCATGTCTTGTCATCGCGCGGCAATCTACCCGCGCTGTTCCATTATAAACCGGCGGCGTAAAGGATATGAAGACAGACTGTACGTTGCAGGGAGGGGCTTAAATGCGCCAGTGCTGCAGGAAAAGGCGCGCGCTTTCGGTCTGAGGGTTCTCCAGCACTTGACGGGCGGGGCCTTTTTCCAGGATTCGCCCTTGGTCGAGGAAGATGACTTCTTCAGCCAGGCGCAGAACCTGAGCGGGCGAATGGGTGGAAAAAATCAGGGTGCAGCCGGTGTCCCGGGTGTAATTTAGCAGAGTGCTCTCAATGGAATCAGTGCCGCGAATATCCGTGGAGGAGGTTGGTTCGTCCAGTAAAAGCAGTTTGCGCGGTTTGGCAATCATGCGCGCCACCGCCATGCGCTGGGCTTCCCCACCAGAGAGCTTGTTGCCGCGCGAAGCGAGGAAATTCTGCATTCCTACCGCTTCCAATGCGCGCGCAGCTTGTTCGCGCCGATCCGGAGAGTTTTTCAACGCCATTTCCACGTTGCGCAAGACCGAAAAACTGAACGCGTAAGGGGATTGGGGCATATAGCCAACGCCGTCCGGGTTTTGTTGGGTCACTTTGCCCTGCGTGGGTTGCAGCGTGCCTGCCAGCACGCGCAGGAGCGTGGTCTTGCCGCTGCCGTTCTCACCAATCAAGCCGTAGCGCTTGCCCTCCTCAAATTCGAGTAAGGGAATATCCAGAATGGGACGGCCGCCAGCCTGCACCCGGACATTTTGAACGCTAATCATGCCAGCCCTGCGCTTTCCTGGATGCGGCTGACCAGGGAATTGATCAAAAACGCGATCACCAGCAGCACAACCCCCAGCGCGATGGCAAACTCAAAATGCCCCATGTTGGTCTGCATCATGATAGCTGTGGTCATTACGCGGGTTTTGAACTGCACGTTGCCCCCCACCATCTGCACTGCTCCCACCTCGGCGATAGCGCGGCCGAAGCCCGTGAGCACAGTGGAGATGAACTGCACCCGGCATTCATGTATGATGTAGAGCATGCGCTGAAATGGTCTCAACCCGATTCCGGCAGCAGTCTCGTGAATCAGGGGAGCTTTGACCGAGACGATATTCGCGGTCAGGCCCGTCAAAATTGGGGTGATGAGAACAATCTGCGCGATGACCATAGCCGTGACGGTGAAGAGCAGTTTGAGCGTGCCAAAGGGGCCGCTGCGGGAGAGGAATAAGAAAACAATGAGGCCTGCCACAACTGGCGGAAGACCCATCAGCGTGTGCAGAATGCGGTTCACAAAGCGCTTGGCTTTGAAATTTGTGCTGCCAAGGATGACACCGAGCGGAATGCCCAGCAGCGCGGAGACCAGGGTGCTGAGCGTGGACATGCGCAGCGTGACGCCAATAATCTGGCGCAGTTCCGGGTCTGGTCCAAAGAGCAATCTGAAAATTTCGTTAATGACATCCATTAGTTTTGCCAAGACTTGATGGCTGGGTGTAAAGCAATCCGCCAACAAGCAGGGTATAGGCTGAGGCGCGGCACGGGGGAGAACCGCGCCTCAGAACGCTTAATTGCGGCTTATTTTGCGGCCAGGATGAAGAACAACTGCTCGCCGTATTCCTCGATACCGTACTTCGCGATCAAGTCGGCGGCTTTTTCAGAGGTCATCCATTCGATGAAGGCCTGGGCGCCGGCGTAATTGGTATCCGCGTAGCGCTGAGAGGTGATGGCAATCATGGAATAGGTATTCTTCATATCGTCGGTTTCTTCCAGCAGCAGACTGAGCGTATTTTCGTGCGCCAGGAAGGTGGCTTTGTCGGTGAAGACGTAGCCCTGCATCTCGTTGCCGACCGTCAGGGTTTTGCCCATGCTGTCGCCCACGCTGACGTACCAAGGCTGACCGGTGGGGTCAAGCTCCAGGGACTTCCAGATTTTCAGCTCAGCTTTGTGGGTGCCGCTGTCATCCCCGCGGGAGACAAAGGTCGCGCCAGCATCAGCGATCTTCTTGAACGCTTCCGCCGCGGTCGCAGAACCATTGACGCCAGCGGGGTCGCCTTCCGGACCGACGATGACGAAGAAGTTATACATGAAGGGTACGCGCACTTCGCCGAAACCCTCATTGATAAATTCTTCCTCGGAAGCCTTGGCATGTACAAGGAGCACATCGGCATCGCCCGTGCGCCCCTTCTCGATGGCCGCGCCTGTGCCGGCAGAGGTGATTTCGAGCGTGTAGCCCGTATCCTTCTCAAAAACCGGCTGCAGATAAGCCATCAGACCGGAATCGTTGACCGAGGTGGTCGTCGAGAGCCGGATGACAGGATTCTCAATTTTGGTAGCGCAGGCTGTCAAGCTGAGAATCAATACCCCCATGATTAAAACAACACACAACTTCTTCATATCATTCTCCTTTCCAAGAGGGAGGCGCTGCCGTTTCCGGCAACACCCTTGAGCCCGGGGCACTTGGGATTTTCTCCGGACTGCCGCTCAGCTACCCTTGTCGATGATTTAGGCGTACTGAGTCGAAGAACCGACGCGATTATACTATGGATGTCTGAAAAGCTGGCCAAAGCAGATCAAACTAAGTGTCTTTGCGTTATGGAAAGTTGCTACGCTGCTTAAACCTCAGCATCCACCGAACTGGCGAGCCAACGCAGCACCAAAAAAACAATTAATACCAAGATCATTAGAAGCGCTGCTACGGGGGTGGCAGAAGAAAGCCCAAACCCTTGGAAGCGCTCATAGATTAGAACGGGAATGATTTTTGGACTATATGCCAGGATGGCTACCGCGCCAAACTCACTGATGCCCCTTGCCCACATCGTGATTGCCCCGCTCAGAATACCACGCCAGGCGAGCGGAAGCGTGATATTCCAGAACACTTGCCAAGCGTTTGCTCCATCTACACGCGCTGCATGTTCAAGTTCTGGGTTCACGGAATGGAAGGCTTCTCTACTTGCATTGACCAAAAGCGGGAGGCTGACAAACATCATACCCACAACTATCCCGCCCAATCGATCCGTGAAAAATATGCCAAGATTGGAAAGTGGACCTCCCAGAATGCCTTGCCTACCGAAAACAAGCAATAAGGCTATCCCAGCAGCAGTATGGGGAATGATTAACGGCAGGTCAATGATGCCGGATAACAGGGACTTACCTGGAAACTTAACCCTCGCCATGATGTAGGCAAGCGGCAAACCGAACAATAAACCCAGAGATGTGGCGATAGCAGCCGCTATGAATGTAAGCCCGATGGAACGCGCCACTTCCCGGTCAGTGATAGTTTCCAGCAGGCTTTGTAAGGAAACCGACAACAGGGTGACAAGAACAGGCAGTATGATGAAAAGGATCAGGATACTGCCGGCAATTGCGAAGCCAGGCGGGAACGGTCTTTTGTTCACTTGATGGTGAGCAGTATCTGCAATTTTTCTGGCAGATTTTCCAGATTGCTGCCGGTCAGGGGAGTTATCAAAGGGTGAGCGTTCTGTGCCATGATGGCTTGTCCCTCAGAGCTGTATAGGAATTGGATGAATTCTGCCGCCGCTTCCGGGTGTGGAGCGTTACTTGGGATAGTCAGACCATATTTAATCTGTTCACCTTTAAAAACCGGATCCACGCTCGCAAATCTCTGGAAATCCATTTTTACTGTTACTTTCCCATACACATCGGAGAAACTGTCCTCTCCAAGGTTGAGCGCAGAGGGTAAGCGCAACATTTCAAAGCCGTGTTGTTGAATCACACTTTCGTATTCAAAGGCATAATCTATCTCTCCTGCTTCTAGCAAAGAGATGAGAGCCACGCTGGAACCGCGCATCATGATGTGAGAATTACCCGTGGTCTCGAGAATTTCTGGGATGCGGATGATTTTTATGTCGCCCATATCAACAAGGCGAATTTCCTTAGTAAATTGATGCTGAAGGAAAGTATCGAATATGTCTCCTTTACCAAAAACATCCTGAGCCAGCGCGAAAACCATAAGTTGTCGATAACCTACAGCGTCAAATCGGGGATCGGAAAGCCCGACTTTTACATCCTCCCGGGACAAGATCTCCCACCAGTTTTCTTGGTTAATCTCCTCTTGGTATTTGCTTTCAGGGGTATAGGCAATGGCTAATCGATTACTTGCCATTGAGATAAACCAATTCGCGTAGGGGATTGTCGTACCAGGTATATCCACCTGATACATCAGCATCGGAATAAGCGATTGGTCTGCGGTGGCAACAATGTCAATTTCCTCATGCAAATCAGTAACATGCCGCATGACTTGAATGGAGCCGTGGTATTCTGTTTGAACATCGATGTCCGGATACTTTAATTCAAATGCTTTTTCAAGGTCATTAAACGGTTGAATTAGACTGCCAGCCGCAAAAACTACAAGAGGTGTTTTTTGTTTTGGCGCGCAGGCATTCAGAAATAACAGTATCGCCAGAATGCAAGACCCAGTTAATGCCTTTTTCATGATTATTTCCTAAATAAGAGGGTGGGTTTTCTGAAACCCACCCTCTTGTTCTTGCTTACTTGAATTCGATCGCGACCAAGTCTTTTGCCCAGAAGTTACTATCAAAACCAGGCATATACGTCCGCAGCATTTCTTCATCCCAACCAAGCAGACAACTTTCGCACGCCTGCAGGTCAGCTAAGGGAAGGTCCACTGACCATCCATCCCCAGCGATGAATGAGACGGTCTTTGCTTCGGGTTTGATGGTTAACAGAGCAAGTATGTCTGACATCTTTACTCCAGTAACTTCGATAGCACCTTTTTTAGGATGCTCCACGCTCGCATTGACTACCGCTAACTTCAGCAGATCATCCATCGTAAGGTTCTTTTCAGCGTCCAACAAGCCCCTCAGGCTCAGCGTGGCATCGGCTGGACCAATGATTGCTGGTACTTCCCCAACTATTTGGGCGGTGGGCTCCTCGGTGGCAGCTGCGCTTTCAAAGTTGATAACCACGCTTGTGATGCCACCAACCATCTGCTTCTTACTCAGTTCAGGACCAACCAGGCGCAATGGGAAATCTTCCCCCGTTAGAGGTTCACCATCGACCAGGTAGGCAACAATGATTTTGTCATTCCGCATCACTGTGTAAGAATCCAAGGTCACAGTGTATCCGTCAGCAGAAATTAAGTCGATCATGTAACCTGTCTTGGCCAGGTCGTCTCTGAAGGCATCATCGCCATGCTTGACTTCATCATCAACACGTCCAATGAGATAGTAGAGTGGAATTCCTTCCCAGACATGTCCTTCATCATCTGTCCAGGAATATTGGTGACATCCTTCTGCGGCGCCTGACTCGAAGGTCGCCCGGTCCATGGGCTCTTCGATTGCACCCTTAAAGTTAACCACCCAATCCTCGACTGCATCTTTCAGTACGATCTTGTTTACGTACTTGATTGACCAATGACCGTCAACCACCTGTAAAGGCGACTCGCCAATCACAACAAGACGCAGGCTGCCTTCCATTTCCGGGTCCAGTGGTTTCCCTTCACGTTCATAGGCGATGATTGTTTGCAGTAGCCCGATGGTCTCCATCTCATCCCCACTCGAAACATCATAGGTAATGTATTCCCCATTGAGAATTTGTTTGGGTGAGAATGTGATCGAGTATCCATCTTCAGCGATAACTTCGACACTGTGGGTGTCCGTCATGCCGCCGAGCTCCGCCAGAAGGGTGCTTAGCAAGACGCCCTTGTGAAGCGCGGGAGCCGTTATCTTTCCCGTGCTAGACATGATGCCTGCTAATCCCTCAACGGCTGGCAAGGATTTAAGTTGATCCATTGTGAAGTAAACAACCTCTTCACCCTTGACCAACTCGAGAACAGTTTCAAGGATTTCTGGCGCTTCAGTCTGGACATCAACCGGTGTTTCCTGGACTGCAGTGCTGCAGCCAGTCAAACTGATCATGACCCCCATCAACAACACAAATACAACGTTCTTAAATAGAAACTTCATGTCTTTCTCCTTTCCAAATGGGAGGCGCTGCCGTTTCCAACAACACCCTTGAGCCCGGGGCACTTGGGATTTTCCCCGGACTACCGCTCAGCTACCCATGTCGATGATTTAGGCGTACTGAGTCGAAGAATTAGCGCTATTATACCCGGCGGGCGGAGATTGTGTGTGAAAAAGGTAACAAATCGTTGAGGAAAAAACCCTACGGAGGGGGTGCTAGGTTTTCCCCCGGGGAAGGCAAAAAGACGCTGTTCCGCCCTGTGGGCTGTGGTTGTAGTCCTCGGCTCTGCGGTCAGTATAAAAAGACCCTCTTCCGCCCTGCGGGCACCTTCCCCTTGGGGAAGGCTGAAAGACCCTCTTCCGCCCTGCGGGCACCTTCCCCCTGGGGAAGGCTAAAAGGAATCCATCCGTCCCGCTGGGAGTTCGTCATGGGCTTCCCCAGGGGGCTGCTTGCGTGCCGTAGGCTAAGCTGGCGAGCGCAGCGAGACTGAAGAGGGTGTTGTGATGTAATTCTCAGCTCTGTGGTGTGTGTAAATACCCTCTTTCGCCCTGCGGGCACCTTCTTCCTGGGGAAGGCTAAATGACCCTCTTCCGCCCTACGGGAAGCTTCCATCATGGGAAGGCTAAATGACCCTCTTCCGCCCTGCGGGCACCTTCCCCCTGGGGAAGGCTAAATGACCCTCTTCCGCCCTGTGTGCACCTTCCCCCTGGGGAAGGCTGAAAGACCCTCTTCCGCCCTGCTGGCACCTTCCCCCTGCGCCTCTGCGCCGCTAATGCCCGGGGTAACCAGGATGCGGTCGCGCAGTTTTTCTTTGACCTGGCTACTCTTGCAGTTTATAAATCTCCAATGTTGGTCCCGAAAAAAATAGGGGCTTACTTTCTTTGAATTGGCGGTTCAAAAACTCTAAGATGACTTTTAACTGGTCAACGACTAAGTTTGGTTCTGGATCTGGTTGAAATGCCTTGATTAACTCCAGGTTGCTTCTGACATTTGCGTAAAAAGCATTTTGAGCACTATAACGATCTGGCTCGGCTGCATACCTGTCAAACATTAGAGAAGATAGAACGATATATTCTTTTTCTCCGGGATTAAAAATATCAAATTTGAAGAAATCATGGTTTTTGTTGGCTGGGTTAAATGGTGTATACCCATCGGAGAAAGTGTTCTCGGTTGTGATGTCATTTTCTTCCAGAAAGTCCAGGGCTTCGTTACGTGTATCCGACCAGGTAAGCATGATTGAAGTAACCATGCCTTTAAGCGTGAACGGGACAATACCTGCCAGTAAGATTACTATCAGAGCCATTCTGGCAGGCAGCCTTTTCACTGTTTTTTGCCAGAGCCACGATACTCCAATGGCTGCAAGGAATAAGGGCGTCGTCATCATAGGCAGAGACCAGCGGACGTGGTGAAGATGCAAAATGCTCAAAGCGACCCAATATCCTCCGCCAAAGAACAAGAGCAAGTACGTGGGGTCTTTCATCAGGATTACCGCAGTGACTCCAATCGCGGTCAGGGCACTGATGATCAGACCGGAATTTGCGTAGAAGTTCTTGAGATAAAAGAGCAGATTACCACCCCAGCCAAGCCCATCCGCTCCGAGATGAGTGGGTCGGGCTTCTCTGAAAAGATTATTCAAGGTAGTGCTGAAATTTATGAAAAGTTGAGGCGCGACCAGAAAGAAAGCTAGAATGGTCAGCCCCAGACTCCAGGCCGTGGTCTTGAACAAAAAACCCCATCCCGGCTGACTGTTTTGCTCATCCCTGCTAAAAGCTCGGATCCCAATAGATGTCCAAACAATTCCGACGGACAAAATTCCCGGATACTTCTCCAAGCCAGAGATTGCTACCATCACAGATGCCAGTATCAGCCAGTAATCACGTTTGCTTGACAGGTAATTCAGGCAGAAAAGAAGTACAAGCATGACAAAAAGTGTCAGTGGAATATCAACGGTTACGTAATGAGAATGCAGAACGAAGACTGGGTAAAAAGTGAATAAAACTGCTGCCACCCATGAAAAACTACTTTGCTTAAATTTTCGTCCGATAAACCAGGCAACCACCGGAAGCAAAGCTCCTTGCACTGCGGTCATCAATCGTGATACGCTATAGAAATAAAGGGGGTCTTGCCAATATCCCAGCCCATAATTCATACCAAACCTAAGCTTACTCAATGCGTTTAGTACAATGAATTTGGAATAGTAGGAGGGGAAGGCAGGATACGGATAAGATCGAGGGTCAAGTGAATGCTCGACACTCATATTCCTTAATCGGTTCATGATGATGCCCTCATCCGGGTGGGTGAGCAGCGGGAAAGCAAAATTCAAACCAATATAACGTACTAACAGGGCGATTGAAAAAATCACCAAGGCAAAAAATATGATTTTTAGATGCGAGGGTTTCACCTTTACCATAGTTTGGTTATCAGTTTTCATAACACCCATTTTTGTAATAATGATTTCTGTCCAAAAAACTTAGGCGATTTTCGTTTTGTCGAAGGGAAATTTCCTTGTTGTAACACTTATTAGCAATTGATACTGAAATCCCTGACACGGAAAAAATGTAAAAAGAGCCGGGTTGAAAAGCACAACCCGGCCTATTACCAAAGTTACCCGACGATGTTCACCAGCCGACCCGGCACAATGATTACCTTGCGCACCGGCCTGCCTTCCAGCGCGGCAATCACTGCCTCGCTGGCCAGCGCTTTGGCTTGCGCGTCCGCGTCGCTGATGCCCGGGGCGACCAGGATGCGGTCGCGCAGTTTGCCGTTCACCTGCACCACCAGGGTAATTTCTTCATCGCGCGCGGCTTCTTCATTCACTGCCGGCCATGCTTGCGTGTGGATGGAATAAGGCTTGCCCAGGCGCTCCCACAGCTCTTCGGCGATATGCGGGCAAAGCGGGGCCAGCATGCGCAGGTAAATATCCACGCTCTCGTTCCACTCAGGGCTGCCCCAGGCGCCCGCGTTTTTCGCGCGGGCCATTTCGTTCAGCAGCTCCATCAGGCTGGAAACAATCGTGTTGAATTCAAAGTTTTCGTAGTCATAGCTGATGGCGCGCAGCACCTGGTGGGTCTTGCGCAGCAGCGCGCGCAGCACCTCAGGGGCGGCTGTCGTTGCAGTGGGCTCAAGTATCATCGCCCAAACGCGCCGCAGCCAGCGCGAGTTGCCTTCAATGCCGCTGCTGTTCCACGGGCCGCCAACTTCCCAACGCGAGAAGAAGGTCAGGTACGAACGCACGGTATCCGCGCCATAACGGGAGACCAAATCATCGGGGGCAATCACATTTCCGCGGGATTTGGACATCTTCTCGCCGTCCTCGCCCAATACCATGCCCTGGTTGCGCAGCTGCAGCATGGGTTCACTGCCGCTGGTGATGCCGCAATCGCGGCAGGCTTTATGGAAGAAGCGCACATACATCAGGTGCATGGTGGCATGTTCGCTGCCGCCAGTATAGGTATCAACCGGCATCCAATCGCGGTATTTTTGCGGGTCAAAGGGGTAGCTGCTGTAATCCGGGCTGAGGTAGCGCATGAAGTACCAGCTGGAGCACATGAAGGTGTCCATCGTATCGGTTTCGCGTTCCGCCGCGCTGCCGCAGGCCGGGCAGGTGGTGAAGCGCCAGGTGGGGTGCAGCTTGAGCGGGCTTTCACCGGTGGGCAGCCATTCCACGTCATCCGGCAGCAGCACGGGCAGCTGCTCTTCGGGAACGGGCAAGGCGCCGCAGTGCGGGCAGTAGATAATCGGGATGGGCGCGCCCCAATAGCGCTGGCGCGAGATGAGCCAATCGTGCAGGCGGTAAGTGACCGCGCCCTTGCCAACGCCCAGCTTTTCGATGTAGGCGATGGCGGCTTCCATCGTGTTTTCTTCCGGGGTGCCGCTCAGGGGGCCGGAATTGACCATCGCGCCGTGCGCTTCCACCGCGGCGGTCATCTCAGCGGGGTCCACCGCGGGGCTGCCTTCGGGCTGGATGACCACGCGAATGGGCAAATTGTACTGGCGCGCGAATTCAAAGTCGCGCTGGTCGTGGGCGGGCACCGCCATGATAGCGCCGCTGCCGTAGCCCATCAGGACGTAATCGGCCGTCCACACGGGCACGCGTTCCCCGCTGACCGGGTTGAGCGCGTACGCTCCGGTGAAGACGCCGGTTTTGGTGCGGTCGGCGGCTTCGCGCTGGATATCGGATTGGCGTTTGGCCTGTTCCTGATAGGCGCGCACGGCTTCCGCCTGTTCGGGCGTGGTGAGTTTATCCACCAGCGGGTGTTCCGGCGCGAGGACCATAAAGGTCACGCCCCACAAGGTATCCGGTCGCGTGGTAAAGACCTCAATTGGGTCGCCTTGTTCGGATGTGAAGGTCACGGACGCGCCTTTGGACCTGCCGATCCACTTGGTCTGGAGGGTCTTGATCGTCTCCGGCCAGTCAATGTCCGAAAAGTCCAATAGCTCCTCGGCGTACTTGGTGATGCGGAAGAGCCACTGGCGCAGGTCCTTGCGCACTACAGGCGTGCCGCAGCGCTCGCAGTGGCGGTCTTCGCCCTGCACCTGCTCGCGCGCGAGGGTGGTGTTGCAGTTCGGGCAAAAATCCACCGGCGCTTCTTTCTGGTAGGCCAGGTTGTTCTTGAAAAACTGCAGGAAGAACCACTGCGTCCAGCGATAGTATTTGGGGTCGGAGCTGACAATCTCGCTGTTCCAGTCAAACATATTCCCCATGGAACGCAGCTGACCGCGCATGCGCTCAATATTGGCGTAGGTCCAGGTCTTGGGGTGGATGCGGCGCTTAATGGCGGCGTTTTCGGCTGGCAGACCAAAGGCGTCGAAGCCGATGGGGAAGAACACGTTGTAACCTTGCATGCGCTTGTAGCGTGCGCGCGCGTCGGATGGCGTCATGGCGTACCAATGACCGATGTGCAAATCCCCGGAGGGGTAGGGGAGCATGGTCAGCGCGTAGAAATTTTGCTTATCCGGGGCGTCGGAGGTTTCGTAAAGCTTATCCGCTGCCCAGCGGGCTTGCCATTTGGGCTCGATTTCATCGGGTTTATACTGCGGTATGCTGGTCGGGTCAATCATGGTTTAGCTCCTTTAAATAAAAAATCCCTGCGTGCAGGGACGAAGTTGCCTTCGCGGTACCACCCTGCTTCCCGGTTTAACCGGGCAGCTTGGGCTTGCGATAACGGGCAAAACCGTCAGCAGCTACTCCATTCACTGCTGCCACCCCCCTTGCGAGGAAACAGGCGAGTTGAGCCTTACGCGCTCCGCGGGCGCTTGCCGGGATTGCAGCCTTGTTCCCAGCTCTCTGGCGGACGGCTTATTACTCCTGCCGTGGTGTTTATGGAGCGTATTTTATCACAAAGCCGGCTGTCCAGTATTGCCTGTACGCGGGATTAAGTGTCATAACGAATTAATTCGTCGAGCAATTTATCGCGGTAAACCAAATCGGGCCGGGTAGTGAAGCCGACTTTTTCCCAGAACGCGTTGCCTTTCTGGTTGCGAGCCATCACCACCAGCGCGGCTTTGTGGATACCTTCCGCGCGCAGGGCTTGCAAGGCGGCTTCCAGCAGCGCGCTGCCAATGCCGTGCCGCTGGTAGTCGGCGGCAACCGCCAGGTGATAAATGAAAGCGCGCCGGCCGTCGTGCCCGGAAAGGATCACGCCGACCAGACGATTATCTTCTTCAGCCGCGAAGCAGGTGTTGGGATTACGCTGCAGGTAGCGGTTGATCCCCTCCTGCGAATCGTCCAGGTTGTTCAGACCCATTCCGGGGGTCTGACGCCACAGCGCGAAGATTTGCGGGTATTCCGTGGGGATCAGCAGACGGATGTTCATGTGCGGCTCCTGGTAAAAAATAATCTGTAAGCGCTTATCGAGCGCGGCGGTAGCGCCGGCCAGCCTGCTAAATTTGGCGCGCAAGGAAAGGCTTGGTCTGAGGTGGGCTTGGATGGCATGTTAGCAGTGCCAGTTGATTCTGGCAGGATTGGGCTCGTCGGGTACGG
>Ga0208459_1002393_pt1 | contig 15876 bp, 11 predicted proteins | sample AD_UKC087_MetaG_FD_184433 | JGI IMG/M metagenome (GOLD analysis project Ga0208459, IMG submission 184433) | Active sludge microbial communities of municipal wastewater-treating anaerobic digesters from USA - AD_UKC087_MetaG (SPAdes) (version 2) | ecosystem: Engineered > Bioreactor > Anaerobic >... | reverse complement strand
CGCAGGACGATGGCGCCCTGGGCAGCCTGAGGGAACTGCTTGCCACCCACCCCACAATTGCCAAACGGCTGGACATGCTGCGCAAGTATGCCGAATCCACCGAATACCGCCGCCTGGCGGGCGGGTAACTACCGCATCAACAAGGGTAGATACACCAGCAGCTCGGGAGTACCAAAGAGCAGGCTGTTGTTGCTCCAATCGGCATCAGCGGTGCCCGGCTCCCATCCCACGCCCAGGTGAAAACCGCGGACATTTTCCGCCAGCCCCAGGTTGAAGGAGGCGGCTATATCCTCTCCGGCGGGGATATCCAGCCGGGTGGAGAGATATGGATTGCTGCCGGAAGAGGGAATGGTGCGGTACACACCCAGCAAAGCTCCATCTGCCGCACGCTCACCGGCGTTGGTAACCCACACATCCACCCGCAACGTACCATCCGGCAGCAACCAGGTGCGGACATGCTGCACCCGCAGCGATAAATCGGGTACCAACAGGACGGCACCCCAGGCGGTGTTGTTGGTGCGGTCCAGTTCCGGGACGACTGCCTGCTCATCGGCAATCACATAGACTTTATGTGCACCATCCGGTACGGCAGACGCATCCCAGGAAAAGGGCAGGTTGGGGGTGTAGACCTCGGTAGGCGCCAGTGCCGGGAGAGTCATTGTCCCAATCAGGGTGCCGTTTTTGGGATCATCCAGGCGGAAAGTTGCCTGAGTGATGTGCGATGCTGATACGCCAGCATTCTCAAAAGTGGGGGCAAGTAAGATTTCCCCGTTCTGCCCGGGTTGAATCTCCAGCCTGACGGATTGAATATCGGGCAGGGAAACGTTGAAAAATGCCTGGTTGTTGGTCTCATCCTGTTCCTCCACCGCGCCAAGCGGGTCGGCAACAGCATAGATTTCCAGCGGCCAGCCATTGGGTGGAATGGTATAGGGGATGGTCAGCACTGCCTGCCCATACCCGGGCAGGGGCTCGGTGGTGGCAACGGTTCCAATCAGGATACCACCACCGCCCGGAACGCCTTCATAAAGTGCCACAGCAGCCTGTTCCACCGACCGGTCGGAGAGATTATGCAGACCGACAGACAATTCGGCAGTCTCGTAGGGGGCGGGGTTGGCAGGCGTGATGGAGAGATCCGCAGCAGTGATTGCCAGGTCCACTCCCGGGGAATGGCGCAGCAGGTGGACCTGAAAAATATCCTGGATGGGGACGTTTGGATGTATCCTGCCGTCCATTCCCACCATGTTGCCAACCGTGGTGGTTACATTGACATAAGTCATCCATAGTTCGCCGCCCGGAACAAAAATGGCTTCCGCCTGTTTTTCCAGGTCGGAATCACCGGTCAACTGCCCCACCTGGCTGAACACTTGGGTGGTTTCATCAAAAGCAGCAGTGAAGAGGTCCATGCCGGTGCCGGAGATTCCCTGCCAGGCAAGCGCCAGGCTGCCTGACTCGTCCTGCGCCAGGGTGTAGTCCAGGATGGCAGCGGAGGATTCCTCCACCACCAGGCGGGGGGTGCCTGCAAGGCTGTCCAGCAGGGCAACCATGGCATCGCCCTTCCGCCAGAACAGGCGCGGTGTGCCGTTCTGCGGATGATACAGCAGGGTGGGGTGATGATCCGGCTCGGCATCATTCGTCAGGCGGATGGGGGCACTCCACGCAGATTCCTGCCAGGTGAGAAGGAATAATTCGCGATCGGCATCCGTTGACAGGTCGCCATCCATGTCCTGGCTGTACACAATTGCCTGGGTATTGGAATCCAGCCGGGCAGCCGTGATTCCCAGTACATTGGCAGCCGGTTCAAGGGCAGGTACCGGCTCGCTCCAGGTGCTGTCGTCCCACACACTGGTCAGCAAAATATCAGGATGGTCAGAGGTTCCCATCAATTCCCCGGCGCTGTTTTGCCGCCACAACAGCAGGACGTGCCCATCCTGCCCGCGGGCAAGGCGGAGAGCATGATCGAAGGAATTGTTCTCTGTCAGGAGATTGATATTGCCCATACTGTCACCATCCCAGGCAGACCAGGCAATTTCAAAGCCATTGGTATACTCCGATCCCAGTTCCACCCCATCCGGCTGGATGGTGGTATTGCGCTCCCAAACCAGCAGGAAATTGTCATTGGCATCCACTGCCACCTGGGGAGAGAGGTCCATCAGGTTGTCATCGGTCAATGGATCTGGCGTGTACCACATTTCGTTCTGGAAGGTGAGGTATGTGATTTCCTTGCCCTGCAAGGGTGGCTTGCCGGGGTTGTCGTTTACCAATGCCAGCAGCAGCTTGCCGCCATCATTCATCGCCATGGCAGGGTGTGCTTCGGAATATGCGCCGCAGACTGGATCATCCGAGGTAATGGTGTTCCGCTGGAGGGGCATGGATTGCAGCAACAGTCCCTGGAAGTTGGAAGCCACCGCCGGGCGGGTCTCCGGCTGCCAGCCGGAATCCAGCAGCAGACGTTCGCCACCTGCCAGGTCCTCCGGGTACTGCCAGCCGTAAGTCGCCTCAAAGGTGCGTTCAAATCCGAGCACCTTCAGCTTTAATCCGGCAAACAGGTCTGCCGCCACCTCTTTCAGATAGGAAGGGTTCGCCGGGACCTGAACGGTGAGGGAGGGTTCGCCCCCGCCATACACCTCGCCGGAAAGGGTATCTTCAATCAATTCAATCACCAGCGCCAGCGTGGCGCGGACGGAGCCTTCCGCTGTTCCCCCCTGCCAGACAAGGTTGTTTGCCTGGCTGCGGAAGTGCAAACCCAGGTCCAGTGCCGGTTCAATGGTGCCTTTAACCACAACCACCTGGTTGAAAAACCGCACCAAACCACCAATCACCGGTGCAGCTTCCAGTTCCTCCAGGGAGCAGGTGCCACCCGTAAAGGCATTGCAGATCAGTTCAACCACCGGCTCCTCCGCTTCGATTTTGCCGCTGATTTCCAGCCCCAGGGCGGTCTGATCCAGGCGGATGCCTTCGTCCGGCAGGATCACTCCTTCGCCGCCGCCATAGATTCGTCCAATCACTTCGTCTCCTGCAGCCTGAAAGCCCGTCTGACCAAAGACCGCTGCTTCGCCCTCACCACTGCCTTCCAGTTCAAACGACACTCCTGCCTGGGTTTCGCGGATGCCAAAGGTTTCCCCGCCCAGCAGGGGGAACCAGTCCGGCGGGGTGATGTCTGCCTTGAAGGCGGGGGTGGGGTAGGCAATTTCGCCCTCCGCCCGCATGGGTGCCCGGGTGCAGCCCACGGGTGCAATGATGGTCATGCTGGAATACGGCAGCCAGGCGGGAAATTCCACGCCAATGGGCTGAAGGGTGAATGGCGGGGACACCACCCCCTCCGCATCCACCGCTTCCACGCTCAACTGGTTGCGGCTGCCCAGCAGGCTGAAGTTGAAATCGTTTCCCAGGTTGTAAGCATGGGTGAGCGTGTTACCAGAGGGCGGCACTGTGACCGTTACCTGGTTGAGCGTGAACCAGCCTTCCCCGGGAGTCAGTCCCTGCCAGTCCACCGCTGCGGTATAGGTATTGGTTACCGGTGCGCCCCAGGGTTGAAAGTAGAATGATCCCCCAATGCAGGGGCTGACGCTGCTGATGTACGGTTTGCCGGGTTCGGGCGGTGGGGGCGGATCGTCCGGGTCGGGCGGCAGGGTGCCATCCGTGCCGGTAAAGTCCACATTCCAGGCAGTTGGCGGTAGTGTGACCGTGCGGGCGGCAGGGGAAAAGCTGAACCCCGGCTTGGAGGGTGTGACGGTGTAGGTACCGGCATCATTGACTGTCAAAACATACGAACCATCCGTACCGGTGGTGGCAGTCAGTCCATCGCCGGCAGACAGGGTCACTCCGGCAATCCCACCCCCGCTGGAATCTGCCACACGCCCGTGGATTTCCAGCGTTTCTTCACAAAACAGACCCGTGCCATACCAGTACAGGACGGTTGCCTTCCAGGCTTGAAATTCCGGGTCGGCTGGCTCACACAGCTGGGTGGTGTGAAAATTAAATTGGGTCAGGCTGGTTAACTGGATATAGGTCATTGGAATTGCGCCGGTGAGCTGGTTGATGGCAACACCCAGTTGCTGCAAACTGAATAAATTGCCCAGTTCGGGCGGCAGGGTTCCCGACAATTGATTCATATCCATGTGCAGGGAAAGCAGGTTTTGCAGGCTGCCCAGATCCGGCGGAATGGAACCACTGAGCTGGTTATCCCATAATTCAAGGGACAGCAGGCTGGTGAGGTTCCCCAGCTCCGGCGGGATGGAACCACTGAGCTGGTTGCTATAAAGGGACAGTTCCAACAGGTTGACCAGGCTGCCCAATGAGGAAGGAATGGGACCGCTGAGATCGTTTTGGTCCAGGTGCAGTGCCCAGATCTGTGCCAGGTTCCCCAGTTCCGGCGGGATGGTCCCTGCCAGGTTGTTGGCTGACAGGCGCAGCTGGACCACGTGCCCCCCATCAACTGTCACACCATACCAGTTGCTGGGGGTATATGTTGCCAGCCAGTTGGTGTGATTCGTCCAGCCGGGTCCGTTGGTGCTGTTGTACAACGCCATCAGGGCTTCGCACTCCGCCACAGGAATTTCCGTAACATTGTCCTGACAAAATGCCTCGCAGATGATATCCGTCCCAAACCAATAAGGGACGGTTGCCTTCCAGGCTTGAAATTCCGGGTCGGCTGGCTCACAAAGGTCTGTGTCAAAAAAATAAAACCGATCGAGATTTATCAAATTGATAAAGGTTAATGGGATGCTGCCAGCCAGCGGATTGCTTTCAACGTATAATTCTTGCAGGTTGGAAAGATTCCCTAATTGAGAGGGAAGGCTGCCAGTTAACTGGTTGTAGCCAAGATTTAATCTCTGCAGGCTGGATAGATTTCCCAGCTGCCAGGGGATACTGCCACTCAGCTGGTTGTAGGAAAGCCATAGCTCGGAAATATGGAGGTTCCCCAGTTGGGGCGGGATGCTGCCACTTAGAAGATTGTGGGACATGGATAATACCCACAGATTGGACAGATTCCCCAGTTCCGGCGGGATGCCGCCCGTCAGCTGGTTATTGTCAAAGTACACATACTGGAGATTGAGCAGGCTGCCCAATTCTGGCGGGATGCTGTCTGTGAGCTGATTGTTGTTAAAATACAATCTTTGCAGATTGGATAGATTTCCTAATTCTGCCGGAATGCTACCGGTCAGAAGATTATTGAATAATGAGAGGCGGGTGACATGCCCCCCCTCAACTATCACACCATACCAGTCGCTGGGGGTATTGGTCACCAGCCAGTTGGTGTGATTTGTCCAGCCGGGTCCGTTGGTGCTGTTGTAAAGCGCCACCAGGGCTTCACACTCCACCACAGGAATACCCGAGACGGTATTGCAATCGAAATCTGCTGTACGGGAAGCCGCACCGGGCGCCACCAGAGCAAACAGAAAAGTCAACGCCAGAAAGAGAGCCGCCAAGCGCTTCATCATCCACCTCAATTGTCAAAAAAGGGAGAAACCGCCCACGAAACACGGGAACGGAATTGATTATATCCAGAAAACGCGATCCCGTGTCCGGTTCTTTGATTGAGATGGTAAATGCATGGATCAGGGGATCACTTTCATATCCAAAAAGACCGCGAGGTGAGTGAACATCTCGCGGTCTTAACTTGAGCTTTGATCTGGTTATTAAAAAAACTGCAATCCTTCCCCATTGTGTTCCACGTGGATGGTGGCACCTTCGGGAAAATCTCCGCTAAGAATGCGCATTGCCAGGGGGTCTTGCAATTCGCGCTGGATGGCGCGTTTTAGCGGACGGGCTCCAAAGGCTGGATCATAGCCAACTTCAGCCAGGTAATCCCGTGCCGATTCGCTCACTTGCAAGCCGTAGCCTTTTTCTGCCAGCAGCGCAGCCATGCGTCGCAGTTGGATATCAATGATCCCAGCCAGATGTTCCCGCCCCAGCGGGTGAAAGATGACGATCTCATCGATCCGGTTGAGGAACTCGGGACGGAAATGACTTTGCAGCACGCGGGTGATCTCATCGCGGGTTACGTGGTGTCCGCCTTCCCAAAGCTGATTGCCCAGGTTGGAGGTCATAATCACCAACGTGTTGCGCATATCGACCGTACGTCCCTGCCCATCGGTCAGGCGACCATCGTCCAGCAGTTGCAGCAGAACGTTGAACACCTCGGGATGGGCTTTTTCAATCTCGTCAAACAATATCACGCTGTAAGGTCGCCGGCGTACGGCTTCCGTGAGCTGCCCGCCCTCGTCATAACCAACATAGCCCGGAGGCGCACCAATCAGGCGGCTGACGGTATGTTTCTCCTGGTATTCGCTCATATCGATGCGGATCATGGCTCTTTCGTCATCGAACATGAATTCTGCGAGGGCGCGAGCCAGTTCGGTCTTCCCCACCCCGGTAGGACCGAGGAATATGAACGATCCGGTTGGGCGGTTGGGGTCTTGTAGCCCTGCCCTGGCGCGGCGCACTGCGTTGGAAACCACCCGCACAGCTTCATCCTGACCAACCACGCGTTGATGCAGTCGCTCTTCCATGTGAAGCAGTTTCTGGGTTTCTCCTTCCAGCAAACGCGATACCGGGATCCCCGTCCACCTGGCTACGATGGCGGCAATCTCTTCCGGGTCAACCTCTTCCTTTAGAAGGGGATCATCTCCTTGTAATGCTTTCAGGCGTTGCTCCGCCGAACGAATTTGCTCTTCCATCTGGCGCAATTCGCCGTAGCGTAGACGGGCTGCCTTTTCGAGATCAACTGCCCGCTCGGCTCGTTCGATTTCTGTTTGTGTTTGCTCCACTTTCTCCTTCAACTCACGCAATTCGGTGATAGCAGCCTTCTCGCTTTGCCAGCGGACAGTCAGAGCATTGGACCGTTCGTGGAGATTTGCCAGTTCCTGCTCCAGCTTTTCAAGGCGTTCTTTGGATGCCTTATCCTTTTCCTTCTTCAAGGCTTCACGCTCGATCTCTAATTGCATGATCTGGCGGTCAACCTCATCCAAAGCCTGTGGTTTGGAATCAATCTCCGTGCGCAGGCGCGCCGCAGCTTCATCAATCAGGTCGATTGCCTTGTCCGGCATAAACCGGTCGGAGATGTAGCGGTGGCTCAGGGTGGCTGCTGCAATCACTGCCGGGTCGGTGATGCGCACACCGTGATGCACCTCGTACCGCGCCTTTAATCCGCGCAGGATACTGATGGTATCCTCCACATCCGGTTCTTCGACCAATACCGGTTGGAAGCGGCGTTCCAAAGCCGGATCTTTCTCCACGTATTTGCGGTATTCATCAAGGGTGGTGGCGCCGATCATGTGTAATTCACCGCGAGCCAGCATGGGTTTGAGCATGTTGCCTGCGTCCATGGCTCCATCGGCTTTGCCTGCGCCAACCACTGTGTGCATTTCATCCACAAAGAGCAGGATATCGCCTTCAGATTCGGTAATCTCCTTCAACACTGCTTTCAGACGTTCCTCGAATTCGCCGCGGTACTTTGCGCCTGCCACCAATGCACTCATATCCAACTGGAACACGCGCTTCTTCTTCAATCCTTCCGGCACGTCTCCGTTGACAATACGTTGAGCCAGACCTTCCACGATGGCAGTCTTACCTACGCCCGGTTCACCGATCAGTGCCGGGTTGTTCTTGGTCCGGCGCGAAAGGATCTGCACCACGCGGCGGATCTCCTCATCCCGACCGATCACCGGGTCCAGCTTGCCCTTGCGCGCCATATCTGTCAGATCGCGCCCATACTTTTCCAGCGATTGATAGGTGGATTCTGGTTCTGCACTGGTCACCCGTTGGGAGCCGCGTACCGATTTCAATGCCATCAGGATGGCATCCTTGGTCAAGCCGTAGGCTGTCAAGCGCTTCCCTTCAGGAGAATCGGTCAATCCAAGCAAGATATGCTCGGTGGAGACGTATTCGTCGCGCATACCCTTTGCATAGCGTTCGGCAGCCGTCAGCGCATTGGCAGTCGCCGGAGCCAACTGCACATCCACATTGGCGCCGTAAACCTTGGGGCGATGATCCAGCTCATGTTGAAGTTCGTCGCGCAGGGCATCCACGCCCCCCGCCACTTTGGTGACAATGGCTGGAACAATACCGTCATCCTGACGAATCAAAGTTAGCAGCAAGTGCGCCGGTTCGATCACCTGATGGTTCAGCCCTGCTGCCAGTTGCTGTGCCTCAAAAATGGCTTCCTGTGATTTTTGGGTGAATTTCTCAAAATTCATAACTTGCTCCTTACAAAATCATTTCAGCTTGAATCATATTGCTGAAGTGTCTGAGGGGCATTAACAAGCTGTTAGAGGTATGTAAATCCCAGCCTCCAAACCTTCCAGAAAAAGGAATTGAAACCGGTCTTTTTCTGGTTTCAATATCCGTGAGACCACAAATCTTCTTTCTTTGTTCCAGGTGTCCGGTTTTGTAACAAGCCGGGTTGTTTCCCTGCCTCCATCACTTTTCACAAATGATCGCTATTTTAAAATCAGTCAAGCCCTTCCCGGGGATGAAAAATCCGCAGTTCCGCTATAATGTTCTTGCGGCGCATGCCGCCATCCTTTCCCCGAGGGACAATATGAACGAAACTCTCCAGGTCATCCTGCGGCGGCGTTCGCTGCGCGCCTACGCCGACCAGCCGCTTCAGCTGCTGCACCGTAATGCCATCCTGCAGGCGGCGCTGCGCGCCCCCACCGCCGGAAACATGATGCTCTACTCGATCCTTGAAGTCACCGACCAGGCATTGAAGGATCAACTGGCGGTCACCTGCGACAACCAGCCCTTCCTCGCCAAAGCCCCGCTGGTGTTGCTCTTCCTGGCGGATTACCAGCGTTGGATGGACTACTACGAGAAGACCGGTGCACCGCAGTTTGCTGCCGGGCTGGGACGGGAACCGCGCACCCCCCAGGCAGGCGACCTGGTGCTTGCCTGCTGCGATGCGCTGATTGCCGCCCAAACAGCTGTGATTGCGGCGGAATCGCTGGGCGTTGGCTCGTGCTACATCGGCGATATCCTGGAAAATGCCGAAACCGTCCGGCAGATGTTCCACCTGCCGCGCTACACCTTCCCGGTGACGCTGTTGTGCTTTGGTTACCCGCGCAGCGCGCCGGGTGCGCCGGTCAGCCGGTTTGACCAGCGTTTCATCGTCCATGAAAACACCTATCACCGGCTGGAGCCTGCCGAACTGGCGGAGATGATGCAGCCGCTGGAGGAACGCTTTGCCGCCAATCCGCCGCCGAACGGAGCGCAAAATGCCGGGCAGGCGAACTACCTGCGCAAATTCACGGCGGATTTTTCGGTGGAGATGAACCGCTCGGTGCATGCCTGGATCCGGTATTGGGAGGAGGGAGCATGAAAACGCAGAAACTTGCCCACACGTTTTCCATTGTGGCACGTGACCCCGTCAGCGGGCAGCTGGGCGCGGCGGTGCAGTCGCACTGGTTCTCGGTCGGCTCGCTGGTGATCTGGCTGGAGGCGGGCGTGGGAGCGGTGGCAACCCAGGCGATGGTTGAGGTCAGCCACGGTCCGCTGGGACTGGAACTGCTGCGCGCCGGAAAGCCCGCCGGGCTGGCGCTGGCGGGTCTGCTGGCAGCCGATGGGGAGCGCGAGCTGCGCCAGGTGGCGCTGGTGGATGCTGCCGGGCAGGCTGCCGCGCATACCGGCAGCCGCTGCATTGCTGCCGCCGGACACCGGACGGGGGAGGGTTTCTCCGTCCAGGCAAACATGATGCTGAAGGATACCGTCTGGGGCGCCATGGCGGAGGCGTACCTTGCCGCGCCGGGTGACCTGGCAGACCGCCTGCTGGCAGCGCTGGATGCCGCCCAGGCGGAGGGCGGCGACATCCGCGGCAGGCAGTCGGCGGCGCTGAAGATCGTGGAAGGCAAGCCTGCCGGGGCGCGCTGGCAGGGTGTGCTGATGGACCTGCGGGTGGATGATGCCCCCGATCCACTGGCGGAATTGCGCCGGTTGGCTGCCATCCAGCGCGCCTATGACTGGATGAACGCCGGGGATGCCGCCCTTGCCGGGTGCGATACCGAAACCGCCCTGGCTGCCTACCGCACCGCTGCGGGCATGGCGCCGGAGATGCTGGAACTGCCCTTCTGGCACGCCGTCACCCTGGCAGACCTGGGCAGGACGGCGGAAGCGCTGCCGCTCTTTGCCCGCATTTTTGCCGCCGAACCGCTCTGGCTGGAATTGCTGCGCCGCCTGCCGCCTGTTGGCTTGCTGCGCGAGGACCCCGAAATGCTGCGGCAGATCGAGGCAGTCTGCCCTGACCCGCCCCAATCCTGAAAGGAGAGACCCCATGAACCATCCCAAAGCCACCACCCAGGCGCTGGCAATCCTGCGCAGCGGTGAAAATTTTCAGTGGTACGTCATTCCGCTGCTCGCTGCAGTGATGTACATCTACCTTAATGAAATTTCCAACCAGAACTGGAAGGGCGTGGCAGCCGGGCTGGCGCTCTATATGACCCACTGGTTCTTCGAAATCCTCAACGCGTTGATTCAGCACTTCAGCGGGCATGCGCTGTGGACGGTGCCGACCGGTACGGCATTCCTGCTGCTGGTGGGGGTGGGTGTGGAGTTGAGTCTGATGTTCTCCGTTGCCGGGTTGATCCTTTCGAAGCTGCTGCCCGCCGACCCCAGGGCAAAACTGCTGGGAATCAACAACCGGCTGGTGTTTGCCGTAGGAAACGCCGCCTTCTTTGCCATCTTTGAGATCTTCCTGGCAAAAACCCCCGCCTTCGTGTGGGTGTACCCGTGGTGGGGGGCGATCCCCGTGTTCATTACCGTCTATATTCCGTTCTTCCTGGCGGCGTTTAATTGTTATGACTGGAAGCCTGCCGTCCAGCGCCGGTTCATTGGCGGGCTGGCGGCGCTCAACGCGGGCATGCTGATTGTCTTTGCTGGAATCCTGCGGTGGATTTAGTTTTCCCTGCCCGGCTGTCATTCCGGAAGCGGCGCGGGTTTGACCCTGCCGCCAACCCGGGTTAGCCCGGGCGGGCAATCAGGCTGGCTCCACCCGCACATCGCACACCTCCAGCCAGGCAGGCTGCGGGCAGGGCAGCGAACCAAGCTTCAGCCGTCCACCGGGGGGAAAGGCGGCATACTGGTTGTCCACCCAGATCACCACGCCCAGCGGCGGGCGCGGTGAAACTGCTGTGCGGAACGCTTCCCACCCGTCCACCCGCCACACCACCCCCCGCGGCTGCCACTCCACAGCATATTCGTGCCACTGCGTCTCGTCCAGGTCCAGCGCGGTGACATCCTCGCCAATCAGTCGGTGTGCCAGGCGGCGCAGCAGGCGGGCGGCAGGCGGCACCCCCAGCAGCGGCAGGAAGGGCAGCCCCACAGCCATCACCGGCAGCGGCAGGCGGGGGGCGCGGAAGACTGCCGTTAAAAATCCCTGCGCCGGGAGCCGGTCGCTGAAGGAGAGAAAATTGGGCGGCGAGGCATGGAAAAACCAGGCGGCGTTGGGCAGCGCCGGAACGCGGCGTGCCGCCCCGCCCAGACCCAGGTTGAGGCTGAAGGGGTCGTTCCACCAGCCGAATCCCCACGTGCCGGGCAGGTCCCGGGCGGAGGTGCGGGCGCGCAGCACCAGGCGGCAGGGCGGAGACCAGCGGAAGCTGCGCCGCGCCAGCGTATAATAATCATCCACCTGGGCAACCCGGAAAGCACCTGCCTGCCCTGCGGGAATGGCAAGCCGCCAACCACCCGGTTCCAGCGGTTCCACCGATGCACCGGGAGAGGCAAGCGGTGCCCAGGGTTTCATCCACGCCCCGCGGGTGCCGCTTATACCCCTGCGGGCAGGTCCATCCGCCGCCCGGGGGATGGGGGCGGGTTGTGGAAGAAATCGGATGCCGGCAGCCAGCAGAGCGCTTCGGCGGGATCACCGATTGCCATCACCCCGGCGGGGTTGTGGACGGTCAACCAGGCGGTGTAAGCCGCTGCCAGGGCGTTTAATTCCGCCGCGCTGTGAATCATGCGGGTCGGCAGGATGCCGTTCAGCAGCCGGTGGGGTGTGACCTCCTCGAAGAAATCCATCGGGTCGGGCAGGACAACGCGGCAGCGGTGCAGGGCAAGCTGGCGCTGCAGGCGGCTCTCCAGCGTGCCACAGGCAAACGACGGCATGCCCAACAGGGCGGCAAAGACCCCCTCGGCGGGCGTCTCCAGCCACTGACGGGGGGCATCCTCCGCCGGATGGGCGGCAAACCCGGCAGCCGCGAGCTGTTCCGCCAGTGCCAGGCTGCGCTGCACCCAGCGCGGGCTGCCTTCCGCCGCCACGCGGACGGGTGCGCCCACCCCCCGCCGGGTCATCTCGTAATCTGCAACCCGCAGATATGCCAGACGGCTGGGCGGTTGAGGCTCAAAGCGGGCGCGCCCGTCGGGATCTGCCAGGCAGCCGTTTGCCGGGCGGGCGGGTGTGCCAATGCCCACGCGGGCGGAATCGAACCCGGCGGCAAATGCCAGCACATCCGCCAGGCAGCCCTGCCCCAGCGCCACCACGCGCCGGTCATCGTCCAGTGCGGCATACGTGAAGGGCGGGCGGGCGTGGATGGAGAGAATTCCAAGGAACGCGGTGCTCATGGGATTGAGTGTAGCAAAAAAACAGGGCGGAGGCAAATAAAAACCGCCATGAATTCGATCTGGAAATTTCGAGTGAGCCCGTTTTTTTATGATATGATGGAATCAGTACGGCAACAGGCGTACATCCAGATCATTCATCATCGGCAGGGAGGAACCCAATGAAGGCATATCGATTCTTACTGATTGCTGGCGTCATGATGTTGATCCTGGCGGCTTGCAAACCGATCAACACCTCACAGGAGCAGCAGTTGAGAAGCACCATGGCAGCCATGGAAAACCAGCTCGCCACCCTGTCTGCCGGGCAGGCAGCACCCAACCCGCCAGTTGGCAACCCGGCGCCTGTCACGGAACCCACGGTTGAAAGCCTGCCGACCGAGCCGGTGCCAGCCGGTATACCGGTGGTCTATGATGGCTGGGCGTTAACCCTCTCGCAGGAAGTGACAACGGGGGAGTTCAACGACGAGCAGAATTTCAGCCTCAGTTTTACGGTTCGAAATCTTGGCGAAACCACCCGCGTGTTCCGGTACGTCCAATCCGGCATGACCGTGGCGGACGACCTGGGGAATGTTTACGAATTTTCCATGGTGAACTCCGATTGCAAAAAATCCCCGGATGTCATCCACCTGACCCAACAATTGACCATTGACGGCAAGGAAAAAACCAATATTTATTGTTCAGACTGGTCTGCATGCAGCGGAGGGAAATATCTTCCCCCCCTCAAGGGAGTGATTTCTCTACAGGCAACCAGGTTGATTGTGACCATCAACGACTGGGGACCCTTCAACGGGGTGGTATTCCACCTGGACCTCTAGGGCACAAGGGAAAATTCCATGGCAAAACAGGTTCCTTTCATCCGGGCTCATTGTGAAAGCTGCGGCGGACCACTGGGAACGCCGGACGAAACCGGGCGGGTGATCTGCCCATATTGCGGCACGGTGTACATCAGCACGGGGATTCCCCGTCCACGCAAACCCGAAACCCCCACACCGCCAACCACACCCAACCGGGTGGAGGTTCTGCAACCGGCTGCCGCCCCGGCTGCACCTGCCTCCGGACCGAAGCGGACTTTTTTGATTCTGCTGCTGGCAGGGGGCGGCATTGCCCTGCTCCTGCTCTGCCTGTTCAGCGGATTGTTTCAAAACCCTGGCAGCAAGACCAGCCGGGAGGAAAGGCTGGCAACCAAGCCCTCCATGCTGGCTGCCCTCCCTGCCCAGCCCGTGCTTGCCGGGGCGCCGGTCTATTTTGCCGAATGGGGGCTGGTTGTGGATCCCGAGGTTTCCACCAGCAGCAGTGGAATTGAAATAGAGCTGGAACTGACCAATTACGCCGACCAGGAACGGGTGTTTCGCTATGTCCCCAACGGCATCCGGGTGATGGACGACCGCGGCAATACCTACCTGCCCAATGCCGGTTCCTGCGACAGCGACCTGCTCCACCTGGAAAAACAGGCGTCGCTTGATTCCGGCAGGAGCATGACTTTTTCCTCCGGTCGCTCGTGGTGCAGCAGCAACGGGCATGGCGTACCCGTGTACGCCGGGACCATCCCGCTGGATGCCAGGCGGCTCTACCTGTATTTTGACAATTTTGGACCGTTCAACGGTCTGCAGGTTGAGATTGGCTTGTAGTCGAACCACCTTTACCAGGTGAATAAAAGCACCCTGCTGGCAGCGAATGACGGCAGGGTGCTTGATTTTCCGGTCACGATTTTGTGAAAATCACGTTTCAAACAAATCCATCAGGGTGATGCCCTTCAGCCATTTCATCCAGCCCAGGATGGTTGGAATGAAATTCGGCAGGGGCTGGATCGGCTGCCAGCGCAGGTGAAAGGTGAACCCCAGGTCATCCAGTGTCTGCCAATCCCAGGAATCCGGCGTGGAACTGCGGGTTTGCAGCCAGTAAAATTCCTGCCGCATGGCGGTATCCACGTGGTTGGAATGGATCCAACCCTGCACCTCCCAGACCAGCTGCGGCGGCTGGACACAGTGGTCCACCTCGCGGTATTGGACGTGAAGCCAATCCCCCTGCCGGTCCAGGATTTCCACCCCAAAGCCGCTGTTTGGCGCCGGGTCATGATCCACCAGCGGGGCGGATTCGGATGGAGAGACATGCAGGCAACCTTTTTGCAGCAGCACACCCCGCCTGGCAGGCAGGTCCACGCGCTCCTCCCCCAGCTTGCGGATGATGCGCACTTCGGTCAGCCCGGTTTCCTCGTGCAATTCCCGCAGGACGGCGGTTTCGGGCGCTTCCCCCGCGTTAACCGTCCCGCCGGGGACCTGCAAGCCGCCCCTGGGATGCTCCAGGGTGAGAATTTCCACTCCCTGGCGGGAGGGGCGCAACACGAATGCAGCCACCTTTTCGATCATAACGCCTCCGATGATAAGAAACCTGCAGATAGTGTATCATCTTTCCTGCCTGCCGCTCCCTTGTTTCCCAGGTTAATCGGGGATATACTCACTGCATGAGTATTTCCACGCCCCGCACAAACCCGCGTGCCGTCTCGCCGGAGAACCTGCTGCTTGGCTTGCTCTGCATCCAGCCCGCGCACGGCTACGACCTGCACCAGCAGATTGCTGCCCAGCTGGGCTTGATCTGGCACCTGCGCATCAGCCAGGTGTACGGCACGCTGGACCGGCTGCACGCCCGCGGCTGGATTGCCGGGCAGACCCCCGCTGATCACCCCCGCCGGACGGTCTTCGCGCTCACACCGGAAGGCAGGGTGCAGGCGGAAGCCTGGCTTTTGCTGCCCACCCGCGCCTCTGTCCAGGCGGTGCGGATGGAATTTCCCTCCCGGCTGTACGTGCTGCAGCGAGTGAACCCTGCCGCAGTACCGGGGGTGATAGCCGCCCAGGCGGCGGAAGTGCGCGGCGCGCTTGCCAGCCTGCACTCCCTGCAAGCCCGCCTGCCCGCCGAGCAGCAGTATAACCATCTCGCCCTTCAGCTCCGCATCCAGCAGCTTGACGCGCTGCTGGGCTGGCTGGATGGGTTGAAATTCCCACGTCAAGGAGAATGATCAATGAAGCCGCTTTCCCTCCCAGCCCGAGCACTGAGCCTGTTGATTCTCGCCAGCCTGGTGCTGGCTGCCTGCACAACCGTTGCGCCTACGGCGGAGCCATCCACTGCCATTACGGTGACGGATGCCCTTGGGCGCACCGTCACGCTCCCCCAACCCCCCGGGCGGATTGTGCTTGCCGGGCGGGGCGTGGCATTGATCGCCGATTCCGTCTACCTCTTTCCCAATGCCGCCAGCCTGGTGGCTGCCGTCTCCAATACCAGCCAGGGCACTGGCGAGCCGTTCCTTGCCGCCGTGGACCCGGATTTTCCCGCCAA
>Ga0208459_1002390_pt1 | contig 15891 bp, 10 predicted proteins | sample AD_UKC087_MetaG_FD_184433 | JGI IMG/M metagenome (GOLD analysis project Ga0208459, IMG submission 184433) | Active sludge microbial communities of municipal wastewater-treating anaerobic digesters from USA - AD_UKC087_MetaG (SPAdes) (version 2) | ecosystem: Engineered > Bioreactor > Anaerobic >... | reverse complement strand
ACCGGGTTTGGTTCCACCGTTCTACATGGACAATCCCAAAACGCTGGAGGAGATAATGGCCTCGGAGGTAAAATACCTTGATGCCTACGATAAACATCCTTTGTTTACCGACATACGCTACCTATTCGGGGCTGCCTACAACATAATTTTCAAAAAGTACCGCAGCAGCTAGGTGCTTAAAACCCAAAGCAAACCTCCGCTGCCGCACGGTTCCTGTCGTGTGGCAATCACCTCTCCATCTCTAAACAACACTTACTACTCCAATCCTTAAGTTTACAGCACATAATCCTGCCGGATTATCTTTTTACTTATTTCTAACCACTTACTGTCCCTTTCATTCTTTCACTACCACACGAGAGAGCTAGCTACGTTGAGCTATCCGCCGGCTGGCGGAACGGTTGGTGCGGTAGCGGGGGATTTATAAAAAACATGGCGGAGTGAGAAAAGAACTGGGCGTAAAAACCCCTTTTCAGGCCGTCGAAAAACCTTTGGTGAGAAAAGCCGAACCATGGTTTATGTTAAAATATGAAATTTTTATCCAAAATGCTTGCATTTTTAAAAATAAAATTGTTATTTCTACAACAGAATAAAAGTCCAAATTCTTATCAACAACCTTGTGAAACTTGACATTTTATTTACGAATGTTGTATATTTGTTGCGTAAATAAGACGTTGTATGCAAGTGTTAAACCCCAAAATGATACGTTAAAAAGCAATAAATTATTAACAAAAATATGAACTGAAAAATTAGGTTAACCTGAAGAAAGAAAATGCTGACAGATACGAAGAAATTTTTATTTTTCTCCCCCCGCACAAAGAGAAGAAATCAGGGAACCCCACCGCACAAACAGCACATCCCGCAAAAACGCACAGGCAAACGCACCAATCCAATTTTGCGGGAAGAGTTGTTTTTTGCCCACGCACCGCAGAAAATTTGATACATTTGTACTCCTTTGAAACGTTTTTGAAAAATGACAATTGAACAATACCTCGACATTATCGACAAACGCTACAAGCTGGGCAATGCCACCGAGCACACATTCCGTGGCGATTTGCAGCAGCTCATCGAATCCATCGTGCCAACCATTCAGGCAACCAACGAGCCCAAGAGGCAAAGCTGTGGTGCGCCCGACTACATCCTAACCAAAAGGGATGCATCGTCCCGCTCGGGAGGAATCCCCGTGGGCTTCATCGAGGCCAAGGATATCGGCGACAAAGACCTTGACGGCGAAAAAAAGACAGGGCACAAGGAGCAGTTCGACAGGTACAAAGCATCCCTGAACAACCTTATCTTTACCGATTACATCCGATTTCACCTTTACCACGATGGCGTGCTGATTACCAAAATTGAAATAGGTGAGATAACTGATAAGGGTATAAAGCCCCGCCCCGAGAACTTTGCCCGCTTCGAGAACCTCATTAAAAACTTCTGCATCCACATCGGCCAGAACATCAAAAGCCCTAAGAAATTGGCCGAGATGATGGCCGGCAAAGCCCGCCTGCTCTCCGAGATCATTGAGCGAGCGCTCATCAGCGACGAGGATAACGCCGAGAACAGCTCCCTCAAGGATCAGATGAACGCCTTCAAGGAGATCCTAATCCACGATATCACCCCCAAGGGTTTTGCCGATGTGTACGCCCAAACCATTGCCTACGGGATGTTCGCCGCCCGTTTGCACGACACCACTTTAAACAACTTCAGCCGTCAGGAGGCTGCCGAGCTCATACCCAAGTCCAACCCATTCCTGCGCAAGTTCTTCGGCTACATATCGGGCCCCGATATCGACGACCGCATCCGCTGGATTGTCGATAGCCTAGCCGATATCTTCCTTGCAACCAACGTGGAGCAGATACTCCAAAACTACGGCAAGGCTACCAAGATGGAAGACCCCATCATCCATTTCTACGAAACCTTCCTGAGCGAGTACGACCCCAAGCTCCGCAAAGCCCGTGGCGTATGGTACACCCCCCAGCCCGTGGTCAGCTTCATCGTTCGGGCAGTCGACGACATCCTCAAAACCGAGTTCGATTTACCCCAAGGTCTTGCCGACACCTCCAAAACAACCATTAAGGTCGATATGCAGGGCAAAAAGGCCGACCAAGAGGTGCATCGGGTGCAAATCCTCGACCCCGCCACAGGCACGGGCACTTTCCTTGCCGAGGTGGTTAAGCACATCCACCAACGGTTTGCGGGGCAACAGGGCATCTGGAGCAATTATGTCGAAACGCACCTACTGCCCCGCCTCAATGGGTTTGAGCTACTCATGGCCAGCTACGCCATGGCACATTTAAAACTCGACTTGCTGCTCAAGGAAACAGGCTACCGCCCCACCCGCGACCAGCGATTCAGGGTTTTCCTCACCAACAGCCTCGAGGAGTTTCACCCCGACACGGGCACCCTGTGGGCAAACTGGCTCAGCACCGAGGCCAGCGAGGCCAACCGCATTAAAAAGGATACCCCCGTGATGTGCATAATCGGCAATCCCCCCTACAGCGGCGAGAGCGCCAACAAGGGGCAGTGGATAATGAACCTCATGGAGGATTACAAAAAAGAGCCAGGCGGAAAGGAAAAGCTGAAAGAACGAAACCCAAAATGGATAAATGATGATTACGTAAAATTTTTACGGTACGGTCAGCACTTTATAGAAAAAAACGGAAGCGGTGTTTTAGCATTTATCAATCCCCACGGATTTTTAGATAACCCAACTTTCAGGGGAATGCGCTGGAACCTGCTCAAAACCTACGATAAGATTTACACCATCGATTTACACGGAAATAGCAAAAAAAAGGAAACGGCACCAGACGGAAGTGCAGACATTAATGTTTTCGACATTCAACAAGGGGTTTCCATCAATCTGCTTATTAAAACTGGCAAGAAAAAGGCTGGCGAGCTTGGACAAGTTTTCCATTTCGATTTATATGGCAAAAGAGACTTCAAGTATGATTTTCTCACCGAGAACTCTTTTTCAGCCATCAATTATAAGGAGCTGCCCAACGTAGCGCCTAACTACTTTTTTGTTAGCAAAGATTTTGAGGCACAGAAAGGATATAACAATGGATTCTCTATTCCTGAGCTATTCCTACTAAATAATGTAGGTATTGTAACCGCTAGAGATAATTTTACAATCCACACAACAAAAGCCGAAGTTAAGTCAACCATTGATACTTTTCTCAGCTTAGATGATGAGTCTGCTAGAGCTAGATTCAATCTGGGTAAAGATGTAAGGGATTGGCAGGTAAATTTGGCAAGAAAAGATTTAGAAAATCATTACCCACAAAAAGGGGTCTTTTCAAAAATCTCTTACCGCCCATTTGATGATAGGTGGACATTCTTTACTGGCAAATCCAAAGGGTTTCATTGTTACCCTAGAACTGAAGTAATGCAGCATTTCAAAAAAAATAATGTTGGACTTATAATTGGTCGACAGGGACAAGTTGTTGGTTCAATGCAATGGAATTTAGCATTTATTACTAAAAGCATTACTGACTTTAATCTATACTATCGTGGTGGAGGTACAGTGTTCCCCCTTTATATCTACCCCGAAACCAACGCCCAGCAAACCATTGAACAAGAAACAGCAAGAAAACCAAACCTAAACCCAGAAATTGTAAATCAAATAGCGAACCAGCTTGGCTTACCCTTCTCTCCCGAGAAGAACCCCACGGCTAGTGAGCCTGTCGAGCTGGCCCCCATCGACATTTTAGATTACATCTACGCCGTTTTACATTCGCCAACCTACCGCGAGAAGTACAAAGAGTTTCTAAAAATCGATTTTCCCAGAGTACCCTACCCCAAAAACAAAGCTACCTTTTGGCAGCTGGTAAAGCTGGGGGGCGAGCTACGCCAAATTCACTTGCTCGAAAGCCCATTAGTTGAAAAGTGTATAACTCAATATCCTAATAATGGGGATAACATTGTAAAAATGGTTGCTTTCCGAACATATGATTATGATAATACTATTCCAGATGAAAACGGCAACTATAATTATCCAGATTATCTAGGGGCAGTTTACATTAACGAAAATCAATTCTTTGCTGATGTCCCCACTTCCGTTTGGGAATTATATATTGGCGGCTATAAACCCGCCCAAAAATGGCTCAAAGACCGCAAGGGTCGCCAGCTCACCTTCGAGGATATTCTGCACTATCAGAAAATAATTGTAGCCCTTTCGGAAACCCACAGATTGATGAAGGACATTGATTTGGTTAATTTTATGTAAAAACAAATTTACTTGCGTTATATACTAGAATTTTCGCTGTTTTTAAAACTCAACAGCAACCTCTTTAGATTAATATACATCTCATTCGCTTAAGTTATTATCCATTGAATAAAACAATAAGTATGCAGCCTGAAACTAAAAACAACCCAAACATTTTATTTCATTATACTTCTATTGGTACATTATTAGATATCCTTAGCAAGCAAAATGAAGACAATAAAATTTGTTTTAGAGCAACTCATGCGAAATTTCTCAATGACCCATCCGAATACCAATTAGCAGTTTCACTTCTAAAACAATCAATGATAAATTACGAAAATGAAAACAGTATAAAAAACGGCAATAGCACCTATTTTAATGATGAACTAATCAAGAAACTGACCCTTGTTTCTGGCAATCCATTTATACTCTCGTTTTCAGCAAATGCTGATGACCTTTCCATGTGGAGGTCATATGGTGCTGACGGCAAAGGTGTGGCAATAGGTCTTGATAGGAAGATGCTTGAAGCCTATGCTAATAACGACAATACTATAAACACAAGATTATTACAATGTATATACAATAAGCAGAAAATTATAAATAAGCTTACAACGGAGTGGGGCAATTTATATAATGAAATCACTTTTATGGATGAAGGGAAAAAAATTGGTTTATCTTCTTTCGACTTCTTTTTCGATATTATTAAGCAATCCTTTAGTTTTAAGGAAGAAGATTATTGTGTTGAAAACGAATGGCGTTTATGTACTAATGTCACAGACAATAAAACTTTAAGATATCGTAATAATGGTGATTTGATTGTTCCATATATTGAGCATTACTTTAATAAAGAAATAATAAAAAAAATAACAGTTGGACCTTGTGTAAATAAAGAACTTTCTAAGGAATCCATTGAAATGTTTGTAAAATCAAAAGAGTATCAATTATCAAGCGACTCAATAATAGCATCAAAAATATCTTACCGCCAGATTTGAAAACAGTGAATATAACCTCTATGTTTTCACGCTCTTAGTTTGCGATGCATACACCCTAGTACTGAACGCTTATTGCAATCTAATAATAGTATAATTATGCTAAATTTCATTACAAAGCGAATTGGAGTTTTCCTAATAATTAGTATAGTTTTCACCGTTTTTAGTCCTTGGCTATTTACAAGAAATCTGGGTTTAATAGACTTTCATAGTACGGGTGATATTGGTTCTACAATTGGTGGAATTACTGCTCCTATCACTAGTCTAATCGGTGCATTATTAATTTATTGTGCGCTAGATGCACAGAAAAAAGCGAATAATATTCAAAGTGAAAACAATGCAACACAGACACTCCTATCGTTAATTCTTGACTTAGAAAAAAAATGTTATGATTTAGTCTTTATAGCCGAGAGTAATCATCACAGAACAGGTATTGCAGCATTCAACTCAATTAGCAGCATATTTTTTTATAGGGGAATTAGTCCTCCGCTGCCGCACGATTGGCTTCGCCGAGCTCGCAAAAAACGACTCGGTTGCCTACGGCGGGCTATCCGCCGGCTGGCGGAACGGTTGGTGAGGTACCCGGGCTGCCCACAACATAACGGCTGGGCGTGTACCCAGTGGGGGAGTTCGGGGCCAGCGTCCTTATCCCTCGATAAGGACGCCCAATGCGGGCGAAACAGTTGGATTGTCTAGAAATCCCCACATTGGGTACACCCCTTGTTACCGCCTGTGCTTTAATCATCTTTTAGTTAAAAGTTCAAACAATGGTTGATTGATGTAATAATTTCCTGTACCTAACTTTTCTTTTCTTAATAAACCATCTTCTGAAAGTTTATTCAAGTAATTAGCTGCAGTAATTCTTGAAACGTTTAAATCCCTTACAATGAATTCAATCTTTGTGTAAGGATGTTTAAATAAATTGTTTAATAGGTCTTGACTGTAAAACTTATAATTATTTCTTAAGGTATGCTTGAATTGCATCATTAAATCGCGAATTTGGATAATTAACGAAATAGTTTCTTTTGAAGTAATTTCAACCCCATTAATCATAAATAACAACCATTCTTCCCAGCTGTTCTTTTCTCTAACTTCTTGTAAAAGTCTATAGTAATCCGATTTGTTCTTAATTATGTAGCTACTTAGATATAGAATTGGAAGATTTTGTAGTCCTTGAATAATGAGATACAAGATGTTTATTATTCTTCCTGTTCTTCCATTGCCATCATAAAATGGATGGATGCTTTCAAATTGATAGTGAATAATAGCCATTTTTACCAAAGGGTCATAATCACAAATCTCATTCTCGTTGATAAACCTTTCAAGGTTTGTCATCAGTCTTTTTATCTCTTCATAGTCTTGAGGGGGAGTATAAATTGTTTCGCCTGTTAAGGAATTTTTCAGTGCAGTTCCTGGCAGTTTTCGGAACCCTGCTTTATTCTTCTCAAGTTCTTCTTGGATTTCAAGGATTACTCTTGTGGTCAGAATTCCATTTTTCTTAATTAACTCAAACCCTTTTTTCAGAGCAGAGATATAATTCTGAACTTCTTTGGCATTTAACGAATTAAAATTCTCAAGATTTAATTCGGATTTATATAAGTCGTCGTGAGTAGTTATAATGTTTTCGATTGCAGAACTATCTTTGGCTTCTTGCAATCCAAGGGTGTTTAATAGAATTGTTTGATTAGGGATTGTTGAAGCAATGCCTTTTAATTCTGCCAAAGAGGCGTGTGCTGATGGTAATGATTTTAAAACTCGTTTACTCTCAACATCACTATTTAATGGCAATTCAGCCAATTTCCAATTTCCGTTTTTCATTATGTAAAGATTTTGTACATTTCTTTACAAATATAGGTTTTTTTGTAAAGGAAATCAAATATTCTTAACATATCATTCCTTCTTTGTATGTTTTTTCTGATTTTATTATCAGATTCTCCTTTTTCTCATAGCATTGGCGGTAACATTCAAATAGTACCATAGCAGCCAGGTGCTTAAAACCCAAAGCATACACCAGCCCTAAGCTGTGCCTGCTTGCCCGCCATGAAATTGGGGGTGTAGGTTCCAACCCTATCGGTAATATCCGAAACACCGCCTGAAAGGTAGATATAGCCGTCATTAATCACCTCATACTTTGCCCCTGCTTCCCACTCCCGTAGCTCCCATTCTACGCTTTCCATGAATGGCAGCCCAAGCCTGGTGGTTGTTATTGTGCTGTAGTCGGGTCCCTTACGGCTGACGGTGTAGCTCATGGAAACTTGAAGACCCCTGATAGGCCTAAATACCAGCGATACGTAAATTTCATCGGCATTGTCCTGCAGGTAGTGCCCCAGGTTAAAGTTGTTGCTCTCGTAGGTTGTTGTATTTATTATATGCCTGTACGTCAACGGGTTTGTGCGTGTATATTCCCCTGTTACGATGAGATTGCTAAATGGAAAATCCGAAATTCTGACACCGGTTTTCAGGCTGTAGAAGTTACTGTGCATATCGGGGTTGAACATGTTCTTCATCGAAATTTCATCGAGGAAAAGGGTGGCGTACAGGTGCAGGTGTCTTATGTTTCGCGACGAAATGTCAAAGAACATCTGGGAATTTTGTCCCACCGAGTTGCTCATCCCGTTCAGGTGGTGGTCAATGGACTTGTAGAACAGAAAGGGGATGAGGTACGCAGGCTGAACGTTAATATCGGAGTAGATAATGGAGTTGCCAACCGACAGGCTTAGCCCCCTGAAGGGTTTAAAGGCAATTAGGTTAGCGGCAATATACTTGGGGTGGTACACCTTTCGCACCTCATCACCAGAGGTGTAGGTGCGGCTGGAGTCGATAACCTCGGAAACAAGCCACCCGTGCAGGTAGTTCAGCTCAACCCAACGTGCAGGAGTGATGTTTAGCTTGATCATGGCAAAGGAAGGTGTCCGCCCGCCGAGAATGTTGGAACCGTTGTAGCCCGATCCCCACTGAATGTTGTCCTTTACAACGCCAACGTTACCCCACCTCCAGCTATAGGTAACCCCTCCCCTCATCTCGCTGAACTCCCCGCCCTTCCCTGAATACTTATAATTTCCACCCTGCTGCCGGGTTAAATAGGTCGGCATGGCCAACCGGTAGTTCTCGGCATAGTCACGTAAGCTGGCGTAGTAGCCCCATCCGGCAACATGCCCATGAACTTCAGCTCCCACCCAACGATGGTAAGCAAGTGCGCTATCGTTCGAAATAAGGTCAACACCCAGCAGCGGGTTTAGGGTTATGCTGAATAGCGAATCTTTTCGGTAAAGAAGGTCGAAACGCTTGCGTTTGGGAAATGAGCCTAGCTCCTTTCCAAAATCGGCAAGGTAAAAATCAAGCTCGCCCTGCTGACGCCTGTTCAGCTCCGACCTTTTAGCATCGGCTTGCTTAAGCGCCTCGGCAATTTGCGCACGAGAGTATGGCTTCACCGTGCTATAAAGCTCAACCACCTTAAGCGATGCCAGCTCATCAATAAATTCGTACACACCAAAGTTGGAGATATGATGGTAGGTGGTTTGGGAGTATCCCGCTGAGCACAGGAGACAAAAGAATAGCAGGATAAAACCAAGCTTTCTCATTTCCATAAATTTGAATTCTATTACTAAATTGATAGCCACGCGGATACTGCTTATAGCAAGACGGTAAGCCGCATTCATGAGTGACGAAATTTCCCCTCCAAATTTCCTTAAACACCATGCTGATATTTGGCCGAATGGTAGCAGAAATCCACCAAGCGCCATCGAAATCACCTGGCCACCTGCTTGTAAAAATCGTTGCCCTTGTCATCAACCAGAATGAAAGCAGGAAAGTCGGAAACCTCAATCATGTAAACTGCCTCCATTCCAAGCTCGGGGTACTCCAGCAGCTCCACCTTTTTAATATTCTCGTGCGCAAGAATGGCAGCAGGTCCGCCTATGCTTCCCAGGTAAAAACCTCCATATTTCTTACAGGCCTCGGTAACGGCCGTGCTCCGGTTGCCCTTGGCAATCATCACGAGGCTGGCACCCTTCGACTGAAACGCATCAACATAGGAGTCCATCCGTCCGGCAGTTGTGGGGCCGAAAGAACCCGATGGCATACCCTCTGGGGTTTTAGCGGGGCCAGCATAGTAAACAGGATGATCCTTAAGGTACTGAGGCAACCCCTCGCCCCTATCCATACGCTCTTTAAGGCGGGCATGGGCAATATCGCGGGCCACGACAATTTTGCCGCTTAACGAAAGTCTTGTACCAACAGGGTGCTTCGACAACTCGGCTCGAATAGCCTCCATTGGCTGATTCAGGTCAATGCCAACAGCGCCTTCCTCATCGGGCTTGCGCCATTGCTCCGGAATAAATCGTCCAGGGTTGCTTTCCAACCTTTCAACCCAAATGCCCTGGCGATTGATCTTAGCCTTTACATTCCTATCGGCCACACATGATACTCCAATTCCCACGGGGCAAGAAGCGCCATGGCGTGGAAGCCTGATAATCCTAACATCCAGGGCAAGGTATTTGCCCCCGAACTGCGCGCCAAGTCCTATACTGTTGGCTGCACGGAGAATTTTCTCCTCAAGCTCCAAATCCCTGAAAGCCTGCCCAAACTCATTCCCCTTAACAGGCAGGCTGTCGAGATACTTAGCCGAGGCTAGCTTTACCGTTTTCAGGGTTTCCTCGGCAGATGTACCGCCTACCACAATGGCAATATGGTAGGGCGGACAGGCAGCGGTTCCCAGGTTCTTTATCTTCTCAATAAGAAAAGCCTCCAGCTTCTCAGGGTTAAGCAAGGCCTTAGTTTCCTGAAATAGCATACTTTTATTGGCCGAACCTCCGCCCTTGGCGATAAACAGGAATTCGTACTCCTCGCCATTGGTGGCATAGATGTCAATCTGTGCTGGAAGATTTGTACCGGAGTTTTTCTCGGAGTACATATCCAGCGCAACTGTTTTCGAGTAGCGCAGACTCTCCTTGGTATAGGTTTGGAAAATTCCCCTGGAAAGGGCCTCGTAATCGTCGGCGCCCGTCCATACCCGTTGCCCCTTTTTGGCTACAATTGTAGCAGTTCCCGTATCCTGACAAAGGGGCAGTATGCCCTTAGCGGCTATTTCGGCATTCCTAAGCAGAACAAGGGCGACAAATTTATCATTCTTGCTGGCCTCGGGGTCAGCAAGTATGGCTGCCAGCTGCCTGACGTGCCCGGTACGAAGCATGAACGAAGTGTCGTGCATGGCTGTCCTGGCCAACAACTCCAGCCCCTGCGGGTCAACCCTTAGCATGTCCTCGCCAGCAAATTGCGAAAGGGAAACAAAATCCCTGGTTAGAAGGTAGTACTCGGTCTCCTCCTCTCCCAGAGGGAACCTTTCCTGGTAGTAAAATTCAGGAACAGCCATTTTTGGTTGAATTTAATGTTAACGACTAAGTAGAAAAATCTGCGTAACAAAAACCTTCCCATCGGCAGACTGCACAACTCCAATGCCGGTAAGGTCGAAGCTGCCCTCTATGGTTTCTCGCTGCTTGGTGCTGGCCATCCAGCTGTTGAACACCTCCTTGGCGGTGTAGTAGTTATAGGCAATAATTTCGGTCATGGCAACAGCATTCATCTTTGAAAGCAACGCCTTCATAGGGTTATCGTACCCCGGAGGGCCTATAGGCGCTCTACCCGATGCCATTTGCCGGGAATAGTTTACAGCTTCGGCCTTCACTATATCGTTGCTTTTCAAAGCGCTAAGCCCTAAACCTTTTCTATGCTCATTTATCAGCCCTAACAGTTCTGACTCAAAGTCCGATGCCACAATTTTAGGGCGTTCCTGACTTTTGACAAATATCTGGGTGTAAAAGTAAGTGCCATTTGGAGCCTTGGCAATGCCAATTCCGGTAAGGTTAAAATCACCCTCAATATTTTTTTTATGTCCGGGGCTTAACAACCAGCCGTCAACTATGTCCTGAGCCGAGTTATAGCCGTTGGCAACATTTTCGGCACCGGAAGTAATGTCCAAAAAACCACTTAGCCGTTCAAACCGCTCTTCAAAACCCTTATGGCTAAAGGGGACCTTTCCTTCGGCCATGTTTAGCGAGTGCTGGTAGGCCTCCTTTCGAATGTAGCTGTTAGGAACCAGCTCTCCCAACCCAATAGACTTTCTATGCGCATTCACCAGGCGGTGAACCTCGTTCTCCAGCTGTAAAATATTCTGTTCACCATCGTTCTGCGCTGACAAAAGACCGCTGAATAGAACGGCAACCAGAAAAGCCAGTACATTTCTCTTATTCATTGTGAAAAACTATTTAAAAAGCACATCCAAATTTTCAGGAGGAATAGCCAGCACGGCTTTATACCTGCCAACCACGATGGGTCGTTGAATAATGGCGGGGTTGTCAACATAAATTTGAACCCATTCATCATCGGAAAAGTTTTTCCCCTTCAGGTACATCTTGTAGTAATCATCCTGCGTTCGGGCTAGCAGGCTTGGTTTAATGCTCGACTTTAGGAATATTTCCCGAACCTCTTCAGCCCGAAGCCCCTCCTTCATATAGTTTTTAACCTCAAATTCTATTCCCCTGCTCTTCAAATACTCTAAACCCTTTCTGCTCTTTGCGCATCGAGGGTTATGGTATATTTTTAGCATAAAATATTTTTTTGAAAGTTACAAAAAAATGGCGTTGGTTTCACCCGCCATAGCTCTTTTATGCGATATTAGCAATTTTACAAAATTACCTTACATTTATACGGGCATTACAGAAAAAATGCCGTTAAAAGCCTCGATAAATGATCAAACCTTTTAAAACCCTTTTGTTCCTGCTATCGGTTTTCATTGTATTTCTAGGAATTTCGTTTTTCTTCCCCAGCGGAAAGAATAACCTTACCAAAATCGCCCTGTATGTTCCTTCCACCGACAGCCTGCTTGGTGCCATCACCTCAAAACCAACAATAGCGGAACAACCAGAAGTAAACAAGAAACCACCCATATTGACCAATGCTGAGGTAGATACAAGTAAAACTGTGCCGCCTACCCCTGTAAATGGCGAATTCAAAAAAACAATGATGAAAACCGACACGTTGAGCAGGACAACGTCGTTGGCATACTCCACAAACAGCGCTACTACCGACAAAATTGTTCCTATTGAATTTACCACCGAGGCCCTGGGCAACTTTTTCGCCGCCTTAAAAAATGGGGAGGCCGCCAGCTCCCAGGTTAGGGTTCTGCACTTTGGCGACTCACAGGTTGAGGGCGACCGGATTTCTGACTATTTGCGTTCGGCATTGCAGGAAAAGTTTGGTGGTTACGGCCCCGGCATTCTTCCTGCCTACCCACAAAACTACCAACCTTACGGAATCAGGCAATCGGCGTCAAAAGGGTGGAATTACTCCAACCTTCTACAACCCAACGAGATGGTGAGGAAATATGGCATTCTGGGCGGATTATCGGAGACTGGCTACAAGGAGGCTACCGAGTACATTCGCTTCAAGAAAAATACAAGGGAAGTCAGAAATACCCTGTTCGATAGGATAAGAGTATTCTACGGAAAAAATGATAGTCCCTTCATGCTGCAGCTTCTAACCGATGGCGAGGTGGCTGATACTGAAATACTTCAACAAGCTCAAACGCTGGCACAGCATTCGTTCACAATTAGCCCCGATGCTAAAGCTATTGAACTTCGGCTCACCAACACGGGCCATATCCTGATATATGGTCTATCGCTTGAATCGGAGCGGGGTATTTACGTTGACAATATTCCCCTAAGGGGAAGCTCGGGTGAAATTTTTACGAGATTCGACCATGAGCTGGCCAGGCAGCTGTTCGGTATGCTTAACGTGAAGCTGGTTATCCTGCAGTTCGGTTTGAATGTAGCCCCGGGCAACCTAACCCGCTACGACTACTACGAGGAACTACTCTACAAGCAGGTAATGGCCATCAAATCGTTTAAGCCCGATGTTTCCGTTCTCATCATCGGCATTTCGGATATGCTGCGCAGGGTAGATGGCCGGCTCGAAACCTATCCCAGTATTGAGAAAATCAGGGATGCTCAACGGAGTGCGGCTTTCAGGTCGGGTGCGGCATTTTGGGATTGCTACCGGGCAATGGGAGGGAAAAACTCCATGCTCACATGGGTCAACGCCAATCCTTCACTTGGGTCGAAGGATTACGCTCACTTCACCTACAGGGGAGCCAGGGTGGTAGCCGGGAAACTTACAAAATCGCTGCTTGAAGCCTATGACAGGTATAGCTTTCCCGAAAACTCCGCTATACCAACCGAGGCAATTGTCAGACCCGACAGCAGCCGGGGTGGTTGGGTCAAATAACCGGTGGGCATTTTAAAATCACTAAACTTGAAAGGTAGCAAAAACGACCAGATATAAAAGAAAAGAATGGGATCATTGGCCAACATACTGTCAAGCATCTTCAGCTACACCGAGGGCAATCCCCTGCTATTTACCGAGATGTCATTCTGGGTGTTTTTTGCCGTACTGCTTACGGGCTACACTTTCATCTACAACCGGCCGTTGGCCCGCAGCGCATACCTGCTTGCATTCAGCCTTTACTTCTACTACAAGTCAAGCGGAATGTTCTTCATCCTGCTCATCTTCTCAACAGTATGCGACTATACCATTGGACTACTTATTCCCCGCTACAGCTCAAAAACCACCCGTAAGCTGCTGGTGGCGCTAAGCGTAATCATCAACCTTGCCGTGCTCTCCTACTTCAAGTATTCCTACTTCATCATCGAAACGGTTAACCAGCTGTTTGGCTTAAACCTTGAAGTGGTCAACTACCTTTCGGGGTGGGCAAACGGAATTTTTGGCTCCCACTTCGATGCCTCAACCATCATCTTGCCAGCCGGCATATCGTTCTACACATTCCAAACCATCAGCTACACGGTTGACGTTTACCGCCGCAAGGTGGCTCCTGTTAAGAACATCATTGACTTCGGATTCTACGTTTCGTTCTTTCCCCAGCTGGTGGCCGGTCCCATTGTCAGGGCAGCCGAGTTTATCCCTCAGCTCTACAGAAAGTTTAGCTTGACCTACAGGGAGTTTGGCCATGCGCTTTTCCTGATTATTGCTGGCCTGGTGAAAAAAATGGTCATCTCGGACTACCTTTCGGTCAACTTTGTGGACAGGGTTTTTGATAACCCGCTTAGCTTTTCGGGATTTGAAAATCTGATGGCCACCTACGGCTATGTCCTGCAGATTTACTGTGATTTCTCGGGATACACCGATATTGCCATCGGAGTAGCCCTTTTACTAGGCTTCAGGCTTCCGCCAAACTTCAACTCGCCCTATAAAGCGGTTAGTATTGCCGACTTCTGGCACAGGTGGCACATCTCACTATCCACATGGCTTCGCGACTACCTCTACATTCCGCTTGGCGGTAACCGTAAGGGGAAGGTAAGAACACACATCAACCTGATGGTTACCATGCTGCTAGGCGGGTTATGGCATGGCGCTAACCTGAAGTTTGTGGTTTGGGGCGGCATTCACGGGGTTAGCCTTGTTCTGCATAAGCTTTGGACTTCACATTCGCCCAGGGTCAGACGCGCTGACAGCTGGTGGAGAAGGGCGGTTGGCGCATTTTTTACCTTCCAGCTGGTATCGTTCTCCTGGATTTTCTTCCGCTCCTCCACCCTAAGCTCCGCCCTCGACATGCTTGGCCAGATTTTCACCCGGTTTGGTACCAGCTCCATTCCTCAGATGCTTGTATCCTATGCCAAACCTTTTGCCCTGATGCTTGTAGGCTTCGCCATTCACTGGTTGCCATACCGGATAAGCGAACAGGTAAGGGGGTGGTTCATCGAAACCGCAATTCCCGTAAAGCTGTTGATTACGGTCCTGGCTGTGCTGCTCATACTCCAGGTTAACTCGGCAGAGCTGCAGCCGTTCATCTACTTCAGGTTCTAAAATGCTGGCATCTTGTTCAATATTGATGAAAAGTGGATGAACGAATACATAAGCCGCTCCCCTCGAGAGTATCAAAATACTTTCCCCTGTGCGCTCAGGACAAGCCAGGAAAATTCCGCCAGCTTAACGCCTTGCCGCCTCTCAGCCTCAAGCTGGGAGCCATGAGCCAACATAAGGCTGTTTATAACAAGCTTTCCGGTAGCCGTTAATGACCAACCGCTCAAGTGCAGCCATTCCGATTGGTGAATGCCCCGGATGTTCACTCCCACACACCTTTCACCCTTGAGCCGCAGTGGGCGCACTTACCGTTTTTAAGGTTGATGCCGTAGATGCTAAAGCCCTTTCGCTCCACCACCACCCTGCCGCAGCTGGGGCACAGGGTATTCGATGCGTCCATGCCCGGCACGTTGCCAATGTAAACATGCTTTAACCCCGCCTTCAGGGCAATGTCTCGAGCTCTTGTAAGCGTTGAAACAGGGGTTTGAGGAAGCTGGGTAAGCTTGTAAAGCGGAAAGAACCTGCTAAAATGAAGTGGGTTTTCCGCAAAGCCATTTTCGGCGAGCCAGCCGCACATCCGCCTGATCATATCCATATCGTCGGTCCACGATGGGATCACCAGGTTGGTAATTTCGAGCCAGACGCCCATTTCGTTAAGGGTTTTTAAGGTGTTCAGCACCGGTTGAAGCGTTCCAGCCGAGAGTTTCAGGTAAATGTCGTTGCTGAACGATTTCAGGTCGATGTTGGCAGCGTCGAGGTAGGGTGCAAGCGTGCGTATGGGCTTGTCGTTCATGTATCCATTGGAAACCAGCACGTTTCTAACCCCTCGCC